>Ga0116154_10003430_pt1 | contig 11248 bp, 9 predicted proteins | sample AD_UKC030_MetaG_FD_89898 | JGI IMG/M metagenome (GOLD analysis project Ga0116154, IMG submission 89898) | Active sludge microbial communities of municipal wastewater-treating anaerobic digesters from USA - AD_UKC030_MetaG | ecosystem: Engineered > Bioreactor > Anaerobic > Digestate | place: USA...
ATGTCGGTTGAGGAGGGATTGAAATATCTAAAAGGCTGCGGATTGAACTCAATACCCGGAGGAGGTGCGGAGATTTTTGACGAAGAACTGCGAAAACAGATATGCGACGAAAAGGCCTCCTCTGAAATGTGGCTCAATATACACGAAACCGCACACATGGCAGGAATACCTTCAAATGCAACAATACTTTACGGGCATATAGAAACTTATGCCAACAGGATAGATCACATGGACCGCCTCAGAAAACTTCAGGACAGGACAAAAGGATTTAATTGTTTTATTCCACTCAAGTTCAGAAAAGAAAACAACAATATGTCCTACCTGGGTGAGGTGAGTGTTGTTGAAGATCTTAAGAACTATGCTGTTTCAAGGATCTTCCTCGATAATTTTCCACACCTGAAGGCTTACTGGCCAATGATCGGCAAGGAAGCTGCAAGGCTTTCATTGTCATTCGGCGTTGATGACATGGACGGTACAATTGATGATACAACAAGGATTTATTCAATGGCCGGAGCCGGTGACACCAGTCCGGCAATGAGCACAGAGGAGATCTGCAATCTGATAAGGGAGACCGGCATGGAGCCTGTTGAACGCGATTCGGTCTACAACACTGTGAAAGAATGGTGATCCGAAGTAATTTTATAAGTAACTTTACGTTTTAACTTAGTCACATACAGGTGGGATGAGCTTAAAAAAATTCATATTCAGCAAGGTTTTTGCAAGGAACCTGGGACTTGCCGTTGCAATTCTGATTGGCAGTATTATGGTCCTGCTCATCTGGCTTAATTTCTATACAAGGCACGGACAGGCAAGGCCTGTTCCTGATTTTTACGGTCTGACACTTGAAGAAACAACAAAGCTTGCAAAGAGAAGCAAGGTGAAATTTCAGATTATCGATTCTGTCTACACAAATGCCGTTCCCCGTGGTTGCATAGCGGAACAGAATCCCTATCCGGGTTTCAAAGTGAAAAAGTGGAGAAACGTGGCTCTCACAATTAATGCCTTCCATCCCGAGATGGTTGCAATGCCAAACCTGATTGACCTTCCCAAAAGACAGGCCTTACTTGTTGTTGAAGGAGCCGGACTTGAAATGGGACTCCTGAAGTACAAACCTGACCTGTCAGTGGATGTTGTGATTGACCAGCAGATAAACGGAAAGAAAATCGTTGCCGGCGATTCAATTCAGAAAGGCTCTGTGATCGATCTGGTTCTTGGCAAGGGCCTCAGCAACCAGAGAACTCCTGTACCAGAACTTATCGGATATAATCTTGAAGCAGCGCGCAACAGGATTCTTGGATCGTCGCTAAACCTTGGCGCCTTTATTTTTGATACAAGTGTCCTTAATCAAAGCGATTCGGCAAAGGCTTTTGTATACAAGCAGAATCCGGAGTTCTCCGAGGAATCATCACTGCAGCTTGGTTCAGCAGTATATCTTTGGTTAACAATCGATTCCACAAAACTGCCTGTCGATTCAACAATGTTTATTATCTCTGATACAATACCTCTTCCTGCAGCAGCTACCCCTACATCAGGCCAATAGACCATGAAAGATGTTTTAATATTTTCATTTTTATTTTCATTGTTTATCCAGGCAGCATCAGCCCAGGAACTTGTAACTGGCCTGTATTCAAATATTTCAGTCTCGACAGAAGCTTCACAAAAAGCCAAAGGGAACAAGGCTCTTACCGGAGTTACAATTGAACTGCCTTTTTCTGATGATTTCTCAGGGAGATCTGCATTCCCCGATACTGGAAAATGGACCGATGATAATGTTTTCATCAATAATAATTATTCCGACAAACAGATAACAACAGGTGTTGCCACTTTTGATGCAATCGACAACAAGGGAAGACTGTATGAAACCGCAATATCCTCAGGCTTTGAAGGGGATGTACTGACTTCCCAGCCCATAAACCTGGAATACTCTGCCACCGATAACATTATGCTAAGCTTTTATTACCAGGCAGGCGGGCTCGGCGATATGCCTGAAGAGAATGACAGCCTTACACTTCATTTCCTCGCTCCGGATGAAAACAAATGGTATTCAGTCTGGAGAGCCCGTGGCGGAGGAGATGACAGCTTCAGACAGGCCTTTGTAACAATCGACAGGCAGCGTTTCCTGAAAAAAGGATTCAGGTTCAGGTTCATAAACTATGTTACAATATCACCACAGACAAGCGATCAGTCAATGATAGGTAACTCCGATCACTGGAACCTCGATTATGTTTATCTTGACAGGAACAGGGAAGCAGGTGATACAGTTTATTCCGACGTATCCTTCCGTACCGGCATTAGATCCCTCCTTAAGACCCACGAATCGCTGCCACTTAACCATTTCAGGGAGATTGAATTGCAGGAAATGGGAGCCTATATTCCTGTTCATTACAGGAACAATGACGGTATTGTAAGGAATGTCACAAGGAACTTCGAGATATGGAATGTAAATGAAAATTCACTCGCGCATTCATTCACCGCAGGGGCTGTTAACATTGATCCTTATACAAATGTTGATTACAATGCGGGCCTGATCTATACTTATTCTTCAGGAAATCCCGATTCGGCCCGGTTCAGGGTGACAGGTGTGCTTAAGACTGATGAGTTTGATCCGAAGGGAAACGATACTATTGTTTATTACCAGGTTTTCAAAAATTATATTGCCTTTGATGACGGAACTGCTGAAATGGGTTATGGCATTAACGGACTGGGCTCCCGTAACGCAATGGTTGCCAGCAGGTTTACTGCCTACGTCCCCGACACAATTAGGTCTGTAAGGATCTGCTTTAATGACAGCTACCGTGATGCAAACAAAAGGGCTTTTGACCTGATTATATGGGATGACAACAAAGGTATTCCCGGAAATATACTATACCGGAGCGATGAAGTCCTTGTTGAACAGACCGGTGCAATAAACGGATTTTATAATTACGGTATAATTGACGGTGTTCCTGTTGACGGAGTATTCTACATAGGCTGGAAACAACGCTCCGAGACCTTCCTTAATGCCGGACTGGATATTAATACAGCCCAGAAAGGAAGGCAATTATACTGGCTCAACGGAGAATGGAACCAGTCACAGGTTACAGGAACAATAATGATAAGGCCTGTACTTGGAATGCCTGAAAAGACAACGTCTATTGATGAATATGTTATAAAATCATTGTCTGCTGTTACAGTTGCACCAAATCCTGCCAGCGATTACATTACAATTACAACTGATGATACATCTGACCCTTCTCACACAATGATCACAATAACAGATCTTTACGGCAGAGAAATCCTGAAGTGCCAGAATACAGGACCGGTAAATATCTCATCACTGAAGCCTGGATTATATATAGTAATGACTTCTGTATCAGGCAGACCTGCAGGTTACAGTCGTCTTATAAAAGTAAGGTAAATCACAAAATGAGCGAAGAGGAGATACTATCCGAGCAACAGGAGCTGTTTGAACATTTCAGATTTGTCGTTGATGGTGGCCAGTCGATGTTAAGGCTTGATAAGTACCTGACTACCAGGATGGAGAAGACTTCGCGGACGAGAATACAGAATGCTGCAAATGCAGGAAACATACTTGTAAATAATTCTTCAGTTAAGCCAAACTACAGGGTCAAGCCCGGCGATGTAGTACAGATTGTACTGCCTGATCCACCAAGGGAGATTGAGCTTATACCTGAGAACATACCCATAAATATTGTTTATGAGGATGATGATGTACTGGTGGTAAACAAGGAACCCGGGATGGTTGTGCATCCTGCTTACGGGAATTATACCGGAACACTTGTAAATGCCCTGATGTATCATTTCAGGGATCTGCCACTGTTCAGTACAGGTGAGCTCAGACCAGGACTTGTCCATCGCATCGATAAAAACACATCCGGAATACTTGTTATTGCAAAAAATGAACTTGCTCTTAACAGATTATCAAGACAGTTTTACGAGAGAACCACTGACAGGCGTTATCAGGCGCTTGTATGGGGAATCCCCGATCCGCCTGCAGGTACTATTACGGGACATGTTGGCAGGAATATCCGCGACAGGAAGATCATGCAGGTTTTTGAGGACGGAAGCGAAGGAAAACCGGCTGTGACTCATTACAAATTACTTGAAAGCTTCAGCTATATCTCACTACTGGAATGCAAGCTTGAAACAGGCAGAACCCACCAGATAAGGGTGCACTTCAGCCATATAAAACATCCCCTTTTCAACGATGAAGAGTATGGTGGTGACAGAATTCTTAAGGGAACAACATTCTCGAAGTACCAGCAATTCATAAGGAACTGTTTCAGCATCCTTCCGCGGCAGGCCCTGCATGCCAAATCACTTGCCTTTGATCACCCTGTTACACGGAAAAGAATGTCTTTCGATTCCGAACTGCCCGATGACATGAAACAGGTTATAGAAAAGTGGAGGACATATATCTCAGGCAGGGAGAATGAGATGAGTATTTAGCTTGTTGCTGGGTAATTAACGGCTCCCCTCCTGGGAGGGGCTGGGGGTGGGTTTAAACTATCGGGAACCGAATACCGGATATTACCAGCTGCCATGTGAGCCACCGCCTCCAAAGCTGCCTCCGCCGAAGCCTCCGAATCCACCACCGCCTGAGCCTCCTGAAAATCCGCCCCACGATCCGCGATGCGATCCACCTGAATTCATCATGCTGAGCAAGAGCCAGAGAGGAAGACTGCCCGATCCTTTCAGGTGTCTGTTATTTCCGCCTCTTGATTTTCCGGCAATAACAAGGAATGCAATAATCACGATAAAGATGATAAAGCCGACAGGACTATCACCTGAGCTCTTTTTCACCTTGTTTCCGTATTGTGCGGCAGAGAATTCACCGCGTGCAAGAGACATTAAGGTCCGGGCACCGGCATCAAGGCCCCCGAAATAATTACCCTCTCTGAAAGCAGGGATAATCTCATTCTGTATAATAAGGTCACATGTAAGATCAGGAATTGCACCCTCAAGACCATATCCCGGGGTAATGCTTATCTCTCCCGAGGAGGCTGCAGTTTTTGGCTTAACAAGTATAAGAATGCCATTATTAAGCTGTTTCTGACCTATTCCCCATTTCTCTCCCAGCCTCTGGGCATAATCCATTATTGCATAGCCTTCAAGAGACGGAACAGTAACAATGGCTATCTGGGTCGATGTTGAATCATTAAAAGCCACAAGCTTGTTTTCCAGCATCCGGGCCTCATTCTGACTGAGCAAACCTGCAAAATCATTAACAAGATGGGGCGGACTGGGTCTGTCCGGTATTTCCTGCGAAAAAACATTTACAGCCTGCAGGAGTATTACAAACAGAAGAAAGGTACGGAGGATTGATTTTCTCATTGTTTACTCCTCCTTCAGTTTATCAAATGTTATTTCATCCGAAAGCTCATTTACATCATTCTTCTGATGAGGGAAATGAGCCCTGAGCTGCTCGCCGGCCATAAGTATTCCCCGTGAAAGACCTTCTGTAAATTTTCCTTCCCTGAACAAGCCCTGCATAGTTTCCCTTATCTGATCCCAGAAATTTTCCGGAACAATGGCATTAATCCCTCCATCGCCGATTACGGCAAATTTCCGGTCGCCAACAGCCAGGTAGAAAAGCACTCCGTTCCTGTCAGCTGTCCTGTGCATCTTGAGTTTATTAAAGATCCAGGCAGCCCTGTCAAGAACATCTTCATTGCATGAAGTCTCAATATGAACCCTGATCTCGCCTGATGTGGCGTCCTCAGCCTGCCTTATTGAAGCAAGAATTTCATCCTGTTGTTCTTTTGTGAAGAACGATGCAGCTTTCATTATGTTATTGTATTAATAAGGCCTAGAATTTAACTTCGGGAGCTTTTTCTGCTCCCTGCTGAGCTTCAAAGTAAGGTTTCGACTCGAAGCCGAACATCCCTGAAAGCATATTTTGCGGGAAGCGCCTGATGTAGGTATTGAATTCCCTGGCCATATCATTATATTTTCTTCTTTCTACATTTATCCTGTTCTCAGTACCTTCAAGTTCAACCTGAAGATCCCTGAAGTTCTGGGTTGCCTTAAGCTCAGGGTACTTTTCCACAACAACCATTAGCCTTGAAAGTGCTGAACTTACTTCTCCCTGTGCCTGCTGGTACTGCTGCATATTTTCAGCTGTCATTTTTGTCGGGTCAATTGTCACCTGGGTGGCTTTTGCCCTTGCTTCTATAACCTGTGTAAGTGTTGACTGCTCGAAATTGGCAGCACCCTTGACTGTATTTACAAAATTCGGAATAAGGTCAGCCCTGCGCTGATATGAAGTCTCAACATTCCCCCACTGGCTGGTTACTCCCTCATTCATAGTGACCATGTTATTATAAACCCTTGTTCCCCAGACAATAAGGCTTATGGCAAAAAATGCAATAACTGCAACAATTATTATTGAAATCAAACAACCTTTTTTCATTTTGACAGCTTTAAAAATTTAATGCAAAGGTAATATATGGATGGTTAAAAACAGTGCAATTATTGTTATTTTAAATATTTGTTCCTGCCTACAGCACAGATTTTCGCAAATTTTGCATATTTGACTAAATTTGAATTGAAATATTTCTAAGATGAAAACTATAGCAATAGCTGCAGGGGGTGATTCCTCAGAATTCGAAGTATCTGTAAAAAGCGCACTTGAAGTAAGCAATGTATTGTCATCCAGATACATAACCTATATAATTATGATTAAGGGGAGTGACTGGTACTGGGAAGATCCGAAAGGAAGGTACTTCAGCATCGACAAGAATGATTTCACGCTTAAAACCGATGAAATGAAAATCCGTTTTGATGTTGTTTTCGTTGCAATACACGGGACGCCAGGTGAGAACGGATACCTACAGGGCTATTTGGAGATGATGAAGATACCATATACAAGCTGTGATGCATTCTGCTCAGCGCTGACTTTCAACAAGCAGGCCTGCAAGCTTTTCCTGAAAGATTATAAAATACCAATGGCAAAGGCCAGGTTTGTCCGCGAAGGTGATGAAGTTGATCTTGATGAAATGATATCAGAGCTGGGGCTTCCCCTGTTTGTCAAGCCAAATGACAGTGGTTCAAGTTTCGGTGTAACAAAAGTCAAGAAGAAGGAGGATCTTGAAAAGGCTTTCAATGCTGCTTTCAGCGAAAGTGATGAAGTGCTTGCTGAAGCTTTCATGGATGGACGAGAAGTTGCATGCGGTGTTGTAAAGACAAGAAGCAAAGCTGTAATACTTCCTGTAACAGAGATCATCAGCAAGAATGAGTTCTTTGATTATGAAGCAAAATACACTCCCGGGAGGTCGCTTGAAGTAACCCCGGCTGACCTTCCTGAAAAGCTCACTGAAAAAATTCAGAAACTCAGCTCGGAAATTTACGACATACTTGGCTGCAAAGGCATCGTACGTGTTGATTTCATTATTGTTGGAAACAAGCCCTATTTCCTTGAAATAAATACCGTTCCGGGAATGACAAGGGAAAGCCTTGTTCCGCAGCAGGCAAAAGCCGCAGGCATCCACCTCGAAGACCTTTATTCGATGATTGTCGAAGATGTATCAGCAGTATAGCAATATAGCAGTTTAGCAACTTAGCAACTTAGCTGATAGTTATTAGTTCTATCAGCTATGAGCTATCAGCTATCAGCTATCAACTACTTAGCCATTTTAAGAGCAGAAGTTGTAGTATAATACTTGGTAATCATACATGGCACCTCCCATTCCGGAAGTTTGCCATCCTTCAGGTACTCAAGGAATTTGGATGTCACCTGGGCAAAATGTTCTTCATGACCAACCCTGTATTTCTGAGGAATATTAATCTTAACGGCCTTGCCGGCCTGTTCGAATGTCAGGCTGTCATAAGGAAGTGTGCTCAGAGCATTTTTCAGAACTGTATTGAATTCATCAGCCTTAATTCCGGTAATATTCTCAATATAGAGAGTAGGAACATATTTTTCCTCAGCACCCTGCCTGATAGTCAGATTGCACTTTGTACCGCGCATTGTTGAGTAATGTGTATCGCCGCCACCCTGAGGAGCCTGGTACTTCCACTCAACCGAAACCCTGGCAAACACGCCCTTCAGCGAATAGACCATTTCCCCGTTTGAATATACATCCAGGTTACCATTTTTGAGATCCTTACGGAGGTACTCAGGATATGAGTCAAAACCTGTCACACCTTTGAATTCTGCAGGTGATATTGAAGTCGGCCATCTTTTTGCAGAGACCATTGTGACATCAGACGGATTAAGAATCTGTTCACTGAAGCATTCCCACTGAATAAGATCGACAAGATGTGTAGTGATATCAACAAGCCCCTCGCCCTGCTGATCCACATCGAAAAACCATGCCGGCCTTATCAGGGGAGATCCTGAAACAATCTTAGAGAAATGATGAATGCTCACTTTTGTAACTGCAGGTTCTTCCTTTGTACCGTTCACAAGAGTCCCGAAAACCTCAGCATTTTTCGACAGGAGCTTCTGAAGTATTGTTGTCACCTCAAACCTCTCAGTCATAATATCATATAACAGAAGCCCTTTTTCGCCGGCAGTCCTGAAAGCATTTTCAAGGACCGGAAAATCTTCTGACCTTATTATCATTGGCTTGTCAGCCAACACATTGAGACCTGAATTTACTGACTTTGTAATATATTCGGCCTTTTTAAGATTGTTTCCTGACAGAACAACCACATTACCAGCCTTTTCGGCAAGCATCTTTTCGAAAAAATCACTTCCCGTATAAATTATCTCATTCCATGAAGTGGGGGCATTTTCCCTGCTATTATAGCCGTTTATTTTTCCAAGATGCTGTGCAAGATCCGGACCCTCGGGAGCATACACATGAACATCCGGAGAAACCTGATCGTACATTGATTTCTGAACAAGGGCTGCATGAAAATGCCCCGGATCAACAGTTATCAGTTTTACTGTCTTGCTTTCCATTGTTGTGTCTGAATTATCCTGTTTAGCACCTGAATTTCCTGAACCACAAGAAATTAACACCAGCATAACTGGAAGGATGATCGGAAATATTTTTTTCATCATAGTATATTTTATAAACTGTCAGGCATCAAGCCGGATTCTTCACTAAAGTATTACAATTTTATTTTATCTCCATATTTTTCTACAGCCGCCTTAAAAGCAATTATATTTTTGTCCTTTACACCCGGAGGCATTCCCCCACCAGCCGACCAGATAACAGCGCAGTGATCAGCCAGTTCCCGGCAGGACTTTTTCACGGCATTTTCAACATCTGTTTCGCTGCCATCTGCAAGCACATCCCGCGGAGGGATATTACCAACAAGGACAACATCTTTTCCCGCCAGCTTCCTTATGTTATCCATCGAATGATTAAAGGAAAAATTAAACATATTGACATTCAGCTCATTAAGCTTGCCGGCTGTAATAAGTCCTTCTGCATCATTATGAAGGAATCTTACCTCTGATCCAAGGCAGGAAAAAATTCTTCTGAGATAGGGAGTGACAAATTCATCAAACTCCGTCACTCCGACAAATCCGATAAGATCATCAAGTATAAGTGATCCTTCTATAGTCGGAAAACACTCCTTCTGCCATGAAAGCCAGTCACATACGAAATCAGTGATCTTCCGCAGAAGTTTATGTGAAGCATCCGGATCAGTTGCGAGGGCCAGCATAAACTCTGTTGTACCCATAAGGAAACTTGCTATATTGAGTGGTCCTCTTGATACGGCAAACCTTATTTCATGACCATTGTCCCTGATTTTTGCATTATTGTTCCTCAGTCTGCTTATCATAAACGGAAGAAGTCCGTCAGTTCTCACATCGGGTTGCGGAAGCGAAGCTGCCTGTGCCACATCATCGATGATCTTCATTGCATGAGGCAGGCTCTTTTCGTTGAAGATCATCCTTGAACCAAAAGCAGAGGGCTCTGTGCACATGCCATATTCTGACCAGAAGCCAGGGAGAAACCATATATCAGGAAATCTGCTGACTGCAGCGAGGTTTGCTTTAAGCCATAACTCATCAGAGGCATAATAATCAACGACAGAAATACCGTACCAGCCGGGTATCCAGGGGCTGTCGATTATAAAACCGGCAGGCTGGTAACCGATACTCCTGCCTTCTATAAGATATTTAAGGTCACGCCACTGAGAATCTGTCATAACAATATATTTTCGCTATGTGTCTGATATTGCAGTTATTATACAGAAGCGCACAGAAACTGCATCAGGCTTTCATTGTATCCTGCCGGTATGAATCAACCGGATCGCAGGTGCAAACAAGGTTTCTGTCACCATAGCCGTCATCTATCCTGCCCACTGTAGGCCAGAATTTATTCTCAACAATCCATCTGAGTGGAAATGCAGCCTTCTGCCTGTCATACTTATGGTTCCATTCGTTTGCTGTAATAACCTTTACAGTATGCGGTGAATTCTTAAGTACATTATCCTCCCTGTCAGCTTTTCCGCTTTTGATCTCTTCTATTTCAGATGAAATTGAAACCATTGCACTGACAAACCTGTCCAGCTCCTGAAGCGATTCCGATTCAGTAGGTTCCACCATAAGTGTACCGTGTACGGGAAATGATAAGGTAGGTGCATGGAAACCATAGTCCATAAGCCGTTTTGCAATATCGGCCTCTGTAATGCCATATTCTGTCTTGAAATGACGGCAGTCAAGTATCATCTCATGAGCAACATAGCCTTCTGTGCCCGTATAAAGTGTTTTGTAATAATTCTTTAACCGTGCCGCAAGGTAATTTGCATTAAGGATGGCAAATTTTGTTGCAAGAGTAAGCCCCTCAGTTCCCATCATCATCACATAAGCATGTGATATTGTAAGCACCTGGCCACTCCCAAAAGGAGCAGCAGCAACTGCTGTAGTCCCGTGACTTCCACCGGTTTTAACAAGAGGGTGTGAAGGCAGGAATTCTGCAAGCTTGTCGTTACATAGTATCGGACCCATTCCGGGGCCACCACCACCGTGAGGAATTGCAAAGGTTTTGTGCAGGTTCAGATGACAAACATCGGCGCCAATGCTTCCGGGATTTGTAAGCCCCACCTGTGCATTCATATTTGCCCCGTCCATGTAAACAAGCCCTCCGTTATGATGAATGATCTCTGTTATTTCCTTTACAGCAGATTCAAATACACCATGAGTTGACGGATATGTTATCATAAGACAGGCAAGGTTTGTCTTGTTCGATTCTGCCTTGGCTTTCAGATCAGGAACACTTATATTTCCCTTTTCATCGCAATCAACAACAACTATCTGCATACCTGCCATAGCTGCGCTTGCTGG
>Ga0116154_10003438_pt1 | contig 11220 bp, 6 predicted proteins | sample AD_UKC030_MetaG_FD_89898 | JGI IMG/M metagenome (GOLD analysis project Ga0116154, IMG submission 89898) | Active sludge microbial communities of municipal wastewater-treating anaerobic digesters from USA - AD_UKC030_MetaG | ecosystem: Engineered > Bioreactor > Anaerobic > Digestate | place: USA...
CAACGCAATCATTTTGCCTGTTGCTATCACGCTTGGTTTTCACGCAAAGTGATTGCTAAAAAACTGGGTAAAACGCTCTATCAAATCAAGCACGATTTATGGAGTGATTATTTGCGTAACGAGTTACGAAACCCGCGTATTCCCGCCTACCAACCGGCCTGAGCGAAAGTCCTGTCTATGATGGTCGTGGCGCTGAACAAGTATTGAATGCGCTATTTTCTATTGTGATAGTCCTCCTAATTCAGATCCCAGCACGAATATTAAGCAAGATTCTGGTTTTTTAGAAAAAAAGCTCAAGATAATCGTTTGCAATATGGGGATCACTATTAGCAAGACTAGAATATGGTGAAAAAGATTTGGGCGGATAGTGCCTATAGAGGTAAAAAACTTATTCAGTGGGCTAAAGAGAAGTTTGATTGTGTACTTGAAGTGGTCAAAAAGCAGAAAGAGAAAGGATTTCATGTTTTACCTTGGCGATAGGTTGTTGAAAGAACCTTTGCTTGGATCAACCGATATCGTCGGTTAAGTAAAGATTATGAACGGAAACCTACATCCAGTCGTGGTCATGTTTATATCGCTTCAATCCGATTAATGCTGCGGAGGTTTTTTAAAGAACATACTAAGAAAAATGCTCAACAACCTGCATTATTACAAACAGATGCTACTGCAGTAGCTTAGGCAACGAAGGTTTTTCGACAGTCTCTTATGATCATAGAAAAAAAGTTTTATCAGTCGCTGATAATCTGTGGACTACTAGGTGTATTTATTGTAACGATACTTAGAGGATTAAGATGGCCTAATGATTGGGCGGAAGCACAATGGCTGATCAGTTATGATTTTGGTTTTATTAAGCGTGCATTGCCAGGAACATTTTTTAAACTGATTATCTTCTTGGGAGGTGTGACAGATATAGAAAGCGCAATAAAGTGGATATCTTCAATATTTTTATTTTGTTTTTATTCAATATTATTTTTGGTCAATATTCAGATTGTTAAAAAGTTGCAGTTTAGTTTAAGTGGGATTTTAATTGCGCTTCTATTTTTTACTAGTCCATATGTTGTTATGAGCGCGCATTTGAATGGCTATTTTGACAATATTACTGTGATTCTATCATTTTTGGCTTCGATTTTTATTATAAAAAATAAAATATTGATGGCTTCACTAATATTGACCTTCGGTTTCTTTATCCATGAATCGATATTTCTGATTGGTTTTCCTTCTGTTTTTTTCATTACATTTTTTAAATATTTTCGATTAAAAAAAATAGAAAAGAAAATTTTTTTTAATTTTATATCACGATATTTGATGGTATTTTTAGTTCCTTTAATTTCATTTTTTTTGATTACTACATGTCATGGAACTTCGGAAAAAATGGCTATCAGTACAAAGGTTACTGAATATCTTTCCCAGTTTGGTTTTATCCATGAAAATAAGAATATAACTGTACCTAAAGCGCTTACAACTCCTTTACTCTATTATTTAGAAACTCAATCTAGTCAATTCTTATTAAGAATTTTAGACCCAGTATTTTTATTTCATACAGGTATGCCAGTTTTTTGTTTTTTATTTATGATTTTTAATATTTTAAAAAATAATTATGGTCATTTTTTGATGATTTTATTTGTGAGCTTCCTGCTGATAATTTTGCCGCTTGCTCTACATGCTGTTGCTTGGGATACAAGTCGCATTTGGACTTATCCATTGATAGTAGGACTGTTTACCTTATGGGGAGTTTGTGAAGTGACGCCAAAAATTGAAATCGCTGGACATGAGTCATTATCTTATTTAGCTGCTTTGTGGATTGTTATCAATTTTCAACTCTTTCTATTGACGCCATTGATGGATGGAGAACAGGAGCGATTTTCCAATGAGATACGTGTCCTTCTGTATGGGTTGCCTCTATTATTAGTGATGACGGTCGTTGAAAAGCATTATTGTCTGGCGGTGTGTTGCTTTAGTAGTAAGAATGAAGTTCATATCGATCAGGAACCCTTAAAGTAAATAACCGCATTGGGGACTTGTAGAATTCTTGTAAAGCCCAGCGACTGCAGTCGGAGGTGGTCGTTCTCACTAACGCCCAGCAGATAAATCATATTGGGGTGGTAGCGGGAAACCCGTTCGGACAGACCGGGTACTTCGCCGCTGAGAATGGCGGGAAGGTCGCCCAGCGCTAAGTGGCCCCTCGACGTTTTTTCTCCCGGCGCTTTAGCGATGTCCAGATTCAGTAGACCTGTCGTGTCAACAAAGGTGATGTCGTGCAGCGGGAAGCGCTCGCGGATGACATAGGGAAAGTAGCCACCCTGATAGGTCAGGATCGTGAGATGGCCTTGTTGCGCTAAGTACTTGGGTAGTTCTTGGTCAATGAACGGGCGGATGGCGAGCTGGTCACGGCGATGCGTGCAGTTGAGCGCGATAATAGCGTCGTCGGGGTGAGCGAGAAACCGGGGCAGAACGTCCAGGGACAGGCGTGTTGAGCAGTCCTGCGGCGACCGATAGCGCCATTCGTCCACCACCGCCAGCAGCAGAAAGAGGGCCGCAGCGATAGCGGCCCAGCGGCGCGCTGAGGCTGGCGTGAGCATCAGGAATTTCGCACTCAGTTGCATGAGCAACACGGCTTTCAAGGCCAGCGTGGGTGCCAGAAAGCGGTGATATTCCATCCAGTCGCCCTTGACGAGGATGACGAAGGCATCGTAAGCGCAAATGCCCAGGGCCGGAACCAGCCAGTGTCCGTCGAGTAATGCGGCTTGATTAGCACCCGGTATCCAGCGACGGAGCGCGGCGTAGCCGATCAGCGCAGCGGCGATCACTGTGGTGCCACTGAGCAACAGACCGGCCAGGCTAGTGGCTGCGAAGTCGGTCAGGTAGTTCCAGCCTTCCTGTAATCCGCCGAGGTGGCTGACTGAGACCTTGGCGTAGACCGGATTGGGGAAGATCGCGCCGGTGAAGGCATAGCGCAGGGCGAACAGGGCGATGAGGGCCAGCAGCGGCGCGAGGATGGCGCTCAGCAGGATGCGCTGGCGGCGGTCGGCCAGCCGGGTCCAGTAGAACGCCAACAGGGTCACGGTGACGCCAATCAGCCAAAAACCTTCCGGTCGGCACAGCAGGGCGAGGATTTGGACGAGGCTGAGTAACAGTAACGGTTCACCCCCCTCACCCCGGCCCTCCCCCACGAGGGGGGAGGGCGTCTTGAGGTTACTAAATAGGCGCATGGCGAACGTGGCGTAGAGGAGGATGAGCAGAGCGTAGTAGGGAGTTTCCAAACCGCCCAGACTCCAGTAGGCGAAGCTGGAGTTAAAGCCGAGCAGGGCGGCGGCAGCCAGGACGCTGGCGGTGGGCCAGAGGTGGAAAAAGGTGCGGCGCTGGAGCCAAAGGACGAGCAAAGTCGCCAGAGCGGCTGCGCCGCCCAACAGCTTGTTAGCCAGATAGTAGGCGTCGGCACAACAGACATAGGCGAGCTTGGCGGTGAGTGCGCCGAGAATGCTGGAAGAGATTTCCTGAAGTTCGCCGTTGTAGTTGATGAACCATGCGGCAGTTCCCAGGGTTTTCCCTGCCCACAGGGTGATGAACACATCATCCCGCCCGGCCCCCAGATAGTGATAGAGGGCATTGAGGGAAAAGAGCAGCAGGATGATGAGGAATAACCGGCGGGAAATTGTCCAGGGAGGCACGATGACTCCCTCCCCCTTGCGGGGCTGAGGTGGGGAATCTAAACTGGTGACTCCGCCGGGCGCGGGGCTTCCGTCATTGCCCTTTATTCGGGAATCCATCCGGGATTTTGACTGCTGGCGCGGGCGGTGAAGACGCCTGGGCTGGGGCTTGGTCGCGCAACACGGCGTCCAGGGCGCTATCATCGAATTTTGCATCCGGGCCGGGCAGGTAGGTCAGCGCCTTTTTGTCCAACTGATCCTGGACGTAGGTTTTCCGTAGTTGCTGTTCGAGAGTCGGTTGCACTTCCTCGAAGGTCTGTTGTCGCGCCGGTTGGTGGTCGACCAGTTTGATGAGGTGGAAGCCAAACTCGGTTTCTACCACGGCGCTCAGTTGTCCAGGTTTCAGTTGGCTCATGGCCTCGGCGAAGGGCGCGACCAGTTGTTCGCGTTTGACCCACCCTGCCAGAGCGCCGCCATTGGCGGCGCTGCCGATATCTTCGGATTCCGCTTTGGCCAGAGTTGCAAAATCTTCGCCGGCTTGTAAGCGCGTCCGCAGTTGCTCGATTTTTTGCCGTTGTGCGGCTTTTTCACAGTCACAACGGGCTTTTTTCAGGATGTGGGCTACCTTGAACTGTTCCGGCAACTGGAATTCGTCGCGACGGACTGCATACTGTTCGCGCGCCAGTTGGGTGAAATCCGGCGCTGCAATCTGCTCGCGGGTTTTTTCGCGCAGGGCTTCAGCCAGCACCTGCCGCTGTTGCAGCATCAGGTAGGCCTGTACCTTGGGCGTTTGATCCAGACCCTGGCGCTCGGCTTCGGTGGCGATGTATTTGGCCTGATAGATTTTGCTTAGAAAAATTTTGAGGGCCTCTGGACTGGCCAAGGTCTCCGCCCGGGTAGTTTCGGGCAACAGCAGCAAGAACTGTTGCAGTTCGGGTCCTGTGACGATGATATCCCCGCTGCGCAGCAGCGCCGGTTCAGCGGCGCTGTCGGCTCTCGCCACCGCCAGTAGCGAACCCAAGATGATGATCAGTAAACGCACGATGGTCATGTGAAGAAGAACCTCCAGTAGTCACAACAACAAAAAGGCCCGCATGGAGACGCGGGCCTTGAGTCCAGACGGAAACTCCCTCAATCCGCCCATCCATGGGCTATTGATCGGAGAAGAGCGACCTTTGCTCAATCATCGTCAGGCATCCCCTCCCCCCTCTAAGGGAGGTAGGAATGATTGACCACAGCGGCGCTGTTCAACGATGTATTGCCCAAGATGCTGTTAGTCCGGACGGTGAGCTGGAATCCGACCGCAGGCAATCCCGTTGTGCTAGGAGCAGTACTAGCCGTCGCGGCCAGGCCAAGGTTCATCCAGCCGAACGTACCGGGCAGAGTGTCAAGACTTTGGGAGATCGGCGGTGCGGTTTCCAGGACGTTGCTGCCGGCAAAGGTCAGCACGTTAGCTTCATAGCACAAAGAGTTAGATCCGCCCGGCGAAAAGCCTTGGCCGACCACTGATGCTTCTTCCCGGTTGTAGAGGGTATTCGTCGTGACCACACAGGACGATCCCCTGAGGACAGCAGGAGTCGGCGAAAGAAAGTTATTCGGTACAGTGGCAGTAGTAACATCCCGGTTGACGAAGTACTGAGCGAACGGTGAAGGAACCGTATTACTCGTCAGGGTTGGCAAGGTAAAGGTGCCAACAGCACCAGTGCCACTGCGGCCCACGTTGCGGCCTGCGAATTCGTTGTTAAAGTCCATGTCAACATAGAAATTCTTGGTGGGGAAGGCCACAACCCAGTCGGTTTCGGTCGTCCAGCCCGCTGTCGGGTTGGTGCGTCGCGTCCATTCATTGATCACGCTGGTCGCGTTCAGCACAAACGATACGGCGTTCGCTCCCGTAGCCGGCACCAAGAGGGCAGTCTGGTTTTGGTTAGCACCACCAGCACTGCTGATCAATGCGCCGGAAGCCGGAGCAACCGGCCCGGCCGCTGGCGCGATCGCAAAGCCATTGGTGTTCGCCGTATTCAGACTCGGCTCGTGCCAGGAACCCAGGAAAGGCAGGGGAGCAGCGCCAAGAGCAGCAAGGCTGGCGGGTGGCAACTGTGCGGTGATGATATTGTTGAGAGCTACATTTAAAGCTCCGGGGGCCAAAACCGCTGTATTAGAGCCAATGGCTCCTGGCACTGGCGGAACCCAGAAATTCGCCAAGGTGACTGGCTTGCCCGAAGTACTCAGGCCGGTAATCCCGTTGACCAAACTAAAGCTGCCGGTGAGCGGGTTGAGTGCGGCTGGGTTGACACCGGGAACAGGAGCGGCACCAGGAGCAGAGCCCGTTCCCGCTGCTGTGTCGTAGCCAAATTGAGCGCGCAAGGTCGCAAGACCCGTCGTGGTCTGAAATGCAGAGACCAAAGCTGCGCAACCAGGGGGGGTGCCATTCGCTGCATGAACCGCACCGCGCGCCAGGGCATACGGATCGGGGGTTGCGACGGGGGGAAGTGCTACCGCACCCATCATGATCACTTCCACATAACCTTCGTTGGCCCGAGCCGTGGTAGTGGGGCCACCGTCCGCATAGGGGCCGGAATAAGAAACCGCGCCTGGGAACGGTTGGCCGCTGCTCGAGATGGTTCCCACTGTGCAGGTGGTATCTTCGGTAAAGATCGACGCGCCGCCGCTCGCATTTTGGGCCACCCAGCCGGTCCACACGTCGCGCGGCGACAGAATGATGTTAAAATCGAACACATCACGGGAGTTATAGGCTTCACGGAACCGCACCTTAGCCACTACGACGCTGGCGCTGGTGTTAGTGATGCCGAACAGAGTACTCCAGCCGCCATTGACCGTATAGTAAGGGAAGATCAGCACCTGCCCTTGGTTGTTGTTGGCTATATTGACCGCCTGTGCGGAAGGCACCATGCCCATTCCGCCCAGCGCCACGCCGACCGCCAGCGCTAACTTTTTCACTTGACCATTCATCATCTTTAAAAACTCCTCAGAGAACCCAACGGAACGAAACAGCCCGAATATCGGACCCCATCATAAGCCAAATCAGTTCTTCATCACATACCACCATTGCCCATCCACAGACACCCAAGGTTCCTGCACATAGGTCTTGATCTCCATTTCAGGTTTCTCGGCCGACAAGTGATGATACCCAAAATAGAGGTTGATACCGACCATCGCAGCATCCTCACCCTTCAATTCGACCTTGACCACTTCAACCCGCCGCCAGGCTGCCCCATCGCCAAATTGGCTCTTGAAGACATTCAGCGGGAACAGTTCGCGGTAATTGGGCGAATTAAAGGAGTAAGCCGTCTCAAAGTCTCTGCGGATGAGCGCATCCCACCGGGCCGTGACCCGCTGCGCCAAGAGCGCCTGCTGCGTCTGGGTCACCTCGGTAGTCAGGGGGACGGGCGATGCCGGAGCAGCAGAAACCACTCCCTCCACCCCCGGAGCGCCTGACTCTGGCGTTGCCGCATAAACAACTAATGCCGGACTCACCACCAAACTCACTATCAAACAACGTAGCAGAGACACCGCACACTCCATCCAAGGGTCAATGGGGATTCGTCAGAATCAGGGTTGTGTGATTTAAACAACAATCTAGCGGTTTTTAGCCACAATGTCAATATATCGTATCTTTTTTATTAAAGCTACTTTCCCACCGCGGCTTCCCTGCGGTCGGGTCGTCAACGCGCTATTGAATAACTGTTATTATAGCCGCTTTCATAAAAATTTTTTGAATGGAACGCTCCATGCCCCTCCCCAACCGTCCAGCCATCCTGATTGCAGGTATGCATCGCAGCGGCACCTCGGCGCTCACCCGCGTTGTCAGTCTGCTCGGCTATCGCCTGCCCAGCCATCTGATCCCCGCCAGCCAGCATAATGTAAAAGGCTTCTGGGAAACCCAAGCGCTGGTCGACTTCCACGACCGGGTCCTGCAATCGGCCGGCTCTAGTTGGCACGATTGGACAGAGTTTAACCCTGAATGGTATGCGTCGCCACTGTTTCATGACGCTTGCCGGGAACTGCAAGCCATTCTGCAAGCTGAATTCGGCGCAGACGGCCCGATCGTCGTCAAGGACCCTCGGCTTTGCCGCCTGCTGCCCCTGTGGCAAACCGCCCTGAACGCCCTGCACATCGATCCCACCATCCTCCTGCCCCTGCGCAATCCCCTGGAAATCGCCCGCTCCCTCCGCCGACGAGACGACTTCACCGAACAAACCGTGCTGCTGATCTGGCTCCGCCATGTCCTGGATGCCGAACAGGCCACCCGCAACCTGCCGCGCGCCTTCTGTGCCTACGAAAGCCTGCTCAGCAATTGGCGCGGAACGCTCACCCAGATCGCCCGCCAAGCCGGTCTCGTCTGGCCGCGCCGCTCGCTGGACAGTGAACTGGACATCGACGGTTTTCTCTCCGCCGAAGTCCGTCATCACGTCATCTCACCCGCCGAGCTGACCACCCGACCGGAGATTCCCCGCTGGATTCCCGACGCCTACGCCGCCTTACAGCAGTTGATCGACGATCCCCACAACGAACCGGCCCAGCAGCGCCTCGACGCCATCCGCGCCGAATTTGATCAGGCTGGCGTTCTGCTCGGTCTGGCTACCCGCGCCGAAGAGCGCCAAGCCGCACGCTATCGCCAGCAAACCGCTGACCTGACCGCCCAACTCACCCGACTCGAAAGCGAGTTGGCCGCCACTCGCAACTGGGCCGAAACGTCTGACACCGCCCTGCGCGAACAGACCGCCGAATCCACCCGGTTGGAAACTGAACTGGATACGGCGCGGCGCCAGGCCGAAATCGCCGAGGCCACCGCCCAAGACCGGGCGAGCGACATCGCCCGCCTGAACTGCGAATTGGAGGCCACCCGCCATAAATCGCTCCTGCTGGCCAGCGAAATCGCCACCCTGCGCAATAGCCTGGCCTGGCGGATGACCGCTCCCTTGCGCAGCGCCGGAACCCGGTTTCCCGCCTTGGAAACCCACCTGCGCCCGGTGCTGGAAAAAACCGGAGCCTTGTTTTCCCTGCAATGGCTGAAGACGCGCCACGCCCTGCCGCCCGCCCGCGTCCCGTTACCCGACGCCCCGCTCGATCCCGCCCACTTGCCCGCCCCCGTCGATCCCTACACCGCTTGGCTGCGCGTTAATCAATGGAACCCTCGGGCAGCCCTGGCCCTGCAAGACCGACTGGCGGCTGGCCGTTCGCCGTTGCCGAAAATTTCGGTCATCATGCCAGTCTACAACCCGCCGCTGCGCTTTCTGACCCGCGCCATCCAGTCCATCAAGCGTCAGGTTTATCCCGACTGGCAACTGTGCATCGCCGATGACGCCAGCACCGATCCCCGCGTGCGGCCCTATCTGCAGGAACTTGCCAACGATCCGCGCATCACCGTCACTTACCGCGAGACCAACGGCCATATTAGCGCCGCCACCAACAGCGCCGCCGCCCTGGCCACCGGCGATTTCCTCCTGCTCATGGACCAGGACGACGAATTGTCCATCGATGCTCTGGCCGAAGCAGCGCTGTACCTCGCCGATCATCCCGACACCGACCTGCTCTATTCTGACAGCGACAAGATCGACGAACACGGTCAACGCTACGATCCGCATTTCAAGCCGGACTGGTCGCCGGAGCTGCTCTTATCTTATATGTACGCCGGCCAGGTGTTGGTCGTGCGCCGCAGCGTCTTTGAACAACTCGGCGGTCTGCGGGTCGGCTTCGAAGGCTCGCAGGACCACGATCTCGCCCTGCGCGTCGGCGAGGTCGCCCGCCATGTCGGCCACCTGCCCTACATTCTTTATCACTGGCGCTGCTTTCGCGGCTCGACCGCTTTCTCCGGCCACGAAAAGCCCTACAGTTTCCAGGCCGGCCGCAACGCCGTACAGGCGGCGCTGGAGCGACGCGGGAGTTCCGGTCAGGCTTTTCAACCCGACTGGGCGCAGCGGGGTGGCAATGGCATCTACCAGATCCGCTTCCCGGATACCGGCCCCTCGGTTACGGTCATCATCCCGACCCACAATCACCCCGATCTGTTGCAGCGCTGCCTGAAATCGCTGCGCAAAACGACCTATCGCGATTACCGGGTGATGGTGGTCGATAACGAAAACCACCAGCCGGCGGCCCGGCGTTATCTCGACCAACTGGACCATGAAGTTGTCCCCATTCCCAACCGGTCCGGTCAGGGATTCAACTTCAGCTATTTAATGAACGAAGCGGCGCGCCGGGCCAGTACCGACTATGTGCTGTTTCTTAACGACGACACCGAAATTCTCACCCCGGAATGGCTGTCCAGCCTGGTCGGTCACGCCGAACTGCCGGGGGTCGGCGCGGCGGGTGCGCTGCTGCGCTACCAGGATGGCAAGGTGCAGCACGCCGGGGTCGTGCAGGGGATTGACGGCCTGTGCGATCACGCCTTCAAACTCACCCGGCGCGGCGACAACGGCTATCTGTCCTATATCGCCATGACCCGCAACTGCGCTGCAGTGACCGCCGCCTGCCTGTTAACGCGCCGTGTGCTGTTTTTCGAGGTCGGCGGGTTCGATGAACAGCGCTTCCCGGTGGCTTACAACGATCCCGATTACTGCTACCGGTTGCGCGCGCGCGGCTATCGCATCGTCTACACCCCCAACGCCGAACTGCTGCACCACGAAGGACAGACCCGGGGCTTTAGCGACCGGCCACAGGAAATTGCCGCCTATCGTCAAGCCTTCAAGACCGTCGTTGATCCGTATCTCAATCCCAATCTGTCCCGGGAGAATCCCTGTTTCACCCTCACCCCGCGCTGCCTGCCGCGCGAACCCCATCGTCCACTGCGCGTGGCCCTGTTTACCCACAACCTGAACTGGGAGGGCGCACCCAAGCAGTTGCTGGAGATCGCCGCATTCCTCCATCAGCACAGCGCCATCACCCCGTTGATCGTCTCCCCGACCGACGGACCGTTGCGCCGGGCGTATGAGCAACAGGGGATCGAAGTGCAGGTGTGGCCCCACCCCCTGAGTCGCCATGCGGAGCTGCCCGGTTATTTGGAAGCGCTGGGCGAAATCGGCGTCCAGTTGGCCGAACAGGCGATTGACGTCGTCTGCGCCAATACCCTGCACGGTTTCTACGCGGTGGATGCTGCCCATGAGGCGCGGTTGCCCTGCCTGTGGATCATTCATGAAAGCGAGGGCTGGCGCGATTACTTCGATTTTGTTCCCCCGGCCCTCCGGTCGCGGCCTCTCGACTGTTTTCGCTACCCCTACCGGGTCGTCTTCGTCGCCAAACAGACCCGGACGATTTACCGCGATCTGGACTTCTACCACCACTTCACGGTGATTCCCAACGGCCTGGAGCCAGGTTCCGCGCCGACGCCTAGCCAGCGCCAGGCGGCCCGTCACACCCTGGGACTCGATGAAAACGCCGTCGGCATTGTGTCCGTCGGGACGGTTTGTGACCGCAAACGGCAAATCGACTTGATCGAAGCGCTAGCGCGCCTGGACGAGGCCGTGCTCAAGACTCGACCTGTGCGTTTCTTCATCGTCGGTGACCGGGAGAATGACTACAGCCGACAGATGCATGAGCGCATCGCGACCCTGTC
>Ga0116154_10003445_pt1 | contig 11205 bp, 10 predicted proteins | sample AD_UKC030_MetaG_FD_89898 | JGI IMG/M metagenome (GOLD analysis project Ga0116154, IMG submission 89898) | Active sludge microbial communities of municipal wastewater-treating anaerobic digesters from USA - AD_UKC030_MetaG | ecosystem: Engineered > Bioreactor > Anaerobic > Digestate | place: USA...
CTTCGGGCGCGCCGAGAAAATCGAACGCGTCCTTGGCCGCGAGCGTGATGGTGAGCGCCTGCGGGTCCGCCAGGCCGATGTCCTCCACCGCCATGCGGACCATCCGTCGCGCCAGGTAGAGCGGCGGTTCCCCGCCCTCGATCATCCGGGCCAGCCAGTAGAGTGCGCCCTGCGGGTCGCTCCCCCGCACCGCCTTGTGGAGCGCGGAAACCAGGTTGTAGTGCCCCTCGCCCGACTTGTCGTAGGCGGGCAGGCGCCGGGCGAAGACGTCCGCCGCGATCGCCTGCGTGACCTCGCCGCCGAGGCCCACCTGCTGCGACGCCGCCTCGAGCGCGGTCAGCGCGCGCCGCGCGTCTCCGTCGGCGGAACTCGCCAGGAAGTCGATGGCGTCGTCCGGCACCCGGAGCTCCATCGCGCCGAGCCCGCGGTCCCGGTCGGCGAGGGCCCGGCGGAGGAGCACGGCGAGATCCTCCGCGGGCAGCGGCTCGAGCACGTACACCCGCGACCGCGAGAGGAGCGCGGCGTTCAGCTCGAAGCTGGGGTTCTCGGTCGTGGCGCCGATGAGCGTAATCAGTCCCGATTCGACGGCAGGCAGGAAGGCGTCCTGCTGGCCGCGATTGAACCGGTGGATTTCGTCGCAAAAGAAGATCGTCTCCCGCCCCAGCCGACGGCACTCCTCCGCCTCGCGGAGGATCTCCCGCACGCGCTGCACCCCCTCGGTGACCGCGCTGAAGGTGACGAACTCGCGGTCGGTGTGCCGCGCAATGACCCGTGCCAGGGTGGTCTTGCCGGAGCCGGGCGGCCCCCAGAGGATGACGCTGCCGACGTCGCCCCGGCGGATCGCGTCGCCGAGTGCGCGGCCCGCGGCAAGCAGGTGCGCCTGGCCGACGACTTCATCAATGGTGCGCGGCCGGAGGCGCGCGGCGAGCGGTTCCGCCGGCGCGAAGAGGGAGGGCTCGCTCACTGCCACGTCCTACCCGACCCAGCGCTCGAGGAGCGCATGCGTCAGGAAGAAGGCGGCCGCCCCCCCGAAGAACGGCAGCGCGGTGGCCCAGCCGCGCTTGGCCTGGAACTCGGGCACGAGATCGGAGGCGGCCACATACAGCGTCACGCCGGCGGCCAGCGCGAGCCCCCGCTCCGCAAGCGGCGCGGCCCGCTCCGTGAGGAGCACGCCGAGCACCGTGGCCAGCCCCAGGACCGCGGCGGCGCCGATGGCGCGCCGGGCGTTCTGGCCGCCGGCCATCACGAGACTCGCGATCGTGACCCCCTCAGGCAGTTTGTGCAGAAAGACTGCCAGGAACAGCAGCACCCCGAGCTGGGGAGACACCAGCAAGCCCGCCGCGATGGCCACGCCGTCGAACAGGCTGTGGATCGAGAGGCCGACGAGGGCGCTGAATCCCGCCTTCGCCGCCACCCGGTGGGTCTCGACCCCGTAGTGGAAGTGCTGCGTGAAGACGTGCTGCGACAGGTGGACGCCGAAGTACCCGGCAAAGACGAACACCCCTGGCAAGACCGCCCCCCCGTGGAACACCTCGGGCAGGACGCCGACGAGGACCACGGCCAGCATGAACCCGGCCCCGAAGGCGATGAGCGCCTCGATCAGCTCCAGCCCGCGCCGCAGGTGGCGCACCACCACCACCGCACCGATCACGTTGCCGGCGGCTGCCAGGAGTCCGAGGATCACGGGATTCACGCAAGCTCCTTGGCGCGCTCGAGCAACGCCTCGTGCACGTTCAACGTCGGCTCGTCCACCACGAGGGCCAGCAAGCGCTCCAGCACCTGCCCCACCGCCGGGCCGGCGGGGATGCCCGCGGCCATCAGGTCCTGTCCCGTGATCGCCAGGTCGCCGCGCCGGAGCGGTGCCCCCGCGCCACGGATGGCCGCCACCTCAGCGGCCCACGGGAACGGCGCTGCGTGCCGGAGCTGCCAGAGTTCGGCGAGATCGTCGGCCGCGCCGTCCACCGCCGCGAGCCACCGCCGGACGTCTCGCGACGTCATCCCGGCCGGCGCCGGCGGCCCCGTCACGAGCGCAGCGGCGCGCGCCAGGTCGCTGTTGGACACGCGGAGCCGGCCCAGCACCGCCACCGGATCGTGGCAGCAGAGGGCGGTGAGCACCACAGGGTCACGCCGCGCCGGTGCATCGTCGCCCGTCCATGCCTCGAGTTCCTCATCAGACCGGAGCTGCGGGAGCCAGACCGCGGCGGCGCCCGATTTCCTCCAGAGCGAGATCAGGCGGCGCAACGAGCGCGTGGTGGCGAGGCCCTTGGTCCATTCGTCGCGCACCCGCTCGGCCGAGAGTTGGCCCAGCCCGGCGGCCGCGGCGCAGGCCGCCTCCCAGGTGGGCGGGTCGATGATGAAGTCGAGGCGTGCGGCGAACCGGAGCGCGCGGAGCACCCGGAGGTAGTCCTCCCGGAACCGGGCCGCGGGGTCGCCGACGGCGCGGAGGCGGCGGCGCCCGAGATCCTCCGCGCCGCCGAACGGATCCTTCCACTCGCCGCGCAGCGGATGGAAGGCGATGGCGTTGACCGTGAAGTCGCGGCGGGCGAGGTCCTCGTCGAGCGAGACGCCGAATGCGACCTCGGCGTGACGCCCGTCGGTCCGCACGTCGTGGCGAAAGGTCGTCACCTCGTGCAGCACCCGGTCGCCGTCGAAGACGCCGACGGTGCCGTACTTGACCCCGACCGCCACGGTCCGCTTGAAGAGCCGCTGCACCTGCTCCGGCGTGGCGGAAGTGGCCAGGTCGAAATCCTTCTGCTCGCCGCCGAGCAGGGAGTCGCGCACCGCGCCGCCGACGCACCACGCCTCGTGGCCGGCCTCCTCGAGACGCCGCGCGATCGCGATCACCTCGTCGGGAATGGGGATGCGCGCCGGCAGCACCATCAGGCCTCCATCCCGGCGCCGAACGGCAATCCGGCGGAATGGGTCACGACCAGTTCCATCCACGCCTGCGACGGTGCGCGCGGGCCGGCGGCAATCGCGCCGGCCTGCAGGAGCCGCGCGCCGCCCCCCTCGTACGCGTAGATCGGCAGCACCTCGCCCTTGAAGCAGCGCGTGGCCAGCACGACCGGCTTTCCTGCCGCGAGCCAGCGCTCGGCGGCGCCGGCCATGGCCGGCGGCAGGTTTCCGCGGCCGAAGCCCACGACGACCAGGCCGTCGTGCCCGTCCCGCGCCGCATCGACCATCGCGCCGGTGTCGCCGACGACGGCGGGCACCATGGCGATGCGCGCGCTCAGCGTACCGGGCCACCTGGGCAGCGGTGCCGCAGGGCGCCCGCCCGCCGTGAACCGTACCGATCCGCCGGCCACCACCCCGAGCGGCGCGCCCCGTGGCGCGCGAAAGGTGTCCACCTCGCCCGCGTCGGTCTTCAGGGCCTCGAGGCCGCTCAGCACCGTACCGTGCAGCACCACCATGGTGCCGCGGCCCCGGCTCTCGGACGCCCCCGCCACCCGCGCACTGTCCACCAGGTTACGCCGGCCGTCCCATTCCTCTTCTTCCGAGGTCCGCATGGCGCCGGTCAAGACCACCGGAATGGCCGGGTCGAGGGTGCGCGCCAGCAGGTACGCCGTCTCCTCGAGGGTGTCAGTGCCGTGGGTGACCACGATGCCCCGGACCGAGCCGCTGGCCGCCACTTCGGTCAGGCGGTTCCGGAGCGCCCAGAGCCGGTCGAGCCCAAGATGCGGCGCCGGGAAGCGGCCCCAGTCTTCCACCGTCACCGGACCGACAGAGGCGAGGCCGGGAGCCAGGCGCACGAGCGCCGCCCCATCGAGCGCCGGGACCGCCCCGCCCGCCTCGGCGGACTGACGCATGGAGATCGTGCCGCCGGTGAAGAGAAGGTGGATCACGCGGGGCACCGGCTCAACCGCACAGCACGCTCCCACCGTTCACGTTGAGGATTTCCCCCGTGACGTGGCGCGCCCAGTCGCTCAGGAGGAAGGCGATCGGCCCGGCGATGTCGTCCGCGCTGGCCACCCGCCCGAGGGGGATCCCCGTTTCGATGCGCGCCCGCCCGCCGGCAGCGTACGGCTCGACGCACATTTCGGTGTCCACCCACCCAGGGGCGACGCAATTGACCGTGATGCCGGGCGCGCACTCGATGGCGAGCGACTTGGTCATCGAGATCAGCGCGCCCTTCGTGGCGGCGTAGTCGGCGTGGAACGCCTCCCCACGCTGCCCCGCCGTGCTGCCGACCAGCACGATCCGCCCGCCGGGGCCCATCAGGCGCAGCGCGGCGCGGGTGGTGAGAAAGATCGCGTCGAGGTTCGCCGCCATGACCGACCGCCACCGGGCGGGTTCCATGTCGCGCATGGAGACGTCCGCCGCCGGCCAGATGCCGGCGTTCGCCACGAAGTAGTCGAGCCGCCCGAAACAGGCGCGGAACTCCCGGAAGATCCTCTCGACGACGTCGGGATCGGAGAGATCTCCGCCCGCGGCGAACGCCTTCCGGCCCAGGGCGCGAATGTCGCGGGTCGCCGCGTCGGCGTCCGCCTTGCGCGTGTGGTACGTCACGCCGACGTCGGCGCCGAGCCGCGCGAGCATCAGCGCCGTGGCGCGGCCGATGCCGCGGGAGCCCCCGGTCACCAGCGCGACGCGGCCCGCGGGGAACAGCGGCTGGTCAGGCAAGATCGAGCTCCCGTTCCACCACCTCCACGATCAGGTGCTCGACCGCGAGATGGATCTCCTGGATGTGGCTGGTCTCGTCGGCGGCCACGACAAAAGCCTGGTCCGCAAGGTTGGCCAGCGGCCCGCCGCCCTTGCCGAGGAACGCCACCACCGGCACATGCTTGGCGCGCGCCGCCTCGGCGGCGCGCAGCAGGTTGGCGCTGGCGCCGCTCGTGCTGTGGAGCACGAGCAGATCGCCGGGCCGGCAGTGGGCCTCGACCTGTCGGGAAAAGACCTGGTCGAAACCGAGGTCGTTGCCCGCGGCCAGCAGGAGCGAGGTGTCGGTGGTGAGGGCCACCGCCGCCAGGGCGCGGCGGTTCCGGGCGTATCGCACCACGAACTCGGTGGCGAGGTGCTGCGCGTCAGCCGCGCTGCCGCCGTTCCCCGCGAAATAGATGGTCCCGCCCCCGCGCAGCGTCCGGAGGTACGTCTCGGCGATGGACTGTGCCTGCCCTGCGAGCGCCGTCGTGGCCTCGGCGAGCCGGGCCAGGGTGCGCAGCCCCGCCGCGATGTGTGCGTCGCTCATTGGTCGTCCTCCGTGAGCAGGTTCCGCAGTCGGGAGAGGATGTTCGTCCGGATCGGCAGGGGAGGTACCACCTCGAGCCGCTCCCCCGCCAGGATGGCGGCTGGATTGACGTCGAGGAGCAGCCGTACCTGGTCGGCGCCCTCGTGCTCCTGCAGCAGGGTGCGCGCCGTGGCGAGGGTCCGGTCGTCGCCGTGGTTGTCCCCGGCCAGGATGTCGGCCAGCCCGTCGGCCACGAGCGCACGGGCGCGCGCGCCCCGTCCGCGTGTGGTGGCCAGCGTGCTCCCGTCCACTTGCATCACCGCGCCGATCGCCTTCCAGCGCCGCACCACCTCCGGCGAGCAGCAGGCATAGCGCTCTGGATGCGCGAGCACCGGCACGAGCCCGATCTCGACCACGTGCGTCAGCGCCGCGGCGGCGGTCTGGAAGGTCACCATGCGGGTGAACTCGACGAGCACGTACTGCGTCTCGTTGAGGGTCACGCTCCGCTGGCGTGCCACGACGTCCGGCAGTGGGCGGTCGAGCATGATCTCCGCGCCGCGATGGAGCCGCGGCTTCGTGGGGGCCGCCGCGAGGAGGGCGCCGAACGCCAGGTCGTGGTCCGCGGGGCGCCCCGCCGCCGCACGGCTGGCGAGCATGTGGGGAGTCAGGCAGACCGCGGTGACGCCCTGCTCCGCGAACGTCCGGAGGACGCGCACCGACTGCTTGACGGTCCGGGAGCCGTCGTCCACGCCGGGCAGGAGATGGTTGTGGAGATCGATCACTCGGCCGTGCCGCTCACGAGGGCGGCGGCGAAGCGCTCCAGTTCCGCGGGGGCGGTTTCCGCCTCCGCGAGCAGCGCGAGCGTGAGGAGCGCGTCGGCGGTTAGGAGATCCAGCGCCGCCGACCGCTCCCGGCCTCGGCCCAGCACGCCGGTCAGCGCGAGCTGCGCCGCCACGGCCAGCCGCGCGGCGGGGGCGCCGCCGGCCGGAACCCGTTCGAGGTATTCGGCGGCCCGGGCGCGAAGCGCCGGCGGCGCGCCGGTCGTGCGCTCCGCGAACCAGGCGGACGTTGCCTTCACCCTTCCCCGCGGAGCCACGAAGCGATGATGCCCGGCGCTTCGGCGCGGGCGGCCGGGAGGAGCGCGAGGTCGCCGGCGCCGGCCGAGGCGAACTGCGGGCGCCCTCCGCCCTTGCCGCCGCTCACCGCCGCGATGCGCCCCGCCAGGTCGCCGGCCTTGCGGCCGGCCTTCACGAGGTCGTCGGTCACCGCCACGTGGACGGCGCCACGGCCGGCGGTGCCGAAGAGCACCAGCACCGCGCCCGACTTCCCGGTACGGAAGCCGTCCACCAGCGCCAGCACCTCCTCGCGATCCTCCACGGCGGTGTCGCCCAGCGTGACGGCCACCCCGCCGATGTCGAGCGTGGTGCCCTCGGCCGGCGCGGCGGCGCCGCCGCGCAGGAGTTCGTTGACGCGGGCGTGCAGCCGCTCCCGCTCCTCGAGGAGTTGGTCCAGCTTCCGGAGGAGGTGATCGGGCTGCGCCTTCAGCGCCGCCGCGGCGCCGGCAATCCGGGTCTGCAGGGACTCGACGAGGGTGTAAGCCTCCGGCCCGGTGACCGCCTCGATGCGGCGCACGCCCGCCGCCACCCCTCCCTGGGCGGCGAACTGGAAGAGCCCGATCTGGCCGGTGCTGCGGACGTGGGTGCCGCCGCAGAGCTCGATGGAAGACTCCCCCATGGAGACAACGCGCACCACGTCGCCGTATTTCTCGGAGAAGAGCGCCATCGCGCCGAGCGCGAGGGCGTCGGGATAGGCCATCTCGCGGGTGTCGACCGGGAGGTTTTCCCAGATCCGCGCGTTGACCTCCCGCTCGATCTGCTGCAGGACGTCGGGCTCGATCGGGCCGTGGTGCGAGAAGTCGAACCGGAGGCGGCCCTCGTCCACCAGCGAGCCTTGCTGGTGCACGTGCGTGCCGAGGTACTTCCGGAGCGCGGCATGCACGAGGTGGGTGGCGCTGTGGTTGCGCTCGATGTTTCGCCGGCGCGCCACGTCCACCGAGCCGAACACCGACGTCGGCTCGAACAGCTCACGGAAGGCGCCGCCGACGACGGTGCCCTGCTCCCCCTTGCGCACCTGGTCGACGGGCATGACCCAGCCCTCGCCGCGGACGAAGCCGGTGTCGCTCACCTGGCCGCCCGATTCCGCGTAGAAGGGGTTTTCCTTCAGCAGGAGCTCGACGCGCTGGGCGTCGGGATCCTGGCGGAAGGCGAGGATTTCGGTGTCGGCGGCATCGTGCTGATAGCCGACGAACTTCTGCTTTGACCGCTTGAGCTTCCGCCAGCCGACCGACTTCGTCATGACGGCGGGGGCCCCCTTGAGCTCGTACCTCCGGGGATCGGCCTGCAACCGGTGATCCCGCGACCGCTGCCGCTGCGCCGCGAGTGCGGCCTCGAACCCCGCCAGGTCCACCGAGGCGCCGCGCTCCTCGGCCAGGATCATCGTGAGGTCGATCGGAAAACCATACGTGTCGTAAAGCTTGAACGCCTCGTCCCCCGGGATGACCGTCAACCCGCTCGCCAGCAGCTCATCCATCCGCTTGAGCCCGCCCTCGATCGTCTCGAGGAAGCGTTCCTCCTCGGTCACCGTCCATTGGCGGATCTGTTCCGCCTTGGCCTGCAGCTCAGGGTAGGCGGCGCCCATTTCGCGAATGACGATGGCGGTCAGCGGCGCGAGCGTCGGCTCGCGACGGCCGAGCAACCAGGCGTGGCGCACCGCGCGGCGGAGGATGCGCCGCAGCACGTACCCGCGGCCCTCGTTCGACGGCACGACGCCATCGGCAAGCAGGAAGCTCACCGCGCGGGCGTGATCGGCCAGCACCCGGTAGGAGCCACCAGCCGGGCCGCGATCGTAGGGGCGCCCGACCAGCTCGGCCACGGCGTCGAGCAGCGGGAGGAAGAGATCGGTGTGGAAATTGGAGTCCTCGCCCTGCAGTACGGCGGCGATCCGCTCGAGGCCGGCGCCGGTGTCCACCGAGGGCTTGGGGAGCGGGGTCAGGGTACCGTCGGCGCTCCGGTCGAACTGCATGAAGACGAGGTTCCAGATTTCAAGGAAGCGGCCCGCTTCCGCCTGCTCCTCGAATTCGGCACGCGTCAGCGCCGCTCCACTGCCCCGCTGCCCCGCCGCCCCGCCGCCGATGTCCACATAGATCTCGGAACACGGCCCGCACGGTCCCGTGTCGCCCATCTGCCAGAAGTTGTCCTTGTCGCCGAGCCCGAAGAGCTGCCCCTCGCGGAGTCCGGGCACCTTACGCCAGAGATCTCGTGCCTCGGTGTCGGTCTCATGCACCGTCACCCAAAGCCGCTCCGGCGGGATCCCGAGCCACTCCGGGCTCGTGACGAACTCCCAGGCGAACGCGATCGCGTCGCGCTTGAAATAGTCGCCGAAGGAGAAGTTCCCCAGCATCTCGAAGAAGGTGTGGTGCCGCTTGGTGTGGCCCACCTGTTCGAGGTCGTTGTGCTTGCCGCCGGCGCGCACGCACTTCTGGCAGGTGACCGCGCGGAGGTAGTCGCGGGGCTCGACGCCGAGAAAGGTGCGCTTGAACTGGTTCATCCCGGCGTTGGTGAAGAGCAGCGTCGGGTCGTCGGCGGGGAGGAGCGAGGACGAGGCCACCGGCTGGTGGCCCTTGTGCTCGAAATACTCGATGAAGCGGCGGCGGATCTCGGAGGCGTGCATCGGGGAAATATAAGCCGACTTCCCCGCGGCCATCAGGACGGGGCGGCGAGCGCCTCCTGGATGGCCTGGCGCACCTCCGGCCCCGTGAACCCGCGCCGGGCCAGGTAGGCCACCAGCCGGCGCCGCTTGGCCTCCCGCGGGAGCTGTCCCAGCTGCCGGGCGCGGCGGGCGGCGAGTGCCCGCGGCATGGCGGTGCGGTCGGTGTCCGGGGGCCAGTGGGCCGCGATGGCGGCGTCGATGTGCCGGCGCTCGACCCCCATGGCCTGGAGATCCCGGACGAGTCGTGCGGGGCCCCGGCCCCGCGCCGCACGCGTCTCCACGTAGTTCAGCGAGAAGCCGGCGTCGTCGAGGAGGCCCAGGGAAGCGGCGCGCGCGAGCGCGCCGTCCACCGCCTCGGGACGGTGCCCCTTCTTGGCCAGCCGCCGCCCCAGGTCCACCCGGGCGAACGACCGGCGCTCGAGGGCGCGGAGCAGCGTCCGAAACGCTCCCTCTTCGTCGGCCAGACCGCCAAGCAGGTCGAGCCGCTCCGGAGTGAGTTGGGTGCCGGGGCCCACCTCCGCCCTGCCGAGGGCGGAGGCAGGGACGGCGCAATAGGGGCGGCCGTCGACGTGGACACGCATGACCCCCGGCTTCCGCGGGTCCGGCTCGATGGCCGTGACGACCCGCGGGGAGGGGTCAGTCATCGTCGCCCTCGTCCGCTCCGGCCGCCGCGGTGGCGACGGCCCCCATGCCGAGCAGCTCCTTGACCTTGCCCTCGACCTCGAGCATCAGCGCCTCGTTGTCGCGGAGGAAGAGCTTGGCGTTCTCCCGGCCCTGCCCGATCCGCTGGTCGCCGTAGGAATACCAGGCGCCCGACTTCTGGATGATGTTGGCCTCGGAGGCGAGGTCCACGAGCAGCGAGGTGTGGCTGATCCCCTCGTCGAACATGATGTCGAACTCCGCCTGCTTGAACGGCGGGGCCACCTTGTTCTTGACGACCTTGACCCGCACATGGTTGCCGATGACGGTTTCCCGCTCCTTGACCGGCCCGATCCGGCGAATGTCGAGCCGGAGCGACGCGTAGAACTTGAGCGCCTTGCCGCCGGTGGTCGTCTCGGGGTTGCCGAACATGACGCCGATCTTTTCGCGGAGCTGGTTGATGAAGACGACCGAGCAGCTCGAGCGGTTGATAGCGCCGGCGAGCTTGCGCAGCGCCTGGCTCATGAGGCGGGCCTGGAGGCCGACGTGGCTGTCGCCCATTTCCCCCTCGATCTCGGCCTTGGGCACCAGCGCCGCCACCGAGTCGATGATGATCAGGTCCACCGCGCCCGACCGGACGAGGATTTCCACGATTTCGAGCGCCTGCTCGCCGGTGTCCGGCTGGGAGACGAGCAGGTTGTCGATGTCCACGCCGAGCTTCCGGGCGTACTCGACGTCCAGCGCGTGCTCGGCGTCCACGTAGGCGGCCACCCCGCCACCCTTCTGGACGTTGGCGGCCACATGGAGGCAGAGGGTCGTCTTGCCGGAAGACTCGGGGCCGAAGATTTCGGTAATGCGCGCCTTGGGGATACCGCCGACCCCCAGCGCTAAATCCAAGGAGAGCGCGCCGGTTGGGATGGACTCCACCTGCATCTGGTGCGCCTCGCCCAGGCGCATGATGCTGCCTTCGCCGTAGCGTTTGACGATGTCGTTCAGGGCTTTATCCAGAACGGCTTTCTTGGCGTCGTTCATGTTTTGGTCAGAGGAAGAAATGGGTTGGGATGAGGTGGTCTTTTTGGCGGGCATGATGTCTCCAGTTAGTTCTCGCTGATAACTACATTAAATATAGCACAATTGTTCGATGTGTCAAGACTCGCGGCTGATACGGCGGCACTCCATGTAAAAGCGTTTGTCCTTGGCGTGGCCCATGGAAAACGTTTTTCGCGGGAGCGCGCCGTCCAGAATGACAGTTTTGAAGAATGAATCCTTTGAAATGGGCGGGAGGAAGAAACCGATATTTCCAGCTTGGGAACCCAAGTCTTGCACAGTATCATCGCCGTGGACGTAATCAATCCTGGTTTCGGTATGGCTGGCAAGATATTTGTCCAGGTATTCTTGCAGGCTGCCCACCGGCAGGTTGTGGCTTGGCCGGGTGAGCTTGATCAGGACTAAGTCTGAGCCCAGGATGCAGCCTATTTTTTGTTCGTCTGCGTCCTGGGTCAAAACAGCTTCTCTTAGCTGCTCGAAAGTCAGTCCGCAGCTGAATTGGATGTCCGGAGCATACGCATTCTCCAGCTGTTGGAGAAAATCAGCTTGCACGTTAAACAAAACGCGATGGATTGCTTCAAAGATAA
>Ga0116154_10003457_pt1 | contig 11177 bp, 19 predicted proteins | sample AD_UKC030_MetaG_FD_89898 | JGI IMG/M metagenome (GOLD analysis project Ga0116154, IMG submission 89898) | Active sludge microbial communities of municipal wastewater-treating anaerobic digesters from USA - AD_UKC030_MetaG | ecosystem: Engineered > Bioreactor > Anaerobic > Digestate | place: USA...
ATTATCAATATTGTCCCAAATAACTTTTGTGGCTTGGGTATAAGTCGGGAGAAAATAAAAATATGTTCCAACTTCTTCGGTCGCCCTCTTGACCATATAGTTAAAACATACTTTGTCCTTGCCGCTCCGTCTATGCCAAACAATAACCGCCCTGCTGATACCACTATCCATTGCTTTTAAAAAAGGCAACTGGTATTCTCTCGGTTCAAAGTTATACGGCACTCTTATTCTTTTCTCGTTTGGCATAATTTATCAATTCAATAAGCACCTGCGAATTTGGGTCTAATTCCTGCTTAGGCATTCCCTCTAAATAATTAAAAATAGTCCTGATGTGCTGGATATCACCTTTTTTGACGCTATCTACCAACATTCTCTCCACAATCAGCGTTGCCCAAGTTTTTTTATCCTGCCCCGCTGGGCATTTTTGTATTTCCGCTCTCAACAAATTTATCAAAGAAAAAGCACCTTTGGGCTTTTTTCCACCAAATTTGTTGTTTTTTTTGAACTGATGTTCTACTGGCGGTTGTTTATATGGCATATGTTTCCCGTAAATTTCACGATATTATATGCCTTTTATTGGCACATTCACGACAGGATTGATACTTAAGTTACCACCTTGAGTATTCCGTTGAATAGTCACAATCCGACTGCCCCACTTCGCTTGGAACTTTTGGGCTTGCTCCAATTCTTTGTCGCTAGTCCGATAAGAGGCACACCCCCCTTTGACCTTGATATGTCCGCAAACATAATGATATTTATTAAACCTCAATATCTTGCGGTATTTATTGAGGATTTGTAATGAGTAATCATAATCTTCTTTAAGCCCCAAAGTCTCGTCAAACCTGACCCCTTTGTCTTTGACAACTCCGAAGCAAGGACCGAGAACCACAGAGCTCAAAGAAAATGGTGAATACTCCCGATAAAACTTTTTATCAAATTGTAAATTCAAACCCCATAACCTAGTCCCTGCCTCTCTGGTCATTTTAAAAGCCATTCTAGCAAAAGCATAAAACTCTTTATCAGATAATAAATATTGCTCATTCCCCTCGTAATAACCAAATGCCTGAATATCATCATCAAGCATTAAAATTTCCTCATCTTTGAAATTATCCAATATCCAATTCCTAATTACCGCCATACCCTGACCTCTCAAATCATCAGGTATTGACTTTATTTCATTTTTGTTGTGTTTCTTATATTCCTCAACCTCAAACTCGTGGCAACAAATTACCCCCTTGGAGAATTGCTGGGCGGTGATACAATTATCAGCCCGTTTATAGCTTGGAATAGCGATTATCATATTATTTCAATTCTGTCAGTAATTGTTTACCACTCAAAACTCTCCCGACCCCTTTCCGCATATACTCATCTTCACTATCCAACGCTTTAACCGTCTTCAACCCGAATTTGTCCTCAATAACCTGCCAATCCAAAACACTATCAAAGACAAAGACCAAATAGTTATTTTCTTCCAATATCTCGGTGGTGAACTCCACCTCACCCTCAACCTTGTCATCTTTGACCAATTCCTCATCAGTAAAACCAGTCAAATTTCGCATTTCCTCATCAAAATCTTTCAACTCATCAATCACCAAATCCATTTCCCAACCGCTCTCATTCAACTTATTATCAGCAAGGCGGTATAATTTAATCTCATCATCAGTCAAATCCTCAATAGACATCACGGGGATAAATAACTCACCCTTTTTAGCCATTGGCTCTTTTCTGACCTCTTTAATCCCCAACATTTCCGCCGCCATAACCCTGCCGTGTCCGACAATAATCGTGTTATCTTTATCAATCAAAACTGGCTGGCGAAAGCCAAAGTTTTTAATGCTCTCGGCTATTTTCTTGACCTGAACTTTATTATGCTTTTTAGCATTCTTTTCATAAAACTTTAAATCCTTGATGTCCATATTAAAAAATTTCACTTAATATTCCCCAAAATAAACAAAGCATTCCGACCGCCGTTAACGCTAAACCTAAAATAGACCGCCCAACAACTTCACTGAATAAACCCCACAAACCAAAACCAAAACCAGCAATCAAAAAGATTGACCCGATAAAAACTTTGAACGCATTATCTTCCCACATATAAGTTTAATAATAATCAGGCAACTCAACCTCATTCGGCAAAGGGATAATCACCCCGAACTCTTGGTTAGCCCATACCCTGACCTTTTCAAGGTATTCTTCAAACTCGCTGGTATTGAGGGAAGTGGTTGAGCGACTGCTAATTACTTTCATTATACCAAAATCTAACTCTTTTGGCAACAAGGTTGATTTTAGCACCTCGTGAATTTCCAACGGCAGGTAGCCAAAGTTCTCCGATAAAATTTTAATCACCACTCCCCAATAATACCGATTTTGCTTTTCCGACCTGTCATTTTTCATTTCCTTGATTGAAAAAACATACTCCCCGTCAGGCATATTCGCCAGCATTTTGTCCAACGCTGGTCGGTTGCGGATTAGCATTTTTCCGTCTTTGACATCACACACATATTTTATAATTAAATCAGCCATAGTTTAAAATATTCTTGATAATTTTATCTGCCTCAAGGTGGATTGATTTGTATTCCCAATCCTTTAACCTATCCTCGTAAGGCAGAGTATCTTTGACCTTTTTTATTTTATCCAAAATCAATCCCAGTTTGTTCCTCTCCCTATCCACCAACGGAATTGACTTGAATTGAAAATCTCTGAAAATCCTGTTTGGCATAAGTATAAATTAATTTAAAACCGAAAAAACAAACAAAGTGGCAATTATTCCCAAAACAAAATAAAACCAACCGTCCGATGTTTCCTCGTTCCTGTCCTCAATTTCACGAATTGTAAAACCTAATGGCAACATATTTTTTTAATTTATTTTTCATCACAATAATAATGTCCAAACTCAGTCTGGTATACTCCTACTCCAGCCTCTCTACATTTCTTTATTGTTTCTATTTGTTCATTCAATAGTTCATCGTGCGTCATTCCACAGCCAGTAATAAAAAATAAAACAAAAAACAAGACTAAAAGTAAAAATTGTTTTTTCATACTTATCTTTTAAATTTATTTAGCGAACCACGGAATATTAATGCTTTTTATCTCCCGGACAAAGAGCTCAATCCGTGGGTTTTTAAAATCAACCAAAGTATAGTGGTGACTGACCTTTATTTGTTTATCATCAAACCACAAAATTTGGTTCAAAGCGTCATTCAATTTTTTATTACAATTCAAATGGTCAAATTTCCGATTGCTGTCAAAATAATAAACATAACAAACCTCTAACCTCTCACCCCTCAACGGATTGACTAAAAATTGAGCCCTCATCTGCTGGCGAACTTGAGCCGCAGAATACTGACCATAATTCTTAGCCTCTTCGCTGACATACATTTTGCTTCTACCCCGACCCCGACCAATCTTATAAGTCTGATTGACCGACATCGGCTTGCCTAAAACCTTGAAATGATAAATCTTGGCTGACATATTAATTTTTAAAAGAAAACTTAGTTGATAATTCCCCCCTCATTTTTGCAAGTGTTTTTTTATTTCTTTCAATATCCTCATCAGTCAAAACGGGCATTTCCGTCTTTTTGCTCTTGGTGACTATCTCAATTTTCCTCATCACCGCCTCACTTTCCTCTGGTCTTAATGGGAATATGCCCTGCCAGCTATTTTCAATGGATTTTTCCACCATAGCCACCGCAATCTCAATTCTGTGCTTATGCAACTTCTTTAAAATCAATTCCTCTGCCTTTTTGGTTGCTGGTTTTCTTATCTTTTTCCTCATTTCCAAATAGTTTTCCCATAATTCTTTAAATTCTTCATTCTGAAAAAAAACAAAGTCCTTTTCTTTTGTATTGTCTTTTGTATTGTCTTTTGTATGTAAAGGCGTCTTTACTAGTTGTAGCCCCTCCGCTTTACTAGTTGCCCTCTTAGTCTTAACTAGTTCAACAGTATTTACTAGTTCCCAATTCTTATAATATTTATTAATTTCCCATAAATTACTGCTATTTTTTGAGTTCCCAACCTTTACTAGTTTAACTATCTTAACTAGTTGTAGGTTTTTCAATGCCTTGACGATTGATGGTCTTGACCGCTCCAAACCCCTTTCAAACTGGGTCAAACTAATCTCATCTTGCTTTTTATTATAACCATAAGTCTTGCGGATTATAAAAATTACCAAAGCCAATTCGCACCCCTTGAAAGGTATCTGTATCAACCTTTCAATTAAAGGATTGACTATCCTAGTATAATTGCCATTTTCCACTTGTAAGTCTTTATTTTCGTCCATATTTCTTATAAAAAAACCGCAACGGCCTTGAATAATTAATGGGGTATACCGAAGACAGTATATATTAATTATTCAAGAACCTTGCGGTTCTTCTGTCTTCTATAACCTTACCCCAAGGACATTATATCACGGGGTTATTCCCCACACAAGCCAATAAAAAGACCACCAATCCGACCACCAACCACAGTTTATCCACCGCCGAAATCCTTGTTTGGCTGGCATAACGATACCCATATTTTTTGACCATATTTTTGTTTTTTAGTTTATTATACGGCTTAGGAGTTGATACCCCTAAACCCTGTAATCAACTAATCAACCGCCAACCGCAGGAAAGTCAGCAGTATATCTCTTAAAAATTGAAATCCAAATCAACCTTTTCCTCTTTTACCTCGTCCCTTATCTTTTCATCAATAATTCCAGCTTTTTCCTCTTTGGTCATTTCCAATTTGGCATTAATCTCGTTCAAGACCGATAAAATCTCGGTCAGCAATTCATTACTGGTTTTATTTTTCATAATTTATTTCCTCTAAGCGTTTAATTTCTTCTGCCAACTCCTCAATTTTCTCATTTGCCTCACAAAGCGGACAACTTCGTTCCTCAAAAGCAATATCACAAGAATTACAATAGTTCATAAATTTACCGGGATTAATTTATCACCGACCAACTCTTGCTCTCTTTTTCTAGCGACCAATAGAGCAAGGAAGACCGCATAGTCTTTTTTAAAATCATCAAGTTTATACGCCTCAAAATCTCCAGTATCTTTGCCAAACTTAATAATCCACCTTTCGTCATACTTGTCCCCAGTTTCTTCGCTATCAGCCCCCATATACCCAGCCACCTGATACCTCATCTCGTTATAAACTCCGCTTGATGTTTTAAAATCCACACACGCCAATTTGCCGTTGACCTTAGCTTTCAAATCCATAATTCCAACGAACTTATATTTTTTTGAATAGACCAGTTTTTCGCTTTCAAGGAATTTGACCTTATATTCTTTTATCCACCTCAAGAAAGCCGTGACCCCATTCAAAACCTGTTCATCTTCGGGAAATGGTTGCTCAACCTTTTTTATATAATTTTCACACCACTCGTGAACCTGCTTGCCCTTATTCGCCGCTTCCTCTTTTATCACCCTATGTTGGCTGACGGCATTTTCAATAATCGTCAAGATAATATCGCTGTCCTTACTATCCACCAAATTGGCGATATTCCCGACCAAATACTCTCTGGTTATTCTCTCTTGCCAAAACATTAATGGTCGTGATTTGTCAAGGATTGAAGTGACCCCAGTGACGGAGATTAATTTTTCCTTGCCCTTTTCGGTTATCAAAGAATAAGCGTGTTTGCCCTCAAAAAATTCTATTTTGACCGACCCATTATATCGGCTCGCTATTTTGCTTGGTTTTGTGATTAACGGCATAAGTTTAGAATAAAGTATTATTAATTTTACACTCTCTCAACACATCTTTGAAGTCATTTGGCAAACTATGGAAAACTTTGTCAACATTATCAAACCTCAATTTTATTTCCCGATACTTGCCATTTTTCTGCCATTCAAATAATTCAGGATAACTACCAACTAATTCCGATATTCTCGCTGACGCCTCATAGCCGACAAACAAATCAAAGGGCAAATCATTTTTCATAAAATCATAAGCTCTCCACCAATCCCTTGACTTCCGATACACGCACATTGTCATAATTATTTTTTGATGTTGCGACAAATCTCTCATATTATTTTTTGGTTAAAATTTGAGCCAACAACACTTGAGCGTGATTTTGAGAATTGAACCCAACGACCTTTGTCCCCAGTTTTTCATTGATAAAAGCGATTATTTCCTTATCAGTCATCTGTTTGCCTGCTTTTTTGACCACCTCTGCCTTTAATTTGGCGATATAATCGGTTTTAACCGCTTGACCCTCTGTTGATACCACTTTTGCCTGAACTCTTGCCGTAGCCCCCGAATTTGCGACCACAGCCCCTGTTTTTGGCATATCCTCTGCTGGCGTAGGTTCATATCCTGCCAATTTCATCACCCAACCGATTAAATTACGATATGCTTTGCCAATCGCCCTCGTTTGAGCCATAGAAAGCACCGCATACTCGTCAAAACTCTTTTTCTTACCCTCTTGGTTAGAGCAAACAGCGAACCCAGTCCCGACAATCTTCCCGTCCGCATTATTAAATATCTCCACTTGAGCGAGCCACTTATACTCTGTCCCCTTGCTGACATTCTCCACCTTGACCACTCTCGGGAATAAACCCATTAAACCACCAGCGAATTGCCACCCCTCAACTTCCACATAATTTTTCCCGACTATCTGAACATATAAATTATTCTTGACGATATACTCTTTTAAAACCTTAGCCATAGTTTGCATTTCCTCTGGCTTAGCAATATTATATTGCTTGATAACCAACGATTTTTCCATATTCGTGTAAATTAAAAATCCCTTATTATAAGCCGTGCAAGCCCACCCGAGCGGGTGAAATAAGGGATTTGTTTATAATATAGCATACTTTCGCTTGCACGGCAATTAATTTAAAGTATGCTCCCGATTAATTTTGTCAATTTGCTTTTTTGTGAGGCACTTAGCTAGCCCCCACGGGGTTCTGATAGTCTTGTATGTTTGAGTATTGACTATCCTTGCGATTGACACCTTGTTTTTATACGGCTCACCTTTGAAATCTTTGAGCAAACCGTTTCGGAAGATGTCCCCGACTGTATAAAATTTTTCTTCCATAAGTTATCCACTTTAATTTATAACCTGTAATCAGTATATCACACCCGACAACCATTGACAATACCTAGTAGCGGTGAATATGATGAGCGAACTTTGTCGCCTCAACCGCACAAATTTTCTCACCCCGTTCCTCAAGGTTATAATCGCCATTATCACAGTAGACCTCAACCCACACTCCCTCATTGTTCCCATAATTGCGACCACTCTGCGACCTTTCAATATCTGATTGTATTTTTGCTTTTGCGATAGCTTCTTGATAATTCATATTAATCTAAATTTTTATGCCAATCAACGACTGCCTGTTGAAGTTTTAAACCCTCATCTTCGGTTATCTCTTTTATTCTCCAACGAGCCATTAAATCGGCGTATTTTTCATTTGATAATTTTATGTGTTTTCTCAATCCGACCTTTGCTAGTTTTAAGTTATAATACGGCAACTCGGGGTAATCCCCGAACTTCTCGCCGTGATAACTAACCTGCACCTTATACATTTTTCGCATATTGGTTTTTCAATTAATAATTGACTGACATTATTATCGTATCACAACCCCAAACAACGGTCAACACCTATTTAAGCAATTAAAATAATAAAAAAGCCCAATAGAATTGAGCTTTTTTGACCAGCAAAAAGTTTATCCCCAGCCACTATTCCCATAAAAACAAAAAAGATGTATTATATTTTTATGAGCCAAATTGACGAACAACCCGACAAGGTAAAAGCAAAAGAAGTATTATTTGTCATAATACTTCTGCTGATGTGTTTTGGTATTCCTTTTCTCGCCGTCCAAATTATTGTTGCTTTTCTCTAAGTCGTTGTTGCCTACCAATCTGATAAATAGCCCTTGAAGCTGGCAAAGTTCCTTTTAACTTTTCGCCAGTTTGTTTTATTTTAGTCCCAACTTCCTCAACCTTTTTAATCCCCCCGAACTCAACCCCCTCGGTTAGCATTTTCTGACCCAATTTTGAAGTGATAAATTTACTGAATAAAACATCACCCAAAATCAAGGACAACGCCTTGACTGGGGCAATAGCAAAGACAGCAACCTCACCCATAATCCTACCAAGAAAAGCAGTTTGCGAACCCTCGGCGATACTCTTGCTTTTCCCGAGTGATTGAGCAAGGGTATCAATATCATTCAATGCGACAATTTGGTCTGGAGTGAACATCGCCTCAAGTTGCTCTGGCGAATATTTACGCAACTCATTACCCAAACCAGTTTTGGTAAAATTACCGTCAGCATTTTTAGCTTTTTGGATTATGGTTTCCAGCAAATTTGATTGAACCGCCAAAACATTCTCGTCGCCGATAACTTCATAAATTCTCTTGACTTCTTCTGCACTCGTAGCTTTATTTAAAATAGCAGGCACAATTTTATCAGGTTGGTCAATTAAATTCGTGATTTTCTTGCCAAATCCGCTATTAATAGTTTCCAATCCTTTATTGTATATCTCATTTGCCAATTTTAACTGTGGCAATAATTCTGGTCTGCTGGCAACCAAAGTAGCGTCCATATCATCACTCAAAGCGGCATAAAGTTTCTCGTAAAGTGACTGGTCACCCGTGACAATCGGGTCTCGGCTTTTTAATCTCCGCCCAATTTCAGTCCTCGTTTGCTTTAAACTTTCAAAATTAAATTTCTTTTTCCCAGTTTTGGCAGTAATAATGGCGTCCATTTTATCCCTGAAAAATTTGGTATTCTCCGCACCGCCAATCACCGCAGTTTTTTGGGTCAAAATCTCTTTCAAAGCAGTTTCGGTATTTTCCGTGACTGCTTTTATTTTCTTGACTTCCGACTTGTCAAATACTTCATAAACAGCGTCTTTGGCTTTTTCAAAAGCACTCCGATAAGTTTCAAAACCCTCGGACACGGCTTTCCCAGCACTCGTCAAATCTGGGGCATTGGCAGTATCCTTGACTAAATTATCAGCAACATCATTGAGTTTATTGAAAGCACCCTCAATCTTATCCGCAATCCTAGTCCCGAATAAACCTCGCCCACCAATCGTCTCCAAAAGGTTGACGATTTTTGATTTGCTTATTGCCGACGCAGGTAAATCAACTTCCAGCCTTTTGGCAGTTTCCAAAATAGCAGGGTCAACCTTACTGGCAAAGGTAGCAATTTTCTTGACCTCACCAACTTTTTGCAAAGTTTTCCCGACCAGTTTTGTAGTAGCAACAATCGGGTCTAATTCTCGCCCGACTTTTTGCACAGTCTCGCCGACCTTAGCAATCTTTGATAAAGTTCCGACCTTGCCGACTTCCGCAACTTTCCCAGCCGTGCTAACTCCCCTCAACGCCGCACCGCCACCCTCAACCAACATTGACACATCAGCTAAAAACCCGACTGGGTCTTCTTGAACCGTTTTTTTGACATTATCCCAACTCCCATATCTGTCTTTAAAAAATTGAGCGACCGCTTCGGTAGTTTGTTCAGCTTGTTGCCCCTCAACCCCCTGACCAACACCAGTAATTTTTCTGGTTAAATCACCAGCAGTTTTTTCCAACATTCCAGCACCAATTTGACCAATAGAGGAAATGGTTTTAACAGGGTGCAAAAAGACATTCAAAATATCACTGCCAAATTTTTTGGCACTAGACGGGATATTGGAAATAGTTTGCCCCAAAGAAAAGTCAGTTTTCTCTTTTCCCCCAGCCTCGCCAGCAACACTCGGCACAGTCGGCTCTTTACCAGTAGTCTTTTTTGACAAATAGTTTAAAATCTCTCGGTCGCTTTTCCCGACCTCTTTGGCTTTCGTCCGCAATAAATCAATCTTATCGCCGAGAGTAGGATTTTTCCCTTTTAAATACTCCAAAATATCGGTATCAGTTGAACCGCTAGTCCGTGCTTGATTAATTGCTTGGTCTAAACTTTTAGTAGCCATATTTTTTGAACTTATTTTATTATAAGCACCCAAAACTTTATCGGCATAAGCACCGCTATCATAAGCCACCCCATACTGATTGACCCCCTTTTTGACAACTGGTTGTCCACCATTCCAAATCAAAGCAATCTGTTTTTCGTCATAACCTTGATTAATTAAATCAGTCACCTTTTTAATAGCGACCTCATTTTGGTTTGCTTTAGTCAACGGGGCGTTAGCATTACCCAAATATTTGCCAGCCCAACTTTTCCAAGTAGACGGCATAAATTGAAAAGCCCCACTTTCCCCACTCCCACCCTTGGCATTATAATTTCCACCGCTTTCCACCACCCCGATTGCCATAGCCAATTTTACTGCTTTTGATTGGTCAGCCATATTATTTAAAATCACTTATATCTAAACTGCTGAAATCAAAGCCACTAAATGCCTCATCAAGCGAACCGCCACCAGTCACCCCACCACTATAATCACGCAAAACCAATTCCTCTGGTATTCCGAAAGTTGTTAGTTTATTTTGATAAAAACTCATAGCGTCAAGATAGCTTTCATATTTGGGGGTATATAATTTTTTAGCCCTATCAACAAAATCCTCTCTTTGGCTGGTGGATAATCTTTTACCACTTATTATTTTATTATATTGACCCCTAATGACCTCTGGCACGCCAGCACTATTTTGAGCAGTAGCAAACTCACCCTCTTTGACCGTAGACCCCGGGTCAAGAACTTTCATATAATTGAAAATCAAAGCCATATCGCCAGCCGCACTCGGGTCTTTAGCGGAAGCAGTAATCCGATTATAACTATCCCGAATATCAATGTAGCCCTTAATATCGGGGTCTTTGTAAACATCAGATTGGATTGTATTCATCAACGATAATTGTTCCTCACTTAATTGGGCGACTAAGTCTTTGTTATTCTCATCAATCAAAGGACCGACAAACATCAAGTTTTCCTCGGGACTTTTGGTCATATCAATCAAACTCCCTGACAACCCGCTTTTCCACATCTCTTTTGCCAATTCGTAATTTAATGTCCTATCAGCTTTTTGTTCGCTTAATAGAGAACTGTAAGCGTCAAGGATAGCAGTATTTTTATCGGCTTGTTTTTGTTCCGCCTTGTCCAACTTATCTTTATTAATATCATAGAAATTTTTGACCGCAGTAATTCTTGCTTCCATATCCCCGAACTCCAAATCAATGGCACGGGTAATCAAATCATTGGCGGTATCAAGTTGACCCTGATAAACCGCACTTTCGGCGGCTAAAACCGC
>Ga0116154_10003467_pt1 | contig 11149 bp, 14 predicted proteins | sample AD_UKC030_MetaG_FD_89898 | JGI IMG/M metagenome (GOLD analysis project Ga0116154, IMG submission 89898) | Active sludge microbial communities of municipal wastewater-treating anaerobic digesters from USA - AD_UKC030_MetaG | ecosystem: Engineered > Bioreactor > Anaerobic > Digestate | place: USA...
AAAGAGCGATGATCGCTGCGATCCACAGCCCGTGGAAAAAGCGCCAGTCGAAGCCACATCATCAGTCGATGACCGGTGCGTCCATGACGTACGCAGGAACGCCTGATCAGTACTACGAAGGCATGTACGGCAACGCATTCTGCGAGTACAAGTTCTGCAAATTTCGGACGCTGCCCAAATCAATCGACGTGGGTAAATTACTTACGACAAAGCAGAAAAAGTGGTTGGCCCGTGCGCACATAAACGGCGTCAAGTGTGTAGTTGGTGTCGGCTTCAAACACTCCAACAACAAGATATATCTCGTATATCTTGAATATCCTGTAGCCTGGGAGGGTAAAATCGATACTGCCGACGAATCGTGGCTTACGACCACAGAAGCAGGAGATTACATCATAGCAACCGTCGGGGTGTCACGTTGAACGGCTTGGCATTTGTACTACGCCGCTTGGCGTACTTCCTGCTCAGCATCACTGATGTGATCACTGTGCTGTTGAAGCTCTTCTTCCACTTCAAGACCAGGAGCCGCTGATGGACATGGGCCGTTTAACCGAACAGAAGTTCATCGCGTTCTACGGCCCGGTTGCACTCGCATCCATTTTCTTTGGACTGGGGAAGCTCACCCCTGACCAGTGGTTGAGCTTCTCCCAGACCTTGGCAATTACGTTCATGGGCATCAACGCGGGCCAGGCGCTCGGTGAGTACGCCATCAAGACGAAGAAGGACAGCGAGACATGACAGAGATCAACCGAATTATCATCGTAGCGCGTAGTGGTTTTGTCGAAGGATTATTCGCCGACAACCCGCACACGCTCGAAGTCCAGCTGCTTGACTACGACGACGCCACAGAAGATGAAATTGAAAGGCTCGAAGCGCAGGTCGAAGGCATGGTCGAGGTTGACATCACATGAAGACCTACACTGCTAGACCATGGAAAACAAATTTGAACGTTGAAGATATTACCTACTGCGAAGCTGGATTTCGTTACGTTTCGGTTCTAGCGCTACGCAAAGGTAAGTACCACATCGTCGCTAACGTCCAAGTTGATGAGGACGACGAAGAGCAGGCTGCGAACCTGCGCATCATCGAAGCCGCGCCTGACGCGATCGACGCACTGCGCGATATCATTGAAGCATGGGACGGCGGCGATCTTGCGACGGCGGTACGCAAAGGTGCTGCAGTGATCGAGCGCGTAGAAGGTCGTATGAAGCTTTATCGCGTTCACTACACCCGCACCATCGAGTACTACGGCGCCGAAGACATCGAGGCTGAAAGCTTGGAACAGGCAACAATGTTTTTCAACGGTGGTGGTGGCAATCAGCCTGAAAACTGGACTGACGGTACCGCTGTTTCACTCAGAGTCAACGAAATTACACAACTGGAGAAAACGCCATGAGCTACGAAACACGCGCCGTGATGGTCGTCCAAGACATTTCGGTAGGCAGAGTATTGTTCAGCGAACTGTCGAAACGCCGGATCGATTTCGAAGTCAAGTTCAACCCTGAAAAGGGTGAGACTTCGATGGGGTTCTTTGTTGAAGTCAAAGACATGAAAACGATTTTGGAAGTCACCGAAGCGATGCACGCGCACATCGAAGCGGCGGCGGAAGCGGAAAAGAACGAAGCCGCTGACGCTGACACTTCGGCCGCTGACGCTGTGCTCAACGCGCTGAAGAACGTCAAAGGCTGAGCCATGGGTACCATAACCGACTTCCTCGGCGATGTGACCGTGTTCACCTACACTCGCGCAGAAGCGATCGCTGACGGAGTGCTGGTCGAAGCGGATCCTGAGATCGTGCAAGCTGCAGGCTTTTCGATCCCGGTAGCCATGACGTCTACAGTGTACGAGACCTTCGTGACCGCGCGCAGCCACGAGAGCGAGAGCGAAAACCTCGCACGACTAGGTTGGCTGCTTCACACTGTTCGTGACGCAATCAAGTCCAGCGCCGAAGGTAACCGCGTCGATTTCCATCACATGGACTCGGATGGCAAGATGCACGAGCTTTACGCACTGCTCCATCCAGGTGACAACGGCGAACCAGTGATCACCGTCATGTTCATCGGGGAGGACTGATCTGTGCCCGTTTCAAACGATGGCATGAATGTTCGTATTGACGACGTCATAGTCGAAGCACATCTCGCCAAAGCAAGCTTTGAAACGAACGCTGGGCATGCTTGGGGTAACGGTGCAACAGGCATCGCTGGCGACGACTTACGTCGCGCGCAGATCATCGCGCACGCGATTGAGCTGCTTGAGTTTGCCAAATTCAGCAGCCAAGAGCAGCCTGTCCCACAGTTGCTGGAAATGCTGGACGAACTAGCGCAGTACGCCGAATCTTCGACATTGGAAAACGACGAGCTGCCTGACTGTGCCACCAATGCACTTGTCTTGTGCGATACCTTGATTCGCGACCCGACAGAGGACTAAATGAGCAACCCAGCTGCAGTTCTGCGTAAGCAGCCCAAGCTCGACGTCAATGGTGAGCGAGTCATCCCTGGCTGGTACATGTGGGATACCTGGAACGCGCTGGTCGAAGTGACCAAGCGCAAAGGGAGGCTTCAGATCTGCCCACCTGGCGGAGTTCACGTCGCGGTAACCGCGGCCTTGGCAGGAACACTCACACCACTCACTATCGCGCAAGAGGCGTGGGTCAAAAAGGTACAGCTTGACGCCAAAGGCTGGACCAAAGAGAACTACGCTGCAGCGCTTCGTGCACTGCTGGAGGGGACATGAAAATCGTATGCGTCATGGATGCACAAGACGGCCACGTCGATTTTTACTCGGACGATCCAAACGTAGAGATACGACTGATCACGTTGCCTATGGACGACTACGAAGGACCACTCAGCCCTGGGCTTATCAAGTGCACCGGAGTTTCACTCGACGGTGTGCTCGAAGCGTACAACGAAGTTGGGATTGACAAGGCGTTTGTCGATCGGATCTTCGCGACTCCACTCACGCACACGCTGCCTGCGTCATGAGCCACCCACCCGTCAGCGCCAAGGGTGACGCGACCTGGGTTACCATCGAACGGGTGCGGTGATGGCAACCTACCTGGTCCAGGTGACGCGGCGCGTCACCAACTACGGCTCGCTCCGAGTCGAAGCTGACAGTCCCGAGCATGCTCGGGAGGTCGCGGAAGAGGCGATCGAGGACACCGACGACAACATTGTCTGGGATCGCTACGAATCGGAGATCCACGACCAGTTCTGTTCGCATGGGGTGCCGATATGAGCCACCCGCCCGTCAAGATGATCTGCGAGACCTGTGGCAGTGACGACGTTCGCGTGGACGCCTGGGCCGAATGGAGTGTGGAGGCACAAAAGTGGGTGCTCGCCGAGACCTACGAATACAGCCACTGCAATGTCTGCGAAGGTGAGTGCAACATCGTGGAGAAGGCGCTATGAACCTTCAAGAGCAGGAAACACTGGCTGACGTCGCGTACATCGCTGGTTGGATGTGTGTGAAGTGCGAAGACTCACGCGAGTTGATCAACAAGCTGATCATCATCGCAGCGATGTTCAACACGCTGTACGCCGAGAAAGTGGCGAGCGGTGAATGGGCCGAAGACGACTATATGCTGCAAGTGGATATATTCGCAGTCGAGCAGTTCGAGCTGCATGGACTGCGTGGGAACCCGCCGACCAGGTCATGGAACGACGGCGAAGTTCAGCACTGCGCCAGGCTGGTCATGGAAGGCGGCAACAGCGATGTGCCACGCGAGCACATGATGTCGTATCTGCAGATGCAGCTCGGTTGTGCGCAGCGCGAAGAAGCTGATGACGCCGTTACGGCGTTGAACGCACTAATCCTGGTGCGTCAGATCATGGACAAACTGTGAAGGAGACCGACGCATGAAGTTCTATCGTCTTGATTGGCGTGGGGACGGCGTCACGTATGTCGAATGGTACACGTCAGAAGTGCAGGCCAAGAGGGCCAACACGGGGCTGAAGAAGCTCAGACTAACGGGAGTGATCACCGCGGTCGACGTACCGACCTCGAAGGCTGAGCTTGTTGAGTGGCTCAACAAGAATGTCAGGTCGTCTCAGTAGCGTTGATTTCGTCGGTCCAGAATTCGTCGAATTCGTCGAATTCAAGCCACACTTCTACCAGCGCGCGCAAACTTGCAGGATTAGTGCCTTCTGCCGCGTAGCCAAAACATACCTTAGTTGTAGCAGAGTCCGTGAGTTCTTCGATCGGGTTTGTGCCACCGATGATTGTTTCGGTACTGTCGTAGTACATTTCGTAAAAACTCCCGCCAGTTTCAGCCCCGAAGCCAATTCCCATGGCTGCAGGATTATATCCAACGCCGCCGCCAATGCCACCGACGTAAGTTACGCGTACAGCAGTTCCGATAGGCAAAACGAGCAGGACGTAGTTTGTTGACTCAATTTGGCTTAGCACATCGAGCTCAGCATCGGAATCTATCGTACCTGGATACGAATCAGTCTCGAAGTACAACCCGACGGGGTTCACACCAGTTCCGAAATGAGCGTAGCTATAAGCCCCGGTATTCGGAAAACTGCCTGACAGGATGTTGACCCAAGCCATATTATTTAGCCCGTTATTCGGGAGAGGGGGCTACTTCGGTTGCCAACTACTTCCGCTTAAGGCCCACTGCGTACTTGAACGCAGGGCCGAGCATCTGGTGGCGTTCACGCGGGTTGGGCGGACGACCCGCGTCATCCATGAACATCTTGAGCCGACGCGCTCCGCGCTCAACTTCTGTGCCGCCGAGCGGTGCCGGCTCTGGCCGGCGCAGACCCTGGGCCATGTCGACAGCGGTGTCGACGTCGTACGCACGCTTCTTCATCTTGCCTGCCAAAGAACCCATGTCGCTCTCCTAGTTAGTCCCACCAATCTTCGTGTACTGAGCTCAGTGGCGTCGCGTCAACGAACGTCGTGCTGAGCCTGCGATCACCCTGCACCGTGTCGATGATGTTCGCCACCTGCTGGCCGGTCGGACCGATCAGCGAATTGAGCGGCGACGACCCCATCTCCGTATCCGACTTCACACCCATCAGCACCGACGCGCGCGGCGAGATCAGCCCACTGCGATCGAAGCCCTTGGCAGCATACTCCGACACACCCCACTTCTCACGCCGCGGGTCGCCCTCGCCCAAGGTCTGAATAACCTCGCGCAGCATCTCGGCGAACGCAGACACACCAATGTAAGCGAGCGCGGGCACGGCGAGTGGCGCGAAGTTGTGGTGCTTCGCCTCGTTGATCATGCGCTTCACGATCGTGTTGTAGAACGCGTACAGGTAACCGCGGTACTGGCTTACGAGCTGGAAGTTCGGATCTGAGTGCCACGACGGTTTGACCTCGCCCGCAGGACGCAGCGCCGCCTCTTCGACGAACCGCAGCAGCGCAGCCTGGGTCTTGTCGTTGATCTCGACGCGGTTCGGGTTGTTCTGATCGGCGTGGATGTCCGATGCGCTGATGCCAAGGTCGCGCAGGAACCGTTCGCTGTGCTGGTTGGACGTCTCGGGATTGGCGTGGCGCAGCAGGAACAGATGGCCCGCAGCCAATGCCGCGATGCGCGTGTACCGCGTGATGTGATCGAGCCCGTTGTACTGGAACAGCCAGCTGTTGACCTTGTGTGCCCGACTGCCGATCTCGCCGGCTCCGCCGTACATGTGTGCGATGGCTTCGTTCATCGTGTCGCGATCGATGACGCCCATCGCGTAGGCTGCGTGCGCGAGCCCGTCGGGGTCATCCAACCACATCGCACTGAGCGCCTTGCGGTACGCCTTGAACGTGTCGCGGAAGTTGCCAGTGCGCGAGTACACACCAACTGGGTCGATGAAACTCGACAGTGCGGCCAAGCCCAGCAAGCGGATGTTGTTGTACGTGCTCACGACGGCCATGTAGCCGTGGATCTTCTCTGGGTCCGTGTTGGCCCAGTCGAACCCGGTAAGCGAATCGCCGAACTTGAGCAGGCGATGGATGAACGGGTTGAGCCGGCGCTCGTGGGTGCCAAGTGCGACGTTCACGTAGTCGCGCATGAGCGCGAGATCCACGTCGGTCGCACCCTGCTCCTTGGCCTTGTTGAACAGTGACGTCAGCTTGTGGCCGTCGTCACCGAAGCGCTTGGCGAACTCTGCGCGGCGCACAGCCTGGCGGATGTACGTACCCATCGTGCGCTGCAGGCTCGGGTCCACGAACTTCGCGAACTTGTCCTTCTGCTCCTGCGTGCCGTGCTTGAACACGAACGACGACAGCTGGCCTTTCGCAGATTCGAAGTACGGACGCGTGCTGTCCTCGGCAGTGTATTCGTGCGCGCCACCTTCGGGGTTGTACACCGCGTTGGTGAACATCATCTGCGCCATCTCTTCGACCGTGGCGTCTTCCGGTGCGCGCAGCCGGCGACGCACTTCGGCCGTGGCGGCAGGAGACACGCCGATGATCTCGGCCATCAGCCCCTTGTACTCGACAGCGTCCTTGGCGACAGCCTCGAAGTCCATGCGCACCGGGTAGAAGTCCGGGCGCTTGGGGATCTCGACGCCGGAATCGACGAGGTACTTGTACATGTCGACTTCGAGCAGCGTCTTGATCTCGTCGTACGCCTTGAGCAGCGCCGGATCAGTCGGCGGCGTGTGCGTAGTCAGCGCCTTCTGCAGCGCCTCGATCTCAGGCTCCTTCATGCCGCTCACGATGTCGCTGAGCCGGTTGCTGTACTCGCCACCCTTGGCCACGCGTGCTTTGCGCATGTCCTGGTCGCCGGCTTCGCCGGGGCGCAGGTTGAACTGCGCCACCAGCTCGCGCGCGGCGGGGATGTTGAGCGAGCGGATACGGTTACCGATGTCGACGAGGAACGCGGACGCGTGCTTGGTCAGCGGACCACGCGCGAAGTTCAACGCGCGCAGCGTGGCCTTCTGGTAGGTGGTCTTGGCGTAGTCGGCACGGACGCTGTAGCCGGCCTTGGTCATCGCGCCGTTCTTGAACGCTTCGAGCGCACGCTTGGCGTAGTCGGCCGAGCTGGTGAACCCGAGAATCTTCCACGCGCGACGCTCGAAGAAGTCGCGCAGCGGGCGCGTGTCGTCACCGAGCTTGAGCTTCCCGGCATTGTACAGCGCTGCCGCGGCTTCGATGACGTTCTCAAGCTTCGTGCCGTAGGTGTCGATGTCGAAGCCCGACGCGCGCAGCTGGTTGACGACGGAGCGACGGGTCAGCTCCTTCTCCAGGATCCCGCGCGTGTCGGCGTCGAGCATCGACACCAGGCTCGCAGCCTGCGGCGTCGGCGCTGCCTGCGTCGGCTGCGCAGCCATGAGCTGGTTCACCCACTGCTGCACGCTGGGCGCAGGCGCGTACTTCGGCGCGAAGCTGTTGTACGCAGCCTTGAGTGCGCGGGCCAACGCACCGAAGAACTTCTCGACCAGCGTCTGGCCGGTCTTCTTGTCGGCCACCAGCGCGCGAGCGAGCTGGTCGGCCAGGTACTCGTGGGCCTTGAGTGCGTAGACGCGGCCCTTGGGCGTGTTCTTACCGCCCACCATCTGGCGCGCGAGCTTCGCGATCATGTGCGGCGCACGCGACGCGCGGATCGCGTTGTTGTCTTTCACGCCGCGCTGCGACTTACGCCATGCCTTGTAGTCAGCGATGATCGCCTGCTTGGTCTCGACGCTGGCGGACTTGAACTTCGTGCGCGCGACGTGGTGACCGATCTCGTGGTAGATCGTCTGGATCAGCGCGCCGCCGCGACGGGAGCCGTTGATGCTGATCGTCTTCGTGCCGGGGTAGTACCGGTTCGACTTGCTCGGATCAAACACCAACTTGATCGGGTCGACGTTGAGCAGCTTGGTGATCGTGTCGACGATCGCCTGCAGCGGCGCCAGGTTCGGCGGCTTGGGTGCGGACTTGTCGCCTTCGATCTGATCGGCGTCGGCTGCTTTCTCGGCGGCTTTGCGCGCGTTGTTAGCAGCGATTTTTTCGCGCTCTGCCTTTGCCGCTTCTTCGCCGCGCTTTGCCAGATCAGCAGCGACAGCTTTGGCTTTTTCGCCTGCCTCGTCACGCAGCCGCGCCGCGCCTTCGTGTGTCTTGAGCTTGTTCTCGCGCAGCATCTTTCTGAACGCACTCTCCTTGCGGTTGCGCTCTTCTTTAGCCGCGAGTTTAGACTCAGACCGTGCCGCGCTAGGCTTCCACACGCCGGGCGAAACTTCTGCGTACATGTTGGCGCGCAACTGCTCAGCCACAGCGCGTTCGCCTACGTTGTAGTCGCGCACGCGGTTGGCGGCGTTATCTGTGACGATCGTGGCGCCCGCCTTGATCGCTTTGTCGAGTTCGACGTTGTCGTGTGGGACGCGCGCAGCACGTGCACCTTCTGCCGACACGAACACCGTATCGCTTTGCGTGTACTGCCCCGTGTTGGCTTTGTCGCCCCAGTCTTTAGCGTAGCGATTTGTACTGGACGCAGGCGACCCGCGTCCAATGAACTTGTTCGCTTTGTCAGACTTGATCTGATCCTTGGCCGTGTACGGTCCTGCGCCTGACAGCTTGACCTTCGTCTTGTCTTCTGCATGCTCCGGCAGCGCAGCGATGCGCTTTGCATTCCTTTTTGTGTACGCGCCTTTGCGCGCCGCAGCCTTGGCTTTGACCTTCTTCGCTTCGGCAGCTTTGCGCGGGGCTTCAGCCTTGGCCAGCTCCGCAGCCACAACCTTGCTGCGTTCGAACTCCGTCATGCCGCCCTTGAAGTTGCCCGCAGCCGGTGCGCGCTCGTTGCCAGGCACGAAGCTCTTGTCACCACGTTCGATTTCAGCCTTGACCTCGCGAAGCTTCGGAAGCAGCTCGGCGCGGCGCTCAGGCGAAGTCTTGGGGTCGTTGCGCTCTTTGCGAATCGCTTCGAGCTTGGCGATCAGCGTATGGGTGCGCTCCTGCTGCAGCTTATTCAGCCGCGCCCCGTACTTTCGCATCTGTTTGCGGATCTTGGCCACTTTCGACATGGCAGCGTCGCGCGATGCGCTATCTGCATGCGCAGCAGCACGCGCAGCCTTCAGATCGCCGAGTGCGACTTTGCGCGGCCCAGGCTTCTTCGACTTAGCCGCTGCTACAGACTTAGCTTTGCGATACTCCGTGCTCAGCTCGCGCAACTTAGTTCTGATCGTCGGGATGTCGTAGCGATCGAACTGGTCATTGACCTTCCCGCTGGTCTTGACCTCGTGGTCCACTTCGACCTCGTCGATGCGACGTGGACCTTCCTTGTTCTCGCGCGCGGCGACAATAGCCACATCGCCAGCAGTCGTCGTATCGCTGTACTCAGTACGACGGTCGCCCAACTCGTTGTTGATGACCTCGAAGTCCTTGATCGCCGCGTTACGGCGCTTGTCGGCGCGCTTGCTGACGTCGGCCAAATGCTGCCGCTCGATCTTCTCGCCGGCCGTTTCTGCGGGGCCGGCGTCGCCATCGTAGCGCACCGGCATGAGCTGCTCGCGCACGCGTGCGGCTACTGCGGGGCTGAGCTTGACGACGTTACCGTCGCGGCTGGAAATAGTGATGCCAGGGGCGAGAGAAAGCGGGTTGATGTCGTACCCGTTGCTGATCAGCTCGGACATCGCAGCCAGCACAGCGCGTTCGTAAGTGCGCGGATCAGTGTCGGCGTCCGAGCGCGCAAGCTCAGAGCCAAGCATCTTGTCGACCACGGCACGCAGGTTGACCATCACGCGCTTGGTCCTGCCGTCGCTGCCCTTGACGTTGGCGGCGATCACGCTCTTGCGCGCGGTTACCGGAATGCGTTCGGGGTCGCCATCGCTGAAGTTGTAGACGTTGTTCCGCACAAAGTCGGGGCTGAGGATCGGATCCTCGCCCATCTGTTTGCGTACGTCGGACACGGTGGGCGGCAGCGTCTCGCCGGTCAGTGGATCCACGCGCGTCGAACCGCGGATCGAGTGCAGCGGTGATTTGCCGGCAGGCCCTTCCGCTTCGACGCCAGCCGCGTCTGCGACGTCGCCAACGCGTGCCGGCCCGCGCATATTCGCGCGCACGTCGTCGACCGTGCCTTCGTCAGCGATCGGTGCGATGGCGCGCATGGACGGCGAGAGCTGGTCATTGGGCGTGTCGACCACGCCTTCGCGGCCCTGCCGCACACGTGCGATCGTGCGGCGGAACTCGTGCTTGATCGCGTTGTTCTGGATGCTGTCGTAGAACGCCTGCGCCAGCGGCGCTTCGGCTTCGTCCAGCGTCTCGCCGGTCAGGAGCTTCCGCACTGCGGGGAAGGTCGCGAGCATGCCCTCGTTGACCGGCTCGCCAGCCGGGGTGGTCATGGCAGCGAGCGCAGCCGCCCACGGGTCCGCGCCGCCGACCACGCGGGCCTTGGCGTTCGCCGCCACCTCGGGCGCGCTGAACATCTTGATCGTGCCGGCGACCGGCTTCTGCATGTCGCGGGCCAGCTCGCCTTCCAGCGTGTCGGCGTCGGGCGGCGGGTCCATCCGCGTACCTGGCGGCAGACGCTTGGCCTTGGGAGCGCCAGGCGGCGGCTTGGGACCCGGCTGACCGCCGCGCAGGCCAGCAGGCCCGCCCAGCACGCCGCCCACCACAGCGCCCGCCACAGCCGCGTTGGCGTACTCCTCCAGCGCCTCGGGCGACAGCAGGCCGATGTTCTCGTTCACGAACCGGTGCGTCAGGCGCTCGCCGATGGACTGGGCCAGCTCGGTGCCACCTTCGGCACCGGCCTGGGCCGCAGCTGCTTTGGCGACCCGCGCGGGCAGACCGCCCTTGACTGCGGCCTCGGCCAGCTCCGCCCCGGCCTTCTTCATGCCGTACCGGCCGAACAGGCGCATGACCGGCACCAACTCCATCGCGCCGGTCGCCAGCGAACCCACCGCTGCAGCCCCTGCGCGGGCGCCGTAGCTCATATCGGACTTGTCGTCGAGAACCACGCGGGGTGCGATCGAACCCGTCTGCATGCCCGTACCAGCGGCCACAGCGCCGACCTTGGCACCGGTCTCGAAAGCGGTGGGGGCAGCGCGAGCAGCGGTGCCTGCAGCGGTGCGGGCCAGGCCCTGACGGGCGAGGCCGCTGGCTGCACTCGTAGCCGCCGCCCGCGCCCCGCCAGCGGCCAGGCCGGCGAGTCCACCAGTCAGGATGGACGTGCCGACGATGGCCGCGACGTTGGGCAGCTGCGACAGGCCCAGGTTCCGGGCGTAGGCGAACGCCGAGC
>Ga0116154_10003468_pt1 | contig 11144 bp, 7 predicted proteins | sample AD_UKC030_MetaG_FD_89898 | JGI IMG/M metagenome (GOLD analysis project Ga0116154, IMG submission 89898) | Active sludge microbial communities of municipal wastewater-treating anaerobic digesters from USA - AD_UKC030_MetaG | ecosystem: Engineered > Bioreactor > Anaerobic > Digestate | place: USA...
CGGGGCAGTCCACGATTACCGGTTTGCCGCCGGCCAGGGTGACCATCGACGGGTATGAAACCCAGTAGGGCGCAGGCACGATCACCTCGTCCCCGTCGTTCAGAAGGACCTGCATCAGGTTGTAGAACGAGTGCTTGCCGCCGCAGTTGATGGTTACCTCCGACGGCTTGTATTCCAGGCCGTTGTCCCTCAGGAACTTGGCAATGACGGCCTTCTTGAGCTCCGGTATGCCTCCTGCCGGAGTATATTTGGTCTTGCCCGCGTCGATCGCCCTGTGCGCCGCGTCCTTGATGGGCACCGGCGTGTCGAAATCCGGCTCGCCCGCCCCGAAACCCACAACGTCGATTCCCTGCGACTTGAGCCTGTTCGCCAGCGCCGTGAGCTCGAGCGTGGCCGACGGTTTTACCTGTGTGATCCTTTGTGAAAAGCGCATACTTTCCCCCGATGATGTTAATGTTTCGATGTTGACCCCGAAGCCCTCGAGAAGATCCCTGGATTTGGATTTCGCTTTTTCAAGGGCCTTGAGGCCTTTATCCGTAATGGAATAATATTTCCGGATTTTTCCGTTTATGTTCCTGTCTTCCTGGACCAGGTACTTTTTACTTTCAAACTTGTGAAATGCCGAATACAGAGTCCCGTAGGACAGGACGAATCCGTACCTGCCGAGCTTTTCATGGACTTCCTTGCCGTAAATGGGCCCCTCGGACGCATGCTGGAGTATGTATATCTTGATGAACCCGAGCATGAATTCATGGATCATTTCGTCGGCCATGCCGGCCTCCATGCATAAAACCCCGGATTTGAAGAATAAACTGCATGCTTCTCTGCATGCAAGCATATTGCGTTCTTGAGGGCGGATTTATGAAAAATATTTTCATTAATAATATGAAAATTCATGGATTCTGGTTTCACTTTATGATATCATTTTCTGATATCAGACGGCCGGATATGGCTGTTTTTGTCAATATAAAAAATGTTGACCTTTTTCAAATTCAGGCGATATTTAAAGGTGGTAGTTCCATTTCGGTGAGTTTTTGGATTATGGTGGGGTTAATGATCATAAAAGCGCGTTTCAGCAAGATTATTCTTTCATTACTAACTCTTTTCATCTTGATAACAATGGCATGCGATCGGGTTTCGCCTTTTCAGAACAAGATCAGGGGCGGGCTTGGGGTTACGGGCAAGCCCATGATTGTGAACAGTCTTGCATATGCGAACCTCACCGACCGAAGGGTCGTTTTCAACGATAATGGCGTGGGTCTTGCGGTTGTAAGCAAGAACAGCGGCAGTACGTCTTATACTTGTTATTCCCTTTACTATTCAGTATTCAGTCCATCCAGCGGCACATGGAGCGAGGAGGCCCTGCTGCAGGTTGTCGGCAGTTACAGCAATTTCGCCCTGGCCTCTGACGGGGAGAATTTCATGCTTGTATTCATCTACAATAGCGGACTTTTTTCGCGAACCTATGCGAACGGCGCCTGGAGCACTGTTGATATGCTGCCGATGGTCAATTCATACTTATATTGTGATGATCTCATGCTTTTCGGATCGCCGACCGGCTATCTCGCGGTGTACCGGGACAACTCGTACTATTACTATTATGCCTGCGTTTTTGAGGGCAGCTCTTGGGGTGACTGTACGCAGCTGGCTTACGCATCGTCGGTTTTTACTGAAAGCATGATCGCCTCCAATGGGGCTGGCGGATACTGTTTTGCATGGATTTATAATTACACAGTCAATGCGGTCATATACGACCCGGCGGCGGAGTGGGGGACTCTCCCGGTCACGCCGACAATACTGTCGGACTCCCTGACGAGCTGCCAGGGCCTTGCACTCGTATCTGACGGTGCGGGGTATTGCGCCGCATGGGAGGAATTTTCAAGCACGGGGATCGATAACGATGTCATGGCGTCGATATATGACGATGCTTCCGGTACCTGGATAGCGAAAACCGCGATGGACAATACAGATGCCGCCTGGGATGCCAATGCCTATTCGCCGGCTCTGGCTACTAATGGTTCCTCGTACGGCGTTGCCTGGATACAGAACGATGCCAGTAATGACAGGGTTGTGGCCAGGGGCTGCAGCGGCACGACCTGGGACACCGACTGTGAGGTGTTGAGCGATGCAGGAGCGCCTGTGTGGAACGCCAGGGGGGCTTCGAACGGCGATACCTACGCGGTCGGCTACATTCAGTATGACAGCGCGCTGAATCTGGACAAGCCCTTTGTGAGGATACTTGATCCGGGGTCCGGCCTGGGCTGGGGGGCCGCGCAGCGGCTCTCGAACGACTCCCTCGGAAACGACAGCTATCTGGCCCTGAGGTCCGACGGTACCGGGTACCTTGCGGCCTGGAGACAGCAGGAGGCGACAGCTGATCGTCTCTTTGCCTCTGAATTCGACGGTTCGGCCTGGGGAACTCCCGTCACTGCGGATGCGGGCAGCTACCCTGCAGAAATCCCCAAACTGCGGTCATACGACGGCGGCTATTATTTTCAGTGGACCGAAGACAACGATCAAGGCAATACCTGCAATGTAAACGCCCTGCTTCCCTCGGGCTGGACCGGCGCGCGCGATGTCGCTTCCGATAATGACGACGACAGTTCGTGCCTCACGAATAAAATCGCCGCAGCAACTGCGGATTCGGGCGCGTTCATGGTCGCGTATCTTCAGCATGACAACGGCGTGGCCAAGGTTTTCGGCCGTATCAACAATGGCGCCTGGGGAGATCCCTTTGTCATAGCCGATGATTTTTCGGATTATTATTCCATCGAGCTCATGATTGCAACCGATGGTACCGATTTTATGGCGGTTATTTCGTATTACAGTTCATCGGATTATTATTATCATCTCTATACCCGGACCTATACAGCGGCCGGGCTGGAGACCGATACGGGAGACCTGCTCCCGACGGGCACGACGAATCCGCCGTACCGGATCAGCATGGTGTCCAACGGCTCCGGCTACTGCATTGCCTGGATCCAGGCCAGCTACGATGTCTATGCCAGCGTTTACAACGGAGCCTCATGGACAACGAGCGGGCCGATTGACGGGACCAGCTATTACGTGTCCAATCTGAGCCTGGCGACCGACGGCGCCGGCTACTGCATCGCGTGGACCGAACAGAACGCTTCCTATTATTACGACGCATGCGCCAGCGTGTATGACGGGACCGGGTGGTCAGCCGCGGTAAATCTCGATGATAACCCAACGACGAACAATTATGATGCGAACAGCCTTGTCCTCGCAAGCAACGGCAGCGGCTACTGTGCGGCCTGGTCCCAGTACGACTATGACACGGCCTATCATTACGATATCAACATCAACAGGTATGAGAGCGGAACCTGGCTGGGGACCGAGTCAGTCGCCGCATTCAGCAGTAGTCCCAATAGCATTCAGGTTGCCGCTTCAGGCGCCGATTACTGTGTTTCCTGGTATCGAAGTATGGGCAGCACATACGGGATCTATTCGTGCCTGCATGACGACACTTCCGGTTCGTGGGGTGAACCGGTCATACTGAATGACTTAATATCGTCGATGAATACTTCCTTGAGCTATTTTTATCTCGTACCGAGTGGCGGGGATTTCTCCGTGGCATGGTCCAGGCAGGATGGCGCAACGTTTACGTATAATCTCGTTGCTGCGGCCAGCGAAGACGGGCAGTGGGGTGAAAGCGAGATTATCAATGCCGAAGTTCCCGGATCATCGTCGGATTTTTACATTCAGCCCGGCGATTCAGGCTACTTCATTGCCTGGATGGGCCTGTATGGCGGCACATATAATCTTATCGGGACCGCTTATGAGGGGGGATTCGGCAGCAAGTGTATTCTCGACAGCGAACCGGGGATCATCGACAATAACTACTTGATCGTTCCATCGGGCGCCGGATACCGCGCTTTCTGGTTTCAGAAGGATTCTGAAAATTCGACCATCTATAATCTGTGGACCAACAGGATCGTCCCGTAATAAGATGGCGTAATGGCCGCTCCGTTGCGGCGCAGCCATCTGCTATTCAGGGTTTGCCGCCCGCGATTCTCTTGATGCCCGCGCCTAAAGCTCCGAGCTTCCTGTCCATGCCCTCGTAGCCGCGGTCCGCATGGTATATCCTTCGTATCTCGGTCTCGCCTCTGGCCGCAAGCGCCGCGCACACAAGCGCCGCGCCCGCGCGCAGGTCCGACATCATTACCGGCGCGGCCGACAGTTTCTTGACGCCGCGGATTATGGCCGAGTTCCCCTCGATGGTGATGTCCGCGCCCATCCTCCTGAGCTCGGGCACGTGCGTGAACCGGTTTTCGAATATGGTCTCGATGACGACGCTGATCCCGTCCACGGTCGTGGCGAGCGCCATAACCGGCGCCTGAAGGTCGGTCGGAAACCCGGGATAGGGCGAGGTCTTGATTATGGTCCCTTTGAGTTTTTTCGACGGCGCGACCGAGACCCAGGAGTCTCCGGACTCGATCGCAAAGCCCATTTCGGCGAGCGTTCGGCACAGGGCCTCGACGTGTCTGGGCGCGACGCCGACGATCCGGACCCTGCCCCGGGTGATCGCCCCTGCAATGAGGTAGGTGCCGGCCTCGATCCGGTCGGGCATGATTTCATAGTTTACCGGTTTCAGCTTCTTCACTCCCTCGACCTCGATGCGCTCGGTTCCCAGCCCTGAAATCTTTGCGCCCATTTTGACCAGGAACTCCCCGAGGTCGACGATGTCGGGCTCCATGGCGCAGTTTTCGAGCACGGTCTTTCCCTTCGTGAGCACCGCCGCCATCAGCAGATTCGCCGTGGCGCCGACCGAAACCTTTTTCATGGTGAACACCGCGCCTTCGAGGCCCGGGGTCCTCGCCTTGATGTAGCCGTGCTCGAGGGTTATGGTCGCGCCGAGCGCCTCGAATCCCGCAAGATGGATGTCGACCGGCCGCTCGCCGATCGCGCATCCGCCGGGAAGCGAAACATCAGCCTCGCCGGCCCGGGCGAGCAGGGGGCCCATGACATAGTATGACGCGCGCATGGTCTTGACCAGCTCGTAGGGGACCTCCCTGTTGTCCAATCCGGTCACTTGTATTCTAAGGACGTTTTTCGCAGTGTCGAAATCGGTCTGTGCGCCGAGGCAGTTCACGACCTTGATCATGGTGCGTATGTCCTGCAGGTCGGGAACGTTTTTAAGCACCGTCTCTCCGTCGGCGAGAAGGCTCGCAACGATGATCGGCAGCGCCGCGTTCTTGGCGCCCGATATCCTGACGTCTCCCTCGAGTTTTTTGCCGCCGCGAATCCTGTATATGTCCACTTGGATGCTCCTGTGATATTACTTGTTGATGTCCTTGAGGTCGTCGATTTCCTTCTTGACCTTGTAGACGTCCTTGCCGAGGTCGCGGACCCTGTCGATGGCCTTGTTGCCGCCGAACAGAATGATGACGACCGCGATTATGATGATGAGCTCCCAGCCGCTTGGCATGCCTAACATGTGTTTCCTCCGGTGTCGATTAAACCCTGCAGCGCGCCAATTCTGGGGTCAGGACGTTTTTTTTGCAATCTTTTATGGGATTTTTTTGGTTAGAGGCGGACGTGATAAAAAAGAGCGGTCAGAACGGTATGTAGAGGATGTCCCCGGCCTTGAGGCTGTCGGGGTCTCTTATGGCGTTGAACCGGATGATCCGGACAGTATTGACGTTGTAGAGCCGGGCGATCGCCGACAGGCATTCTCCGCTGCGGATCCGGTGCGTGCGTACATTGGTCACGCGCTCGCGGTACAGATCCTCCTCCCGGCTTTTAAGCCTGTCTTTCGCTTCGGCCGGCAGCCTGAGAGAATAGTCCTTTGCGTAGGGAGGGATCGCCGAGCGGTTCAGCTCGGGATTGTACGTTTCAATGACCTTTTTCGGGGTGCCGGCGAGTTCGGAGACCCGGTTGATGTTGACGGGGTATTTCACCATGTAGTTTTCGGTGCGGGGGATTTCGGGTACGGCGATTTCGTCGTATATGTCGAACAGGCGCTGGTTTTTGTAGATCAGGACCAGCGCGATGTAGCGGTGCAGGTATTCGCTGGATTCCTTCGAGAGCGCTCCGCGGGCGATGAGCTCCTGCAGGTCGCGCGTACCGGACTTCTTGATCGCCCGGGCCACGTGGCCCGCTCCGCCGTTGTATGCGGTAAGCGCAAGCTCCCACGAATTGAAGATGCGGTGGAGGTTGCGCAGATGGCGGATGGCCGCCTCGGTGGATTTCTCGATGTCCCTGCGCTCGTCGATCCACTTGTCGGTCCTGAGGCCCAGCGGCCGGGACGTGTTGCCCACGAACTGCCAGAGGCCGACCGCCTTGCTTCTGGACACTGCATTCGGATTGAATCCGCTTTCGAGCAGCGGAAGCAGCGCGATTTCGTCCGGTATGTCGCCGTTCTTCGCGAATATCTCGTTGATGATGCCGCCGTAGATATGCGAGCGCTCGATCGACCTGATGCAGTACTCGCGCCCCCTGGTCAGGTAGATATAGATGTATTTTCTCACTTCTGGGTTCCTGCAGATCGAAAGGTCGTCCATTGACTCGAAGATATTTTTGTTCCCTATTCGGGGAAGATAGAGAATGTCCTTGTCCGGGTCGAAATTCATGACCGATTCGAGCCCTTCAGGCGTGAACGGACCGCCCGAGAAGAGGTTGAACAGTCCCCAGGAGAAGACATTCTGGCTGTGCCCGATAATTGCGAGAAAGATCGCCGCTGTAATGATAAATTTTGCCAGTCTCATCAGTTCATAATCCTTGTATTCTCATGTGATAGGACAAGCAAAAAAAATATGGGGGCTAATTCAAGTACTTTTTTCAGTGATCCGGGCCGGCTCTTGATTCTATCTATAATATATTATGCCCTGTTTGTCAAAAAAACGAAAGAAAAAAAGCCGATTGAGAGTAAATATTCTGTGTGAAAATCATATCCGGGCAGATTTCTCCCGGGAATCCCAAAAAATTGTTGTATTATTTCTGTAACGCCGGTTAGTGTATTTCCAGAACGTTATCCCGGGTTAATTGCAATGGAAAAAGTCACGGTCTGGTATTATCAGGACAATAATGAGAACGAAAGGCTGATCGATGCGATCAGGAGCATCGGGCTCGGCGTTTCAGTTCTGAATGGCGATGAGATCAAGGACGCTAACATAAACGATCAACAAATCAACATCGTCATTGTCGATATAATCAAAGAGCCGGCCGGGAATATTCTGGAGTCTCTTTCGGCGGATTCGAGGCTGCAGAGCTGCCTGAAGTTCGTCTTTCTTGCGAAAAAAGAAATAACCCCCGCATCGCACCTTTCAGTCAATCTCATGCATGTCGAATTCATTTCGAGGCCGGTGAATCCCAGGGAGTTCCTCCTGCTGCTTGAAAAATCGGTCATCGTAGAGCGTTACCGCGAGATCATGAAGTTCATATCCATGGAGGCCGAGAGCAGGATCGAGACCTACGAAGGGCTTATGGACATCAACCGGAAGAACATATTCGAGTCTGAAAAAGAAAAGGCTGCGTTTGAGAAGATCCTCCATTACGAGAAAAACCTGATGAGGGAGCAGAACAGGCTGAACAAGGCGATCAAGGATTTCTCCCTGCTCAGGCAGAGCGACTATTTCGACATGAAGAGCAGGATCAAGGCCGAGGAGATGCTTTCAGACCTTCGGAGGAAGGAGCTCCTCGACGCCCGGGACGTCATCGAAGCGCAGGGATCGGTCATCGATTATTCCGCCGTCGAGCTGAAGGGCGCTCAGGATATTATCAATGCGGTTGAAAGCGTCGCCGAGCTTGGAAGGCAGGAAGCCATCCAGCTCCACCACGGACTCAAAAACCAGATCGATATCAATAACAGGCTTTCCCTGGAAAATAAAAAGCTCAAGGAAGAACTGCTCAGGTTGAAAGAACGATCGGACAAAAAGGGCTGATGGAGCGTTTTTATGGAATGGGAAAGAATACTGTCTGATGCGGTCAAAGACGGCCAGATACGCGAGCTGCACCTGAGAAAGCTTCCGGTCCTCAGGACCACGACGAACTGGAAAAAGGTCGAGCTTGTCGGATGGGTCGACCATCAGATGAAATACACCCACTACAAGGGCGGGCTCGTGCGCCTCAATGACAACCTTTACTTTGTGCAGGAAAAGACAATCAAGGCTCTGCAGGAATTCATGGACTGGGATTTCCCGAGGAAAATTCTGGTCACGACCGATTAATCGTCCCTTTCCTCCTCGCTGTCCATGAAAAGGCTTATCACCGCGTCTTTCTTCTGGGCCGTTTTTATCACGTCATCTATGTGTTTTTTCGAGATGATCACGTGCGTGTCCGATATCCTTTCGATGATCGCCTCTTTCATCTTGCCGAGGTAGAGCTCGTCGATGAACGACGGGTGGCTCGTTTTCAGCAGAATGCTCAGGGAAATATCGATCCTGATGGTCTGGGTCGACCATTCGTTCAGCAGGAAGTTCAGGTTCTGCGGTATCTGGTTCTTCGAGTGTTTTTCGAGAGCGTCCAGGAAGCAGCGGAGCGACATCCCCCTCTTCTGCGCCCTCACGATCGACGCCTTGCTCACCAGGGCGTGAAGCAGCACGTCCTGTTTCACTATCTCGGAGTGAGCCAGCAGGTTGAAGAGGCTCAGCGCGCTGATTTCGTGCGTGGGAATCAGTATCGTGAAATCCGGGTTGATATACACGCACTTCTGCGGCTTCTCCTGCCTCGGCGGGGCGTATGTCTTGAAAAGCATCTGGAGCGCTTCGTTTCCCGGCTCGGACACGATGAAGATGCCGTGATGGTAATCGACGATTCCGAGAATGACGAAGAGTACGAGCGTGTTCTCGATTTCCTTGCAGATCCTCTCCTTCTGCTTCATGCATTCGTTAAGCGGCTTTTTTTTCTGCGAGTAGATCATGGCGAGCGCGAGGGCTATGACCGCGCTCCTCGCGAGTTTCGGCCTCTCGTGAAAAATTTTCAGGATGATCTGGAGTATCATGGGCTCGGGAAGATCCACCGGGCAGGGGAAGATCGAGGTTTCGTCCGCCGGGCTTTCGAGAGATTTGATTATGCGGAAAAGGATCTTTCTGGGGTTTTCGATGTCTTTTTTGATGTTTCGCAGGGAAACGGTGATGATGTCCTTGTTAACGGTGAGGCAGTCGAGCCTGTTCAGGAGAAACAGCGACATCTCGGCCGTCTTTTCAAGGGAATAATGCTCACCCTTGCCGCACTTGATCCAGGCCATTGATTCGATTATACGCCGCTTGTCGATTTTTCTGAATTCGTTCTGTTTGGTAAGGAACAAGCCGAAGGTCGAAATGGTGTCGAACGCGTAGAATATGTTGAGCACGGCGGTGTAGCCGTTCTGGATCGCCGGTGCGGTTATTTTTTCGGCCTCCTCGTTGAGGGCCGAGAAAAAATACTGCCTGTCAAGAATAAGGTAAGCGCTGAATTCCGGTTCGATCGACTGGTAAACGTCGAGGATCCCTTTTTTCTGGAGCTCCGGAATCAACTGGTTGACGGTTTTTTCCCCGGCCTTCTTTATCGCTTCATCCAGGGTCACAATCCCGCCCGCCAGGGTCATCATGTTCAGAAGCCTGACGGTTTTTTCGCCGCCCATATACTGGGCTGCGCGTATTTCCCTGTTATGCGTCAGGGCGAGATCGGCGCAGCTTTTCAGCTTTTCTTTTATCAAAGAAGAGTTTTCAATATGTATGAACGGCGCTATCTCCTCGATCCCGTATACTTTATCGAGCTTGTTGCTGAGCAGCTGCCTGTTTTTGATCGTATAGATCAGCAGTTTCTGCATGAGGACCCGCGTGATCCTTTCAATATTATGTATCCCGAGCTTGAGGTCCTTGTCGATCTCGCCGTAATTGATGCCGTCCTCGTGCTGGTACACCGACCTGAGGACTTTCAGCTCGTCGGTATTGAGCGTCCGCAGAACGGAGTCTATTCCGACAGGGGAAAGCAGGGCGGTTTTCAGCGTAGCAGGGTTTATGGTTTTTAGCTTGAAATGTGACGATAAATCCTGTAGCTGTTCCGGTGAGAGTTTTTTTGTCGCTTCAGTAAATAATTTCATTGTAAAAAAATTGTAGACACTTGATTGTGCCTATTTTATATAGATGCAATTATTTATGCAATAAATTTTGTACAATTATTCAATTTTTGGCGAATAATCAACCGCAAACGGCCGATTCCGGCAAACATGAGCTGTTTTCATGATCTGTTTACCGCCCGGCCCGGGCTGATGAAATTAAATTCAGACTGGAGAAATTCATGATTCAGTTTCTTCGCGTTGACAAGGAAAAGATCAATCCCGCGGAATTTTCGGTAATCGCAGGCCGGGAAGCCGCCGTTTTTTTCCTGAAGCGGTTGCTTTACCTCATTCTGTTCATATATTCGACCCAATTCCTGGCCGTGGCGCTTCCGTTCGTCAAGACGCCCTTCACGCCCGTGTATTTCATAGGCAGCCTCGCCACATTTATCCTCCTGGCCAGGGTCGCGAACCATATCATCAAGTATGTCAAATTCAGCGGGGGAAAAATCAGCGTCGCTCCGGCTGAAATCATCGTGCACGACAGCAAGAATGGCTACAGGATAAGCACTGAATCAATCACCTATCTGGAGCATAATATTCTCGGCAACCTGGTCATCAAGGAAAAATATGACAGGATATCCTTTCCGCTGATGCTGCTCGCCGAAGACGACCGCGAGAAGCTCCTGGCCGCTTTCCAGGACATGGCCCCGAAGAGGACAAAAAACTACCGCAAGATATGGGAATTCGTCGACGCAGTCGTCGTGGCCCTTGTCCTGGCGGTCCACATCATCCAGTACATCGTCCAGGCGTATTATATTCCGACCGGGTCAATGGAGGACCCCCTCCAGATCGGCGACCATCTGTTCGTCGAGAAGATCACCTATGGCCCGATCATTCCACAGATGTCCGGTATGGAGAAATCGCTGCACCTTTCCTGCCTGGGCATAAGAGGCGTCGAGCGTGGCGATATCGTCATATTCAGGCCGCCGCACGAGCAGGACAAGGACTACATAAAGAGGTGCATAGCGCTTCCGGGCGACAGGTTCGAGATCAAAGAGGGCTCTGTTTGGATCAATAACAAAAAGCTCGAGGAACCCTATACCAAGGGCATTACGAGATGGTATAATTTCGGGGGAGAGAA
>Ga0116154_10003469_pt1 | contig 11142 bp, 10 predicted proteins | sample AD_UKC030_MetaG_FD_89898 | JGI IMG/M metagenome (GOLD analysis project Ga0116154, IMG submission 89898) | Active sludge microbial communities of municipal wastewater-treating anaerobic digesters from USA - AD_UKC030_MetaG | ecosystem: Engineered > Bioreactor > Anaerobic > Digestate | place: USA...
CGGCCAGGGCTCCGGCCTCGGCACCACGGCCGGCAGGGGCAACAAGGGCCAGCAGTCCCGCTCGGGCGGCAAGACCTACCCCGGCTTCGAGGGCGGCCAGATGCCCCTCTACCGCCGCCTGCCTCACCGCGGCTTCACCAATACCCAGTTCAGGAAGGACTGGCAGATCGTCAACCTCGAGCAGATCGACGGCAAGTTCGCCGCCGGCGAGGTCGTGGACGGCGCCTCCCTCATGGCCAGGGGCCTGGTCAAGAAGGCGGAGGGCCTGGTCAAGGTCCTCGGCCGGGGCGAGATCTCCGTGGCCCTGACCTTCCAGGTGGACGCGGCCTCCGCCTCCGCCTGCGCGAAGATCGAGAAGGCCGGCGGCAAGGTCGAGACGCCCGCAGGCGTCGCCAAGGCCGGCGCCTGATCCCGGCGCGAGAGAGGCGAAAAACCATGGCGGGCAATGCGTTAACCGACATCTTCCGCGTGAAGGAGCTCCGCGAGCGGATCTCCTACACGCTCCTGTGGCTCGCTCTCTTCCGGCTCGGGGCCTACCTCCCCATCCCCGGCATCAACGCGAGCGCTCTCCAGTCCTACTTCTCGAACCAGAGCGGGAACGGCGTCACCGACTACCTCGACTTCTTCTCCGGCGGCGCCTTCAAGAACTTCTCGCTGTTCATGCTCGGCGTCATGCCCTACATCAGCACGCAGATCATCATGCAGCTCCTCCTGATCGTCTTCCCGCGGCTGAAGAAGATCTCCGAGGAGGAGGGCGGCCGCAAGAAGATCGCCCTCTGGACGAGGATCGGCTCGGTCTTCGTCTGCTTCATCCAGGGCTACTCCGTGACGGTCTGGGCGGACCGGATCCCCGACGCCATCATGATGAACCGGGTCGCCTACACGATCATCGCCATCATGACGGTGACCGCGGGCTCCATGTTCCTGGTCTGGGTCGGCGAGCAGATCACCAAGCGCGGCATCGGCAACGGCGTCTCGCTGATCATCTTCGCGGGCATCGTGGCCAGGCTCCCCAGCGCCATGTACGAGCTGGTGAAGCGCATCCAGCGCGACGAGCTCAACGCGATCTACGCCATCGTGGTGCTCGCCATGTTCGTGGCGGTCGTGGCCCTCGTCATCTACGAGCAGCAGGGCCAGCGGAAGATCCCGGTCAACTACGCCAAGCGCGTCGTGGGCCGGAGGATGTACGGCGCCCAGAACACCTACATCCCCTTCAAGATCAACCCCTCGGGCGTCATCCCGGTCATCTTCGCGAGCTCCATCCTGACCTTCCCGCTCCAGATCGCGAACAGCCTGGGCGTGAACTCGAAGTGGCTCCGCGACTTCTCGTACTGGCTCAGGCCCTCGGGCATCTGGTACAACGTCCTCTACGTGGCCTTCATCATCTTCTTCGCCTACTTCTACACCCAGGTCACGCTCAACCCGCACGAGATCGCGAAGAACATCCGCGAGAACGGCGGCTCCATCCCCGGCATCCGCTCGGAGAAGATGGAGGAGCACCTCACGAGGATACTGAACCGCATCATCCTGCCCGGCTCGCTCTACCTGGGCCTCATCGCCCTCATCCCGACCCTGGTGCAGTCTCTGTTCTCCTTCCCGAGCCAGCTCGCCTACCTCTTGGGCGGCACCTCGCTCCTGATCCTCGTCGGCGTCGACCTCGACACGATGGCCCAGGTCGAGGCCCTCCTGAAGATGCACCACCACGACGGGCTGTCCCGCAAGGGCCATATCAGGGCGCGGAACCTGTAGAATTTTTCGCGGAAATGCTGTTAAATGGCACGATAGCCATAGGAGATCCGGTATGAAGGTACGGACGAGCGTCAAGAAGATATGCGACAAGTGCAAGGTGATCAGGCGGCAAGGCGTCGTCAGGATCATCTGCGATAACCCCAAGCACAAGCAGAAGCAGGGCTGAGGGGAGGAGGGAGCATGGCACGTATCGCGGGAGTCGACCTCCCCAACAAGCACGTGGAGATCGCGCTCACCTACATCTTCGGCCTGGGGCGGACCAGCGCGCGCAAGATCTGCGAGAGCACGAAGATCGATCCCAACAAGAAGATGAACGACCTGTCGAGCGACGAGGTCGCCGAGCTGCGGAAGGTCATCGAGAACGACTACAAGGTCGAGGGGCGCCTGCGCTCCGAGACCGCGCTCAACATCAAGCGCCTCATGGACATCGGCTGCTACCGCGGCCTGCGGCACCGCCGCGGCCTGCCCGTCAACGGCCAGCGCACCCGGACCAACGCCCGAACCCGCAAGGGCAAGCGCAAGACCGTCGCCAACAAGAAGAAAGCCGTCTAGTTAGGCAAGGAGAGCCGAAGTGGCAGTCGCTAAGAAGAAGAAGGAAAAGAAGAGCGTATACGAGGGCAACGTCTACATCCAGGCGACCTTCAACAATACCATCATCACGATCACGGACCTGAAGGGCAACGCGATCTCCTGGTGCTCCTCCGGGATCCACCAGTTCCGCGGGGCGAAGAAGTCCACCCCCTTCGCCGCCCAGACCGTCGCCGAGAGCGCGGTGCAGAAGGCCCTGACGGTCGGCCTCCGCGAGGTCCACGTGTACGTGAAGGGGCCCGGCGTGGGCCGGGAGTCGGCTATCCGCCAGCTTGGCGCCCTCGGCCTCAAGGTCAAGAGCATCAACGACGTGACGCCGATACCCCACAACGGCTGCAGGCCCCGCAAGGCCCGCCGCATCTAAGGAGGGGTAACAAGCGATGGCACGATACATCGGACCCGTGTGCAGGCTCTGCCGCACCGAGCAGAAGAAGCTGTTCCTCAAGGGCGACCGCTGCAAGAGCGACAAGTGCCCGATCAACCGCAAGGCCCTGCCGCCGGGCAAGGCGCCGAAGTCCCGCCAGGGCAAGCAGTCGGACTACGCCGTGCAGCTGCGCGAGAAGCAGAAGCTCAAGAGGACCTACGGCCTCATGGAGACCCAGTTCCGGAACACCTTCGAGAAGGCGCTCCGCATGCCCGGCAAGACCGGCGAGAACCTCTTCGCCCTCCTCGAGCGCCGGCTCGACACGGTCGTCTACCGCCTCCGCTTCTCGACCTCGCGCGCCCAGGCCCGCCAGCTCGTCCTCCACGGCCACATAACCGTGAACGGCAAGCGCGTGAACGTCCCCTCCTTCTCCGTGAAGGCGGGCGACCAGGTTGCCGTGCACGCCTCCTCCCGCAAGCTCGCCCTGGTCAAGGACGCGCTCCAGGAGTTCGGCCGCGCCGGCGTCATGCCCTGGCTCGAGGTCGATCCCGACAGCATGGCCGGCAAGTTCTGCGCGGTGCCGCACCGCCAGGACATCACCGACATGGCCGATATCCGCGAGCAGCTCGTCGTCGAGCTCTACTCGAAGTAAGGAGCAGAAATGGCGCGGAAGAACCTCCTTAAGGGTTTCAAGAGGCCGAAGGGCATCACGTACGAGCAGAGCGAGTCCGGCCCGGACTACGGGAAGTTCATCGCCTATCCCTTCGAGCCCGGCTACGGCACGACCGTCGGCAATACGCTGCGCCGGGTCCTCCTTTCTTCGATTCAGGGCTACGCCATCACGGCGGTGCGGGTCGTCCGCTACGACGCGGAGGGGGCGCAGCACATCATCACGAGCGAGTTCGAGACCATCCCCGGGGTGGTCGAGGACACGATCGAGGTGCTCAACAACCTGAAGCAGCTGCGCATCCGCCTTCCCGACGACGAGGAGCAGGCCACCTTCCTCTACGAGCTCAAGGGGCCCGGCCCGGTCGACGGCTCGACCTTCGCCAAGGACAAGCCGATCGAGGTGCTGAACCCCGGCATCAAGATCTGCACCCTCATGGACGACGCCAAGCTCGACCTCGAGATCCAGGTGGACCTCGGCCGCGGCTACGTCCCCTCCGAGGTGAACGAGAAGTACGTCGAGGTCGTGGGGACCATCCCCATGGACGCGATCTTCTCCCCGGTGAAGAAAGTGAAGTACTCGGTCGAGCCCACCCGCGTCGGCCAGAGGTCGGACTACGACAAGCTCGTGCTCGACGTCTGGACGGACGGGAGCGTCAAGCCCGAGGACGCCCTGGCCGAGGCGGCCAAGATCGCCAAGGACCACTTCGCCATCTTCGTCAACTTCGACGAGGGCGACTCCGGCGCCGACGAGGAGAACGACGAGATCGAGGAGCGGGTCCGCCAGATCCTCAACACCCCGGTCGAGGAGCTCGAGCTCTCCGTGCGCTCCTCGAACTGCCTCAAGAACGCCAACATCAAGACGATAGGCGACCTCACCCGCAAGACCGAGGACGACATCGCCAAGACCCGGAACTTCGGCAAGAAGTCCCTCCAGGAGATCAAGGACAAGCTCAAGGAGTGGAACCTCGGCCTCGGGATGACTGACTACACCGCCCTGCGGAGCTACCTGAAACTGTCCATGAAGAAGGAAGAGACCGATGAAGCATAAGAGGGGTTTCAACAAGCTGAACATGATGAGCGCCCACCGCAAGGCGGTCATCAGGAACATGATCACGGTCCTGTTCAAGCACGAGCGGATCACCACGACGCGCGCCAAGGCCAAGGAGGTCCAGCGCTTCGCCGAGAAGGAGATCACCCGCGCCAAGGTCGACTCGGTCCACAACCGCCGCATGGTCGGCCGCAAGATCTCCGACGAGGCCATCCTCGCCAAGCTCTTCACGGACATCGCCCCCCGCTTCAAGGAGCGGGCCGGCGGCTATACCCGCGTCCTCCGGATCGGCGAGCGCAAGCTCGACGCCGCGGAGATGGTGGTGCTCGAGCTCGTCGACCACAAGGAAGACGACAAGAAGAAGGCCGAGCGGGAGAAGCGCAAGGCCCAGAAGGCCGACAAGAAGGCCAAGGAAAAGGCCGCGGAAGAGGCCAAGGCCGAATAAAGGCCACGGAGGAAGGAATGTCGAAAGCTCACCGCGGTAAGGGCCTCGCGCAGGCCGTCGCCCACGGCAGGGGCGCCTGCCCCGTCTGCAAGCGCGAGGGCGTGAAGGTCCTCTACGAGCAGGAAGTCGAGGGCGCCAAGGTCAAGATCTGCAAGACCTGCAAGGCGACGATCGCCAACAAGAAGAAATAAGGCGATCGGCGCCTCTCGCGCGGGCATCACCGAGTGCCGCCCGCGCGGGCACCTAGATCGCCAACAAGAAGAAATAAGGCGATCGGCGCCTCTCGCGCGGGCATCACCGAGTGCCGCCCGCGCGGGCACCTAGATCGCCAACAAGAAGAAGTAACGTGCCGCGCCGCTCCAACGCGGCGTCACGAGGGGCCGCCCCGGTCATCGCGCCGACGGGCGGCCCTTTTTCCCTCCGAATCCCCCGGAAGCTGTCCCTTTCCCCATGCTCCCGACCACTGTAAAAAGTCGTTAAACTCCCGATGCTAGATTGCTTTACAGCGCAAAATGGGATACCATTTGCATATAGATCTATTTTGCTCGATATGGATCGGCTCAGCCGGGGGTAGCATATGATCAAGAAGCGGGTCTGGCCCTTCGCGGCCTTGGCGATCTGCCTAGCCCTTCCCCACAGCGCCCAGGCGATCGATACCTCCGTCTTCGTCACGCCCATCGTATCCATACCCGTGGGCACCGCTCCCGAAGGCCAGAGCTTCCAGGCGTACAAGGTCGGCGGCGGCCTTTCCCTGACCGCCGACGCCGTCTTCTACGATTTCCTCGCCCCCTACGTCGAGATCGGCTATCGCGTCGCTCCCACGAACGATTCGGCCGCCGAGGACAGCCTCAAGCTCCTGAACGGGGGCCTCGGCCTCTCCTTCGCCTACTATCCCATCGAGCGGCTCTCCCTGCGGCTCGGCGCCGGCGGGGGCCTGTACCAGTACTCCCTCGCCGGGGTCAAGGATACGAGCCTCTACCTCGGCGGCAAGCTCGAGGCGGGCTACCGCTTCTCGCCGACCTTCACCCTCATGGGCTGCCTCGACTATTCCCGCTTCCTCACCGAGGCCGATCCCCTCTACGCGGGCATCGCGGCGGGCGTGACGGCCAAGATCGGGCTAGCCTCCCTCTCGAGCAAGAACGCCGGCCTCTCCGTCGGCGAGAAGCAGGAGGCCGACGTCTTCCCCATCCGCTACTACGCCTACGACAAGGCCGATTTCGGCCGCGTCGAGGTCGTCAACAAGGAGAAGGGCGATATCCGGGACGTCAAGGTCTACCTCGCCGCCGGCGGCTACGGCTCGCGGGAGGCCCTCTGCGGCTCCGCCCCGGTCCTGCGGCGGAACGCCTCCTTCGAGGTCCCCCTCTACGCGGCCTTCAACGAGTCGGTCCTCGCCTTCACCGAGAGCACCAAGGTCCAGGCCGAGATCATCGTCCGCTACAAGCTCCTCGACGCGCCCATGGAGACGAAGTCGGCGGTCGCCCTCCGCTTCAACCACCGCAACGCCGCCACCTGGGCCGACCCCCGCGTGGCCGCGGCCTTCGTCTCGCCGAACGACGCAGCCATGCTCGAGCTCTCCAAGTACCTCGCGGGCCTCGTGCGCGAGCGGATCAGGCCGGAGATAGACAAGAACCTCCAGTACGGCATGGGAGCCTTCGAGGGCCTGCGCCTCTCGGGGGTCACCTGGTCGGCCGACCCCTCCACCCCCTACCGCCAGCTCCGCAACGCCCCCGCTCGGCTCGACTACATCCAGTACCCCTACCAGACCCTGGCCTACAAGGGCGGCGATTCCGACGACATCTCCATCCTCGTCGCCGAGGCCCTCGAGTCCATCGGCATCGGCTCCGCCCTCGTCCCCCTCAAGGACGAGATGCTCGTCGCCTTCCCCCTCTCCGCCGGGGAGGCGACGGCCAAGGCCGGCATCGGAGCGGCCGGCGACCTCGTCTATACGGAGGGCCAGGCCTGGCTCCCCCTCCAGTCCTCCCTGATCCGCGAGGGCTTCCTCCGCGCCTGGCAGGGCGGAGCCAAGAAATGGAAGGAGGCCGAGGCCGCAGGCGAGCGGCCCGAGCTCCTCGTCGTCTCCGCCGCCTGGGCCGCGTACTCGCCGATCGGCCTCCCCGCGGTCGAATTCCGGCCCTCGAAGCCGCCGGAGGAGCAGGTCACCCGGGCCTTCGAGAACGTGCTCGGGCGCTTCGTCGCCCGCGAGATCGAGCCCAAGGTCGCGAAGATCATGGCCGAGCTCGAGGCCAACCGCGACAGCCCGAGGCTCCTCAACAACCTCGGCGTCCTCTACGCCCGCTACGGCATGCTGGCCGAGGCCCTCGTCCAGTTCAAGAAGGCCGCGGACCGGGCCTACGCGCCCGCGTACACCAACCTGGCCAACGTCGCCTTCCTCCAGAAGGACTACGAGACCGCGGCCCGCTGGTTCGAGGAGGCCCTCAAGATCTCGCCGGACAGCAAGGCCGCCACCATCGGCCTGGCCAGGGCCCGCTACGAGCTGGACGCCTACGCCGAGGCCGACGACCTCTTCGGCAAGGCCAAGGCCCTCGACCCGAGCCTGGCCGAGCGCTACGCCTACCTCTCGTCCAAGGTCGACGTCTCCGTGGGCCGAGCCTCCTCGGCGGCCGCCGACCGCGGCGGATCGATGACATGGTCCATCGACGAGGAATAGGAGCCGGGGCCGAGGCGGGAGACCCCGCCCGGCGGGCGGCCCTCGCCCTCGTTTTCTGCCTCCTGTCCCTCGCCGGCTTCGCCCAGGAAGGGGGCCTCGCGCCCGCGGAGGACGAAGGCGGCGCCCCGAAGGCCCGCGGGGGCATCCCGACCCTCATCGTCCTGGGCTCGGTCGAGGCCCTCTTCCCGATCGGCGAGTCGGCCTCACTCTACCGCAACGGCTTCGGCGCCTCGGCCATCCTCGAGTATCCCCTCCTTCCCTACCTCTTCCCCTTCGCCCGGGCGGGCTTCTCCAACGCCCCCTTGCAGTCCTCCGAGAGCCTCTCCTTCTCCGAGGGCGGGCTGGGCCTCGCCCTGTCGTACCGCCCCCTCGACGAGCTCGACCTCCGCTTCGAGGGCTTCGGCGGCTTCGCCTCGGTCTCGAGCGCCGACTTCGAGGGCGGCGGCCTCTACTCCTTCGGGGCCCGGCTCGGGGCCGGCTACCGCCTCCACCCCGCCTTCACCCTCTACGCCTCGGGGGGGGCCACGGCCTATATCGGCAGCTCTGAGTCCCTCTGGGTCGGCGCCGCGGCCGGGCTCACCGCGAGCCTGAAGCTCGACTCCTTCCGCGCTGACTCGTCCAAGGTGCGGATCCGCTCGGTCAAGGCCGAGCCGGTCTTCCCGGTCTTCTACGGCTACTACGACGAGCACCCCTTCGGCTCGGTCCGCTTCACGAACGAGGAGGACGCGGAGCTCGAGGACGTCGAGGTGAGCTTCGTCGTTGGCCGCTACATGGACCGGCCCAAGGTCTGCGCCCGCATACCCTCGGTCGCCAAGGGCGCCTCGGCCGAGGCCCCCCTCACGGCCCTCTTCAACGACTCGGTCCTCTCCCTCACCGAGGGCGCGACGGTCCGCGGCGAGGTCGTCGTCTCCTTCCAGCACCTCGGCTCGCGTCGCCGGGTGAGCGCCCCGGTCGAGATGCGCATGCACCACCGCAACGCGATGAACTGGCTCGACGACCGCCGCGCCGCCGCCTTCGCCTCGCCCAAGGACCCCGCCTCGCTCTGGTTCTCGCGCTTCGTCTCCGGCGTGGTGCGCGACCGGCTCCGCGGGGACATCGACCGGAACCTTCAGTACGCCGTCGGCATGTTCGAGGCCGAGCGGATCTTCGGCCTCAACTACGTCGTCGACCCCGCGAGCTCCTACGTCGAGAAGGCCGCGAACGAGGCCACGGTGGACTACCTCCAGTTCCCCCACCAGACCCTCGCCTACCGCGGCGGCGACTGCGACGACCTCACCATCCTCTACGCATCCCTCCTCCAGTCCGTGGGCATCGAGACCGCCCTCGTGACCATCCCCGGGCACATCTACCTGGCCTTCGCCCTCGAGGCGGACGCGCGCAAGGCCCGCGAGGAATTCTACGACCAGGGCCTCCTCATCTACAGCGAGGGCAAGGCCTGGGTCCCCGTCGAGATCACCATGGTCAAGGAGGGCTTCGTCAAGGCCTGGCGCATCGGGGCCAAGGAATGGCAGGACAACGCCAAGCTGGGCACGGGCGCCCTGTACCCCCTCGCCGAGGCCTGGAAGACCTACCCGGCCGTGGGCGTGCCCGACGTCAACCCGCGCTTCGCCCTGCCCACCGAGTCCCAGCTCGCCCAGGCCTTCGACCTCTCCCTGGACCGCTACGTGGCCCGCGACATCGAGGAGCAGGTCGCCCAGGTCAAGGCCACCTCGGCCATCAAGGGCCAGGCCGCGGCGTCCAACGACCTCGGCATCCTCTACGGCCGCTACGGCATGCTCAAGGAATCCTGGAAGGAGCTCGGCGCCGCGGCCAAGGCCGGCTTCGCCCCGGCCTGGATCAACCTGGCCAACGTCGCCTTCCTCCGCAAGGACTACAAGCTCTCCCTCGAGTACTACCGCCACGCCCGCGCCGTCAACGACGACGACCCCGCGGCCATCCTCGGCGAGGCCCGCTCCTACTACGAGCTCGAGCACTTCGACGAGGCCGACGCGGCCTACGAGGAGCTCAAGCTCGCCTCGCCCGAGCTCGCCGACCGCTACGCCTACCTCGCCTCCATCATGGGCGGGGAGGGCCGGGCCTGGTCCTTCTCCGAGCGCCTGGCCTCGGTCAGCTGGGCCACCGGCATCCGCGCCCCGAACGCCGCTCCCGTCGCGGCGGCCGCCCTGGTCACGGCTCCGCCTGCGGAGCCCGAGGCGGCCCCGCCCGAGCCGCCGAGCGAGGAGCTCCCGGCGGAGCCCGAGGCCGCCCCCGTGGAACTCGCCCTGGCCGCGCCGGAACCGGAGCCGCTGATTATAGCGCCTAACGCGCCCGATCCCGTCGCCGCGGCTCCCGAGCCTATAGTCCCGCCGCCTCCCCCGGCCCCCCCGAAGCCCGCCCCCGCGCGGGCCTCCGCGCCCCCGGCCATTGCCGAGGAGATGCCCGAGGACCGCGAGATCGCGGAGATGAAGGAGGCCGAGGGATGGGCCGAGCCTCCGAAGGCGGCGCTCGTGGCTCCTCCCCCGGCCCTCGACGCGGGCGCCCCCGCCATCGCGGCGGAGCTCCCCGAGGACCGGGAGATCGCGGAGATGCGGGCGGCGGAGAGCGCCGCTCGAGAGCCCCAGAAGCCCCTGGCCGTGGCGCCGCCGAACCCGGCCCCCGAGCCCATCGCCGCTCCCGAGCCCGAGCCGGTCGCCGCGGCCGAGCCTGCCCCCGTCGCCGAGCCCAAGCCCCTCGAGCCGGCTCCCGAGCCGGTCGCGGTCCTCGAGCCCGAGCCGGTCGCGCTCCTCGATCCCGAGCCCGTCGAGCCGGCGCCCGAGCCGGTCCTGGCCGCCGCGCCCGAACCCGAGGTCGCGGCAGCAGAACCCGCGCCGGTCGGCGAGAGCGATATACCCGCCTCGCCCGAGTTCATCATCCTGGCCGAGGGCTTCGCGCGGCTCAAGCCCCGCACCGGCACCTGGAAGATCGGGGCTAGCAGGGCCGAGCAGCTCGATCCCGCCCACTACTACGCCAAGCTCGCGATGGACCTCGGGCAAGGCCTGAAGCCCATGCGCTTCACCTTCGCCGCCCGCTCCACGGGCTACAAGTGGGTGGGCCTCGGGATCCACATCTACGCCCGGGGCGTCGCCACCCACAAGCTCTACGGGGAGGGCCGTTCCCTCCTCGTCTGGCTCACGAGCGACCCCGTGCACAACCCGAGCGCCGCGACCCGGCTCCAGGTCTACCGCTCCCTCGGGGACTCCGTCATCGCGGACGCCCCGGCCGAGCGCCTCCTCGACCTCGAGATACCCGAGTCGATCTTCGCCTCGCACGAGTACCGGGTCGAGGTCGACCCGGCCTCGGGGGGCTTGGCCGTCCTCGTCGACGGCGTAGAGCGGGGCAGGCTGGCCGGCCTGCCCGACCTGGCCTCGGCCTCGGTCGTGGCCCTTCGCGCCTTGGACAAGGCCGAATTCACCGATTTCCGCGTCGAAGAGGCGCGTTGAGCGACACTGGAGGAAGGACATGGCGGCAGGAACCAAGAAAGCACTGAAAGGGAGCGCGGCGGCCCTGCTCGCCGCCCTCCTCGCCCTCGCCTCGATCATGTCCTGCGACAACATGCTCTCCGGCGGCGACCTCAAGAAGTCGGTGGACGAGAC
>Ga0116154_10003475_pt1 | contig 11118 bp, 9 predicted proteins | sample AD_UKC030_MetaG_FD_89898 | JGI IMG/M metagenome (GOLD analysis project Ga0116154, IMG submission 89898) | Active sludge microbial communities of municipal wastewater-treating anaerobic digesters from USA - AD_UKC030_MetaG | ecosystem: Engineered > Bioreactor > Anaerobic > Digestate | place: USA...
AAAGACCTGAGAGCATCCTCGGACAGGACGTATATTTTTTTTATCGCTGAAATGCGGACATCGATCCCCCTGAATAGAAACCGGTGCAGGTCCTTTCCCAGCTCAAGGATCATTTTCTGTTCGTCCTGCGTAATCTCTTTTTTCATCAAAAGAGATACGTAATAAAATATTATCCTCTGAAAATCGTAATGATAGTTATGAAGTGACGCGCCTTTCATGACGTTCAATATCTGCATCATCGTTCTGCTGTAGGCATTGATCTCGGCCCCATAGGTCCCGTAAAAATATTTCACCATTTCTTTTTTATCGAAGTTGAGAGCTGAAGCCCCGGACGCGTCCTTTATCAGGACCAAAGGCTCATCCCACGCGACATTTACGAAAGCGATAAAGGCCGCGCCTTCCGGAATCACGGCCTTTTGTTCCCCGTCTCCGCCTTTCTTCCCGGAGACCGGACCGGTTCCAATATACGCAGAGCATTCCCTTCGTGATTTGTCCAGCATAGCCTCGAATGCTTTCTCGATGGTCCCGGACTTCACCAGCGCAGCGACCAGCCAGCTGTATGCCTCGCGCTCCTGTTCGCCCGGCTCTTTTCCCCGCGATCCGGCCTGCTCCATGATATCAATCGCTTTCCTGAAAATATCGGCAGCCTCCGCATATTGCCCGGACATGTATCTCCCGCGGCCCAGAAAATCGTAATCCCGGGCGAGCCCTTCCCTGTTCCCGATCGATTCGTCTATGCCGGCCGCCTGCTGCAGATATTTCTGCGCTTCTCCGTATCGCTTCATGTAAAGAAGCACCCTTCCCGCGTTCCGAAAATTTTCGGCCCTGGAAAGCCTTCCGGCCGACTCTTTACCGGATTTAAGGGCGATTTGAAAATAATTATAGGCTTCGTCGTACATTCCCCTTGCCTCGTAGAACATGCCTATGTCGGCCAGGCGCGACATCGCAGCCTCGGTATCGCCGCCGCCCTCGGCCTCCGCAGCTTTGAGGTAATTTTCGAGAGCCCGTTCATACTGTCCCATCGAATCATAGGTCCTGCCGATCTGGCTGAAAACATGCGACATGTTTTTAAGATCTCCCGTGTCCTTCATCGCGTTGAGAGAATCCTCGCTGAACGCCAGCGCCTTTTCATACTCGCCTTTCTGGTGGTGCGCCTCTGCGAGCCTGAACAGTCGCGACGGGACCTTTTCGCCGTTGTCCTTTCTGTCAATCTCCAGGGCCCGCGTGTACAGGTCTATTGCCTCGTTGAGTCTGCCCATCACATGATATGCAGAGGCCATGTTCGCATAATCGGAAGACAGATGCTTTTTTACCGGCCCTTTTTCGTCGATCTCCCGGGCCTTTGTGAAGCACGCAAGCGCCTGCCTGAAATCTCCCGAGAAGAACCTGGCCGTGCCCAGATTGTTCAGCAGAGCCGCCCTGTTCTCCTCGATATCGGCGCTTCCCAGGTTCTCAATGGCCTGCTGATAATGCTCGGCGCTCTGCGCGAATTCACCCCTGTCGCGGTAGACCCCGGCGATGCCGTTCAATGCTGCAACCGTCCTGTCAGCCCGATTGATCCTTGTCTCGATTTCAAGCGACCCCCTGAATGATTCGATAGCGCGGTCATATTCCTTGTGCTCATGATACATTCTCCCTAAACCGAACAAGGCTTCCGACTCCGAAGCCTGGTCCCCTATGCGGGACGAAAACTCGATGATCATGCGATAGCACTTCTCGGCCCGCTCAATGTCGCCGGTCATGACGTACAGGCCGCCGAGCTCCTTGAGCTGCGAGAGATATTCGCCGTTCCTGACATTCCCGCTTTTTCTTTCAGCGATGACTGCCGCTGTCAGGTGGTCGATCGCATCCTTGTATTTCTTTTCCTTCTTGCTCGCCATGGCCCTGTTCCAGTACCCATCTGCCTGGTCATGAAACTGGTTTGTAAAGCCCGCGGTAATCGATATAAGGAGGCACATGACGGCAATTAATGATTTTTCGGGAAGATGTTTCATGCTGTCCTCATGGTTAAAGGCGGTCGGTATAGTGTAAGCTTCGCGGGGATAGTATTATCCGCCCCGCAACACCGCCATTACGATTATGGCTTTTTCTGTGCTGTCCTGCAATGAATTTTTAGACGGGATTGCGCTGATTTTTTTAACAGCTCATGAAATGGTTATATTGATCCGGCGGGATTGAATTTCAGCTGTCATCGAAACTGAAGTCATTCGCTCTTCGAGGGTGAGGCACCTACCCGCTTTCGCGGGTTCAGGGTTCGACTAAAATCCACTTTTTCGTATGGATTCCCGCTTTCGCGGGAATGACCATCTAAAGATTCCATCATTATTCGCGGATTCGCAACAAATCCAATATGATCAATATGTCCTGAATACCCCTGAAAGCTTTCCGAGAATAACCAGGTTGTCCGGAATGATGGGTTTGTAGGCCGGGTTTTCGGCGATAAGCTGGATTTTGCCCTTATCGTTCCTATAGCGCTTGAGCGTGGCCTCCTCGTCGATGAGCGCGGCAATGATATCGCCGTTGTTGGCCGTGTTCTGCTTCTTGATGATCGCCAGGTCCCCGTCGAATATTCCGGTGTTGATCATGGAGTCGCCTTTTACCTGGAGCGCGAAAAAATCCCCCTTGCCGAATGCGGCCTGCGGGAAAGACAGATAGTCTTCGATGTTTTCTTTCGCGAGGATGGGGCTGCCTGCGGCGATCCGGCCCACGAGCGGCACCGTGATCGATGGTGCGCTGACATCATCATCGGTAATGACGATCGCCCTGGACTTGTTCTGCTCGGTCTTGATGAACCCTTTTTTTTCGATGGCCTTGATGTGGTCATAGGCGCCTTTTACGGTGATGTTGAATTGGTCGCCTATTTCACGAACGGTTGGAGGAAAACCGGATTCCTTGATTGATTCCTTGATGAAGCGAAAAATCAGGTCCTGTTTTTCGGTGAGTTTTCGTTCGTTTTCCGCCATACTGACCATCCTTAATTATTTGTTTTGAGTATCGGCCACGAAAGCATAATACTAAACATAAGTTTATATGTCAACAAAAATATGTATTATACATCTTGCGAGACTCCCGTCTCGCGCTCTGTGAGGCCCAGCAGGGGGGGCCTTTCAAGGTCAGCATTTTTAAAACATCCTGCTTTAAGCTGACAGGCTGACATCCTGTCAGCACGGGCTTCGCCCCTTAGACCCCATTTAAAAAAACAACTATGCCAGGCCCGGTATCCATGAAGTTTTAACGCAGTAATAACAATAAAATTTACTTGCCATTTGCCATATTTCCCTGCATCTATTTTTTATCATGCAGATCTCGCAATGCTATCAGATACTCGAAGTCTCTCCCCACGCGTCCGACGAGGAGATTGCGACGATATACAAGCAGCTCGCGATGAAATTCCATCCCGACAGAAACCGCGACCGGCTCGAGTGGGCGCACGAGAAGATGAGCTCTCTCAACCAGGCCTATTCCACCATCATGGGACACCGGTTCAGCCAGGGAATGCCCAAAACGCGCGCGCCGGAGCAGGAGCGGCGTCAGCAGCCTGCCCGGGAAAAACCCGCAGAGCGCGAAAAAAGCCGTCAGCAGGAATCAGGCCCCAGGCCCTCAAACAAAAAACGAAGCGTGGATGAACAGCTCGATGAGGTCACCCGCGAATCGGTCATCAGGACGTTCGGAAAGATACGCGAATCGGTCAACGACAGCCTGTACCGCTTTTTCCAGTACAACCTGTACAACCTGATCAGGCGCGACGAGGTCTTCAACCGGGGCACCTTCAACTCGATCGTGATGAACCTGCGCCGCTCATTCCACGCGGTCAAAAAGCTGCACGAAGAGACCAAGGACCTCGACGTGCGCCGTCACCTCGACGTGTTCAACGCCATGATCTTCAACTTTTACAAGGCGTCCGAATGCCTCAACGTGATCGATTCATACAACGATCTCTATGACGTGCAGGCGTACCGCCAGTACAAAAAGGCCGACGACCTGCTGCACCATGCGCAGAAAGAAATCTTTTACGACCGCCACAACAGGGGGTACCCGAAAATCGATCACGCCCTGGCCCTGGTCATCCAGGCCCAGAAAATTTTCAAAAGCGTGCTCGCGATGTTTTCGGATTCGTCCTGGGCGGTCGAGACCGGAATCAAGCTGTCGTACGCCACGGCCTTCCGGGAATACGTCGAACTATTTTTCTCCGAAGAGGAATGATATGGATACGATAAAACTGAAAAAATTAGCCCCCCTACTCGCCCTGGCGGCAATCCCGCTTTTAATCGTGCTGGCCCTGCTCATATCCCCGTCATACAGCGTGCTCGTGCTCGATGCGGATTCGCACTACTACCGGGCCAGGGTCCTTTTCATGTTCAGGAATCATATGGCATGCAAGAAAGACGAAGCTTTGTTCCAGAGCAGGGATATCGCGCTGGCCCACCAGATGAAAGACTCCGGCATCGCCCTGGTTTCCCTCGCCGACATCAAGCTGCTTGAAATACTGCCCGAAGAGCTTTACGGCGAAAGTGAATCCGATGAAGCAGACCTTCCGGTCAGCCATTACGGCAGGTTCAAGATCAACGCCTCGGGCCATATCGGGTACCTGTACCTTTCAGCCGGAGAAAAGGGCGTTTACGGCACGATCCGCTTCCCGGACTGGGGCCTTGGCGCGTACGAAAAGCTCAAAGACATCCGTATCGGAAAAGACACCGTTTCGTTCACACGATCGGTGACCACGCCCCAGGAAATGCGCAAAACCGGCGCGCCTGTATATTTTACCCAGAAATATCAGGGGAAATACCTGATCGGCGGCAAAATCATCAAGGGCCAGTACCGTACCGCACAGGGAAAGTTTCTGTGGGAAGCTGACCGGGTCAAATAAAGAGTTGACACTGACATTCCGTATCGCTTAATTATATGTATAAGACTGTTGAGGATGTATTAATAGCCATGAAAACGATCAAAGCATTGGTACTGACGCTCGTGTTACTCCTCCTGCCGATTTTCGGATGCGACGATTCGGACGAGTCATCAAGTTTATACAATTTCAAGGTATTATCTCTTGGCGAAGGATTTTCTGGCTATTACATAGTGGATGGTGATGAAACTATCGAATTTAATAATAAAGCACTTGAATCCGGTGATGTTTATTATAAATTTGAAAAAGACCTTAATAACCCCACTACAGTACAAATTCGCGCTGATGGAATCGATCCCGTAACTGGCAACACCGATCCATATACGACCTACCTTGAGATTAAAATATATCAGGATAAGAAGGAGGTCGCCAGCAAAACAGGCAATAAAAATGTTGATGACCACCTGGGAATATATCTTTCATATGATTTCAGCACAGAAGACAAAGATACCACCAAATAACCCGGTCTGATTTCCCGAAATCATCCGCACGATCCAGCGCCCGAATCCGGGCGTTTTTTATTGCTACCGGGCTGACCTGCAGGGGCCGGGCATGCCCGGCCCCTGCAGGTCAGCCTGAATCCCCATCCCCCATCCCGGAATCCCCCCTGTTTCTTTCTATAATTCACGCCCGGGAATGCCGATAATTGAATGAACAGTCTGCGACATGAAAAAACGTCTGATCACAGCCATGGTCCTTCTGTGCGTCGCTTCTTTGCGCGCCGAGGACTACCAGTACCAGTATTTCAGCACCGAAAAGAAGAAATACGTTCCCTTTTCGGACTACATACCCCTGTCGCGCCTTCATTACCAGACCGTGCCGCACCATCTCGAGGACTTCTATTTACTGTACGGGATGAAGCAGTACTACAACGAGAACTCGCTGCGCAAGAACATCGACCGCCTGAAGATCGCGCTCGAGTGCAAATTTCGCCACCCGTCCGAGGCGCTCGTCCAGGTCGACACCGAGCAGGAATACTACAAGTACCGCAACCTCATGTTCATGCACATCAACCTGCTCATCATGCGCAACCACATGACGATCGCCTCGCGCTACGACAAGCAGAAGATATATTTCTACAACGCCGATTTCGCCGACGACATCAAGAAGAGCCTGGAGATCGCCAGGGACTATTACTCGCAGGCGATCCCCTACTGGGAAAAGGCGCGCGAGTACGCGCACAAGGCGAGCACCGTCAAGATCACGACCAGGCTGAGCTACATGGAATCAGAGCGCTATTCGATAATCAAGGGCAAGCTGGATTTCGGGAAGATCATCGGCACCCACATGGATAAGCTCAACGACAAGAGAAACAAGCTTGACGCGCTCCTTGCCGCATCCGCATCGACACCACAGTGACCGCACGCATCGACCCGTTTTTTACTTGCGCTCGCCCCGATACTGGTCCATAACGTCAGCATGAATCCATCTGAAACCCCGAAAAACGAAATCATGTCGGCAATAACCGGCCGGCGTTCGATCAGGTCATATACCGGCGAACCGGTTGATGACGGCAGCATCATGACTCTCCTCGAGGCAGCCCGGTGGGCGCCGTCAGGGCTCAACAACCAGCCCTGGCGCTTCGTAATAATCAGGGACCGGGCCATGCGCGAGCGGATTTCAGGACTCACCACGTACCGGCGCATCGTGCGCGAATGCGACGCGTGCGTGGCCGTTTTTTTCCACGAGCCGTCCGGTTACGACCGCGACAAGGACATGATGGGGATCGGGGCCGCGGTCCAGAACATGCTGCTCGCCGCGCATTCGCTGGGCCTCGGGGCCGTGTGGCTGGGCGAAATACTCAAGAGAAAGGGCGAGGTCAATGCGGCCCTCGGGGTGGATTCGGACCACGAGCTCATGGCTGTCGTCGCGCTCGGGCGCCCGGCGGAGAACCCCGAATCAGACCGCGCCGATCTCGAAAGCCTGATACTGAAGCGACTCTGAGAGGTCCTGCATGAAAAAACTTGTCGTAATCCCGGCAATCCTGCTTCTCGCCGTTCCCTTCATCATTCTCACCGGACAGGACATTTCGCTGTCGGTAAAAAACCTCGCGGTCGAAAAAACCGGGCAGGCAGAATATGCGGCGTCATTCAGCGTCCGATACTCCGGCCTTGACGAGTCGATGGTCGGCGGTATTTCCATGCCCATGCCGCTCGAAAAATTCCTGATCTGCGGCCAGGTCGTCGAAGGTTTGGTGCGTGAGGACGATTTTCTCTATGCCGGCATGAGCCTCGACCTCAACGGCGACGGCGACACGGCCGATTCATTCCAGATTAAAAAGACAAGGGGAGTGACATATCTCGGCGATGCTCCCGTCAAGACGATACTCTCGCCGTACGAGTTCAACGGAATGTCGGTTTACGATTATTCGGGCTCACTCGATGCCCGGACAACGCAGATCCCGCCTTCCGGTACGCCCCTTTTCGTCTACAGCCTCGATGAAAAAAACGGCACGATCTGCGCGGGAACCGGAGCGGGTGCAGAAAAGATCTCGATCTCCCTCGAAAAAAATCCATGCGTCAGGGTCGAAGTGCTGAAACCCTCGCAGAACAGGAATCTGGCTCCCGGATTCTCTATCGAAGGGGCCGCGAACAGGATCAGATTCTCAAATGAGAAGCTCTTCGAAGGATACGAGGATTCATGGAACGCGGTGGCCTGGATTGCCCTTCCGGTCGCGGCCGAAGATAAAAGGGAATCATCCTTCAGGATAAAAATAAAATCGATCTCCCCGCCCTTTGCGGTGCGGGTCATCGCCTGCGTGTCCATCGAGAACGGCATCGCTCTTCATACAGGGCCTGCCATCCATATCCAGCAGTGATCAGACGTTGAAGAGATATTTCACCACATCGCCGTCCCTGATGACGTAATCCCTCCCCTCGGACCTGACAAGCCCGTGCTCCTTGAGGCCGTGCTCTGACCCGTGCGTTACGAGATTGTCATAGCTGTAAACCTCGGCCCTGATGAAGCCGCGCTCGAAATCGGTGTGTATCTTGCCTGCCGCGGCATGTGCGTGGGTGCCGCGCTTCAGGGTCCAGGCCTGCAGCTCGGTCGCCGCCGTGTAATAGGTGATGAGGTCAAGCAGCCGGTATGCGCTGCCGATGAGCCGGTCGAGCCCCGATTCTTCGAGCCCCATGGCTGCCAGGTATTCTTTTTTCTCCTCTGCCGGCAGCTCGGATATTTCTTCCTCGAGCTTGCCCGTTATGGAAACGACCTCGGATTTCTCCCTTGCGGCGAATTCGCGCAGCGCAGCCAGCTCTTTCTCGGATTTCTGGTTTTCATCGACATTGGCGAGGTACAGGATCGGCTTCACGGTAATGAGGCCGTGTTCGGCTATGACGGCCTCCTCCTCGCGGTCTGCAGCGAGCGTTCTGAGCATGCCTCCCTGGTTCAGGTGGGCCATTATCTTCTCGATCGCGTCCATCCTCGCTTTGCCTTCCTTGTCGCCGCTTCTTGCGAGCTTTATCAGCTTTTCCCTGGCCCGCTCCATGACATCGATGTCCGCCAGTATGAGCTCGGTATTGATGGTTTCGGCGTCGCTGACCGGGTTCACGTCGCCGGAAACATGGACCACGTCGTCATCGAAGAAGCACCGCACCACGTGCACCAGCGCGTCGACGTTTCTGATGTGGCCCAGGAACTTGTTTCCCAGACCCTCGCCCTTTGAGGCGCCCCTGACAAGGCCGGCGACGTCGATGAATTCGATCTTGGTTGGTATCGGGTTCTCCCGGTGCAGCAGGCGGGCGATTTCGGCGAGCCGGGGATCGGGGACCGGCACGATGCCCTTGTTGGGCTCGATAGTGCAGAAGGGATAATTCGCCATCTGCGCCCCGGCGCCCGACAACGCGTTGAATATGGTGGATTTACCCACGTTCGGCAGACCGATAATCCCGCAATTAAAGCCCATAGCGTCCTCCCTGTAGACTCTTTATGCAGACCGGCGCACCTCACTGCCGGAGGGCCTGTATGCCGATGGCGGCGTATACGGCAATCATTCCGGCCGGGATTAATGAAATAATTGACATTGCATCCCGGTGCCGGTATTATCGTGTTCCACAACAATCCCAGTGCCGGTACGATAAATACTATCAAAAAGGGACCTGAAAAAAATCAATGAATATATTGCTGGATCCGCTGATTAATATCATATTCTACGCCGAAATCATATTTCTGATTATCTCCGTCGCATCGATCCAGAGCCGATATTCCAGGTCGCTTCTGGTGCATTCCATAACCGTGATAATCATCGTGCTCCCGCATTATCTGAATATAAACCACTGGCCCATGAGCGCGTCCCTCTACCGTCTAACCGACGCGGGATTGATACTCTTCCCGCTTTCGGCGGCGTATGTCCAGTTCTATCAGTTTCTTCAACCTCCCGGAAAATCGATTATTGTTCTCTATGTCCTTGCAGGGATCAGCTTTTTCGGTTATCTCGCATTCCCTTCGCACAGTGTTCTCAACATATTCATACTTCACATTCTGAGCTGGTGTTTCATGCTTTTTCTTTTCCGCGGAAGAAGGCGTGGAATTCCGGGTCTTTCATACAATATCGCCATCAGCTGCAACATTGCGGCGCTCGCCCTGATGGCGGCGTTCAAGCGCGATATCGAGTCGCTTCTCTTTTCATCAGGGGGCCTGAGCATCGTCTTTTTCATCATCATAATCACCGACTATCTGAACCGTGTCATCGAAATGTCCAAACGCCTTGAAAAGACTCACGAGGCCAACAAAAAGCTGACCCATACTGTCTCCCGCCTCAAGATAAGCAACGAGCAGATAAGGAAAATAATTACACAGAAAGACCTCGAGCTGCTTCAGCTCTCCCGGCATGCGAGCCTCGCAGAGATCACGACAGGCATCGCGCACGAGCTCTCCCAGCCGCTGACCGGCATCAAGGGCATAGCCCAGAACATGATCGACGACATCAACTACGATGAGTTCGACAACCTGCAGGCGGTTTCGGAACTTCAGAAAATATCGTCCCTGGTGGACAAATCTTCTTCGATTATCGACCATATCCGGAACTTTTCGAAGAAGAGCATGTTCACCATGAAAAGCATGGATATCAACAAGGTTGTTCTCGACGCGATCGGTCTTATCAAGAATCAGCTGAAAAAAAACGACATCGACCTGATTTTCATCCTCGACGAAAACATCCCGCAAATACTGGGCAATAACGTATCGCTCGAGCAGATGATCGTCAATTTCATTCTCAACGCCAGGGACGCGATCGTCGAGAAAAAGCAGAGCGCGCCCGGGCTCGAGGGCCAGATCCACGTCACGACATTTATCGACGAGCATTCAGTAACGCTCACGATCAAGGATAACGGCACCGGCATTCCTGACGATATCATACAGAAAATATGGTCGCCTTTTTTCACCACCAAGTCCAGGGGACAGGGCACCGGTATCGGTCTTTCGATATGCAGCAGAATAATAAGGGAGCACCACGCCATTCTCGACGTAAAAACGAGCAGGGACGGGACGGTGTTCACGATAAAATTTCCGGTCAAGGAATAGATACCAGTATGTTCTTAGAAAAAATCATCCACGGAGTCAGGCAGAAATTCGGCAGAAAATATCCAAGGAAAAAAGTATTGGTTCTCGAAGGCGGGGGAATGAGGGGGATTTTTCTCACCGGAGTGCTTCAGGCTTTCACTGACCGCTCATATTTCCCATGGAAACTGATCATCGGTTCATCGGCCGGCGCTCTTACCGGGGCGGCTTACGCTACCGGACAGATACATCTGGCCCGCGACGCTTTTTTCACAAAATTGCTTTCAGGTGACTTCATCCATTTCGCGAACATAATCCGGCAGGGAAAGCATGTCCTGGACCTCGACTGGATGATCGAGACCATCATACGCGGAGAGGAGCCCCTCGATGAAAAAAAATTGAAGAAATCCGCCCCAGTGATCATAACAGCAACGAACTGCCCGAAACACGCTCATCCTGAGACCGTCTACCTCAATTCCAGAAAAGACAACATATCCATTGCGTTGAAGGCGACATCGGCAATACCGGTGCTGTATAAATCATTCGTGGCTTACAAGGACTACCATTTTCTCGACGGCGCGCTGCTCGACCCGATCCCATATAAGAAGGCCCTGGAAATGGGGTACAAAGAAAACGAAATTGTGGTCATTGTGACCCGCCCGAAGGGATACAGAAAAAAAGAGGAATCGTTCTGGGTCAGAACGCTTCTTGAATCTTAC
>Ga0116154_10003476_pt1 | contig 11117 bp, 11 predicted proteins | sample AD_UKC030_MetaG_FD_89898 | JGI IMG/M metagenome (GOLD analysis project Ga0116154, IMG submission 89898) | Active sludge microbial communities of municipal wastewater-treating anaerobic digesters from USA - AD_UKC030_MetaG | ecosystem: Engineered > Bioreactor > Anaerobic > Digestate | place: USA...
AGAAAAAATATCGATTTTGATAGGGGAAATCTCTACTTTTAATCTCTTAAAATCGTCCACAATAAATACTAAGATACTCTAAAAAATCGTAATGATCAAAAGATCAAAACTGTTTCTTGAACCAGCGGATGATCGAACCCATGAGCGGAACCCGTTCGTAGATTACTCCCGTGTCCCAGTAATCCTGGTGGAAAACGACCTTTCCCTCTTTGTCGAAGCGGACGTGAGACATGCCGAGGGCCTGAATCGGGTCGTCAGGATAGCGCTTCAGGGTCAGATGCATGACCCACCGAAAATAGTAATTGCCTTCATGGACGGCAAACTCCTGGATATCAAAGGTGCAGGATTGAACGCCTTCGGTGCTTTTGAGAAAATAAGCCTCGATTGCATCGATGCCTTCCACGGCCTTCAAAGGATCCTGGAAGTAGGCCCCATCGGCATAGAGATCGCGCACGCCCTTCCGAATAACATCGGCCGAGAATACCTGATAGAATTCCTCGAACCGACGAATACTTTGTTCCTGTGCTGTCGTTCCCGGTTGCAGTACAGCGCCCTTTGCCGGATCGGTTGTTTCCAGGTAATGGATATAACGTTTCATGGCGTCACCCTCCTGTGTCTTGGCGGAACAACCGCAGATCAAAATTATCGTTAAAATGGACAAAACACCATACCGCAAGCGCTTGCCGGTCTTCATGGTTTATCCTCCTTTTCTGAAAGTTCGACGAAACGTCTGCGAATGTCCTCAACCCGACGGCGATTCACCCCCAGATCCGACCAGCCAATACGGGAGGCCGAGCGGACATGGATCATTTTATCTACGTCGTCGAAGAGAAAATCCACGTCGTCAACGAAGCGGAAGAGGACGGATGTAAATTCGGTGTGGATCCGATTGCCCTTGACGGCGACAACACGGGCCCTTTTCAACGATCCGATGACTTCCAGAAGCGTTTGCTGTACCTTTGCTCGGTCTCCGTGATAGCGCAGCGGTTCGATGGCATGCCTTTTATCCGTACTCAGGGAGGAAACACAGTTTGGCGTGTCCGGGCAGGACGGGAGGCTTCCTGTATCCGAACCTGCAGCAGCCGAGGCGTTTCCCGTACAGGTGATCATAACAAAGATTATGGTAAACAAGGGAACATGTTTCATGGCAAGACCCTTCATGTTTTGTGCAGAACCATTTGCACATCGCCCAGTTCTCCGGAGGCGAAGCCGCCTTCGCAGCAGGCAAGATAATAATTCCATTTCCGCTGGAAGCTTCGGTCAAACCCCAATTCTCTGACTTCCTGTAAGTGATCGTTAAGGCGGTCTCGCCATTCGCGCAGAGTGCGGACGTAATGAGGCCCGATCTCCTCCGTTTCATCAATCTTGAGATACGTCTTCTCGGAGATGATCTTCCGGATTATATGTAAAGAGAGAAGATGACCGCCGGGGAAGATATGTTTCCGGATCCAGTCGATACCGCAGCGGTAGGTTTCGTAACGTTCACCGGGAACGGTAATTGCCTGAATCACCATCTTGCCGTCCGTTTTCAGCAGATTTTCACAAGTCTGAAAAAAAGTTTCCAGGTGGCGATGCCCTACGGCCTCCAGCATTTCGATGGAGATGATGCGATCAAAAGCACCGGTGAGGAGACGATAGTCGGCAAGACGAATTTCAATATGCTTTTCCAGTCCTTCCTGCCGGACCCGTTCACGGGCGTAGTCGTACTGTGCCTGCGAAAGGGTGACGCCGGTGACACGGCATCCGGTTTGTTTGGCGGCGTCGATGGCGAAACTGCCCCAACCGCAGCCGATTTCGAGCACATGGTCCTCCGGCCGTATTGCAGCCTTGCGGATGATCTCTTGCCGTTTTTTCTCCTGAGCCTGTTCAAGAGAATCGCTGGGCGACACATAAAGGGCACAGGAATAGGTCATGGATGAATCCAGAAAAAGTTGATAGAAATCATTGCCCAGGTCATAGTGAGCCTGGATATTGCGTTGGCTTCCCTTCCGTGTGTTTGGGCGAAAGCGGTGGGCAAGCAGATCCCTGAAACGGTAGAAGGAATCGCTGAGAAAGTTTCCGTCAGCCAAGCGATCCCGGTTTTCAAAAAACACCCTGAAAAGCAGGGCGAGATCGTCACAATCCCAAAGGTTATCCGTGTAGGTTTCTCCCAGGCCGATATCACCACTGAGGACGACCCGGGAGAAAAAGGTGTGATCATGGATTACCATTTCGGCGGATTTTTCGGAATCCGCCGCACCGCATTCAATGGCTTTTCCCTCGGGAAGGATGACTCGGATGCGGCCACCCTGAATCCGCTGCAGCACCTCCAGGACAAAGTGCCGGCAACGACGCTGGAAGTATGTGGGAGGCGCTTTCCGGATCGTCATCATGCTGACGGGAACCGGTTTTTCATGGTACGGGAGCTTCCTCAAGAAATAAAGCTTCGCCGCTTCCCGATAGATGCGGGACATAGTAAGAGTCGGGATAAGCGGGTGATTAATGAGCGTCTTGACCAGACTCCGGTTGTCCAGGGGAACGATGTCGCCTGTCAGCTCCGCAGTAAAAGCGATCTGATTTTCCCGCCACAGATTAATACGAATGTCCAGACCCCGAAGGATATTACCAAATAAAAATTCATAGGTTCCTGTCATGTCGTTAAACGGCGAGACATGAAAAGACTTGGCTGCCGTGAAGCGGACAGGATAAGCCTTTTGGTCATTTCTGCTTTCTTCGGGGATATAGACATGTCGTTCCCCAAAAGTATTGTTGACCTCGGCAACCATGCAAAGCAGTTTCCCCTCTGTCGAATAGCCGTAATAGAAACTGACGGGATTGAAAACATAATGGAAATATCGAGGCAATGTAATGAGGACGAACTTATCGATCTCATTAAGAAAAGGCTTTTCCTTCAATAAATGCAGAAGTTTTTCCCGGATTGTCCCGTCCGTATCGTCCAGATAATCCCGGTCATGGATGGCCAAAGGTCTCAGCCGGTTATAACCGAAGAGGAACAGGTTTTTATCCAGCGCTTCCAGTTCGTCAAGATGGATTCCAAAGACGTACAGGGGGTAATCGAGGCGGTGCTCCACGGGCTGATAACGGGTATGACGGACATGGCCGATAAAAAGGCACGATTTCATAATTCAATTCCAAAGTGACGTGCGACCTGGATGGCCGAACGAAGCGCATCTTCGTGAAAGCCGTTCCCAAAGTAACTTCCACAGTAAAAAGTATTGCGGTTTCCATTTAAATCCGGCAGACCCGCTTGGGTCTTCAGCGCTGCGAAAGTATAGAGGGGGTGTGAATAGTCCATCTCACGGATAATGTTTGCGGATGGAATGGGTCGGGCGGGATTAAGGGTTACGCAGTAATCCTGTGATGTTGACAGGTTCTGAAGGCGATTCATATGGTATGTCACCGTGATGGGTGAACCGGACAGCACATCCCTTTCCCGCAAATAATTCCAGGCGGCCCAGGCTCGCCGGTTTGTGGGTAAAAGGGATGAGTCTGTGTGCAGAATCGTCCGATTTCGATTATAGGACCAGGGCGAAAGAAGCCGGATTTCTTCTGGTGAGGGATCGCCGAGCATGGCAAAAGCTTCATCTGCGTGTGCGGCGACGACGACACGGTCAAAAGGGACCTCGCCGTTTTCCGCCGTGGTCAGGATAACGCCTTTTTCTGTTCTCCGGATGCGCTTGACTTCCCTGTTGACGTGTACCGTGCCGTGGAAATTATTCAGGAACGCTTTCACATAGCTGTGACTTCCGCCTTCAATATGGTACCACTGGGGCTGGTCGCTGATGGATAAAAGGCCATGGTTGGCCATGAAACGAAAAAAGCTTTCCGCCGGAAAGTCCATCATTTTGAGGTCAGGTGTCGACCAGATTGCTGCCGACATGGGAATCAGGTATTTATCCACGATGTCCCCATGAAATCCGGCCTGTTTCAGATATTGTCCCAGCGTAATCCCTTTCAGTCTTTCCTCGGACAGACATTGGAGCGTTTTTCTGTTAAAACGAAAAATATTTCGCAGCAGATTCCAGAAGCCGGGTTGCAGGAGGTTGCGCCGCTGGGCGAAAAAACCGTTCAAATTCCGGCTGGCATATTCCAGCCCCGTTTCCCGGCATGCATAACTGAATGACATGTCTGTTTTGCGGATGGGAACGCCAAGTTGAGCCAGAAAGCGATTAAGCAGGGGGTAGGTGCGGTCGTTTAAAACAATAAAGCCCGTGTCGATGGGGAGTCCCCGGTCCGGTTCCCGTTCAAGGACGATGGTATGAGTGTGTCCGCCGACATAGTCGTTTTTCTCAAAAAGGGTGATTTCGTGCTTGCGTTGCAGCAGATAGGATGACGCGATACCGGCGACTCCTCCGCCGATGACTGCAATTCGCAAGCCGTTTTCCATGGCCATGGTCATCATTCCCCGATCGGCAAATTTGTTTCAGAAATCGACGATTTATATAGTGCAATTTATACATATATTTTCAAAATTAAACAATTGAGAAGTAAATGCCCATAATACTTTTGGCCTTTATTTTTTGTGAAAGTTATCCTCAGGTCACTGCAACCGGCCTACACGCTTGACTGATCACGACCCTAAAATAACCTTGTCTGGATCCTGGACTTAGCATGTCTTGGCCTAAGTTTTGAAATTTGCCCTTCCTTCTATCTTGGAGGGTACATGGGATGCTCCTGGGGAATTGCCGTAACATTGTCACTTTCCTTCATCTGCTTTTCATATCCTCAAACTCGGCTTGGATTCTAACCACGATATGTCTTGCAGATGCTTTTGCGTTATATGCGTCTAGTTTTATGGCGCTATTGGGGAGATAGAAAATGTCCTGCTAAAACGTTAACGTGCGTTTGGGAAAAATCCCGATGGGAAAATCCACTTCTGTCGCGGGCAGAATGTATTCTGACCGCAAAACGATGGATCGGCTGATTATTTCAAGTTGGATGGATTCTCCTTGACCTATTGGTTTCTTTCGTGTGTAAAAATTACATTACATGAAAGAGAACATAGGGCATGGAACTAGAATATAAACTGATTCGCAGCAGAAAACGCAAGAAGACGATGGCCATTATGGTGAACCGTGACGGACAAGTGGTCCTTCGTGTTCCCCATGAGGTTCCCCTCTCAAAGATCGAGGCCTTCGTGCAGCAAAAGCGAGCCTGGCTCAGCCAAAAAATAACGGCATTCAAAACCGGGTCGATCCCGCCTGTCCCCGACTTGTTTCTCCCAGGGAAGCAGGTGCTTTTTCTTGGTGATACATATCCGCTCTGTATGGATCGACACATGGATGAGCATGCGAAAGATGCCCTGTACTGGAACGGAGATGCCTTTCGTGTGGTCTGTCGGGAACCGGCAGCGGGAAAAATTTTGCTTACCCGCTGGTATGTCCGGCAGGCGAAAGCCTTTTTCCCCGGACGGATGGCTCAGCATGCGGAACGGATGGGTGTTTACCCCAAAAATCTTCGTATTTCATCGGCTCGCTTCCGATGGGGATCCTGCTCGACACGGCAGTGTATTTCTCTCAGTTGGCGCCTGATGATGGCCCCCGTGGCGGTAATCGATTCCGTGATGATTCACGAACTGGCGCACCTCAGAGAGATGAATCATTCATCCCGCTTCTGGTCGTTCGTGCGGACCTATTGCCCCGAATATGACCGGCATAAAAGATGGCTGAACACGGAAGGTCGATATCTGATGGAATTTTAGTAATTGGGGGTGGGAGGTGCTTTACGCAAGCCGCAGATGGAATCATGCGCAGAGGGGTATGCGCTATTGCTCCCGCGGTTGCCGGTTTCTCCTTTTTTCGGGATCATAGGAACGGCGATTGATTTTATAACAGCTTCCCGCATGTTTTTTTGCGTATTGCTTCATTTCCGATGCAATTTCGGTAACTTCCCCGTAATGGGTGAAATGCAGGCCGTTAACGTAGACGACACCGATCGTAATTGACAAAAAGGGAAATAGTTTCACATGTCCTTCCCGGTCCTTGGACTGTATAAAGCCCGACTGCCGGTCATCCTGATCATAAAAGGTAGGGATAATATGGTCGAACGCGCCGATCAGATCCCGGCAGACATCTTCCATAATGGCCGGTTCGGTGATGAAAATGAAATCATCGCCGCCGATGTGACCGACAAAGCTGCTGTGTGAATAATTGCCCTTAACGATATTCAGAATCAGGCGGCCGGTTATTTTGAGTACATCATCGCCGCGGCTGAATCCGTATTTATCGTTGAAAGGCTTGAAATGGTCAAGATCGACATAGGCCAGGGCGAAGGTGGTTTGATTATCGATCCGGCTTTGAATCTGGCGGTTGATGGCGATATTGCCCGGCAATCGCGTCAGGGGATTCACCTCGACAACCCGTTTGGAACGGAGAATGCAAAGTTGGACCTTCATTAAAATATCGTGTTCGATAAACCGACGCCGGATGTAATCGTCGGCGTGAACCGTTTCCCAATCCATCGCTGTGTGTTCATCATCCAGAATAGCCAGGACGGGCACCCCGGCAAACAGCGGATCCTCCTTAAATGAATTCAACAGGGGGATCGTTTCCGGTTCTTCAAATAAATCCACGATCATTAACAGGGGGATTTCATTATACACGAAGTCAAAGGTAGAACTGAAGTGATTGAAGACCGTCACATACCCCATTTCGTCCAGGCTCTTCGTCAACGTATTCACTGTTGGCAGAGAACCGGAGATGACGAGGATGGTGGAAGACATCACGTTTCTTCTCCGGCGGCAGAGGTGGATTCGTCTATCTGGGTGAGGATATCCCGGATTTCGTCGTCGGAGAGCTGCAGCATCTGCCACGTCGCAGGGTGAATGGTTGAAACGAAGGGATCGCCGGCAAATCCGACACCCTTGGCGCGGACAAAACTGTCAGAAATATGGACGATGGCTGTTTCGAGGGGGGCCTGAGTGGCCAACTGCGGCCGATGATGATAGCCGATTGCCTCCACAAGATTGGCGGGGAAACGCCATTTCTGGGCCAGCCAGAGACCGACATCGGCATGGGTGGCGGCCAAATATTTCTTTTCCGCTTCAAAGAGGCTGATATCTTTTTCCTTCGCTTCCCGGAGGGCCTGTTCATATTCCGAGGGGAACTGGAGCATGACGATGGCCTTGCCGATATCGTGCAGGAGCCCGCAGATGGAAACCTCCTCCGGTTCCTTCATTTTTTTCTGCTGGGCGATGCAGCGTGCCGCGACGGCGCATGCGCAGGAATGCTCCCAGAGACCGGCCATATTCTTTTGCATGAGATCGAAAACGGAAATGCCGATTAAGAGCCCCCGGATCACATTCAAACCCAGCAGCATGATTGCATGGGAGACAGAGGAAATCCTCCCCGGGAAACCATAAGCGGCGGAATTGACCATCCGGAGGACCTTGGTAGTCAATGCCGGGTCATTGGCAACAAACCGGGCGATTTCATCCATCGTCAGACGGGGCTTTTCCAGCATGACGGAAATCTTCCTGAGATTGGAAGGGACGGTGGGCAGGGCATTGATCGCTTCAACTTTGGCCCGCATGCGCTGCAGTTCGAGATTATCCGCCATAGAGACCTTCAATATGCTCCTTGACGATCTTTTTCAGGGCCATCATATGGGGCTGATCCAGGACGTGTTGAAAACGTCTGTCAAGTTGCGCCAGTGCTTCTTCCTGAGGGATGGCCTGTTCGGCTGCTCCCTCAATAAACACACTGTCGATTTCCATATCTTCGATACGGGAAATCCAAGTTTCTGTAAGCGCCGTTCCCTCCCCCAGGATTACCATGGTTCCTCGTAACAGGGGTTTGGCCAAGACCATCCCCGCTTCGAGCTTATCGACGGAAATTTTTCGCATGGTTCACAACTTCCCTTTATTCCCCGGGCAGATTGAGAGCGGAAGGCTTGATTGCTTCAATTTGAGGTTTCCATATATGATAATAAGAAAAATGTCATCAGCTTTTTTAAGAATTTGGACATTTTTTATCGTCCCCATGCCGGACTTTACTTTGATTCCATGGAATGTCGAAGCTTGGAACCTGTGCTCTATTTTACTTGACGGGTGACCGAAATTATAAGAGATTGATCCCGCTATGTTTTCAGCCTGTGGGCTGGCAGCTTTTTATCTGCAGAAACAGGTCATCTTTTCTTTCAAGTCTGCATCTTACCGCCGCTCGCCGTCAGTCGGTCCGAGGGGCAATTCTGAGGATGGAGGGGATTCATGGTACATTATAAGGAACTGGGTCTGGTGAATACGCGAGAATTATTTCGTCAGGCTATGGCAGGGCAATATGCCATCCCCGCGTTTAATTTCAATAATCTTGAACAGCTGCAGGCGATTGTGACAGCCGCTGTCGAAACCCGATCACCCGTTATCCTGCAGGTCTCCAAAGGTGCGCGCCAATACGCGAATCAGACCCTGCTGCAGCACCTGGCGAAAGGCGCCGTGGACGTAGCTCGGGAAATGGGATGCGCCATCCCCATGGTCCTGCACCTGGATCATGGCGACTCCTTCGATTTGGCCCGTTCCTGCATCGAAACGGGTTTTTCTTCCGTCATGATCGACGGATCCCATCTGACCTGCGAAGACAACATCAACCTGACGAAACAGGTGGTAATGTTTGCCCACGATCATGATGTGACGGTGGAGGGTGAACTGGGGGTTCTGGCGGGGATCGAGGACGAAGTCGCCGCAGAAAAGAGTCATTACACCCGCCCCGAAGAGGTAGAGGACTTCGTCGGACGGACCGGCGTCGATTCCCTGGCGATTTCCATCGGAACGTCCCACGGGGCCTATAAATTCAAGGTCAAGGCAGGAGACGAGGTTCCGCCGTTGCGATTCGATATCTTAGAAGAAGTCGAAAGGCGGATCCCGGGCTTTCCCATTGTGTTGCATGGGGCATCTTCCGTACCCCGTGATATTGTCACGGAAATAAACCGTTACGGGGGAAAACTGGAAGACACGGCGGGCATTCCGGAAGATCAACTGCGGCGGGCGGCAAAGTCCGCCGTCTGCAAGATCAACATCGATTCGGACGGACGCCTGGCCTTAACGGCAGCAATCCGCAAGGTCTTGGCCGAACATCCTGAGGAATTCGACCCCCGGAAATACCTGGGGGCCGGTCGGGAGGCCTTGGTGGCGCTCTACCGGCATAAAATTGTGCATGTCCTGGGGAGCGCCGGCAAGGCGGTGCTGCCGACCTGAGTGGTTCAACAAATCGGATCTAACGCAGGGGCTACGGAAAGACCGTTGGATGTCTTTAAAAGTATGGTTCGACGAAGATTTTCATCTTGCCGCCGCAGACATCGCCCCCCTTTGTCCCCAGATCATCCGTCAGATCGACTTCGATCACTTCGGGCCTCTTTTCCGTCAAAAGACAGCGGTAGGCGGCGCTTCGCACCTGGTTTTCGCCGCAACCACCTCCGACGGAACCATAGGTTGAACCGTCGGCAAAGATCAGCATCTTGGCCCCGACTTCCCGGGGCGTCGAGCCCTTGGCTTCGATGATCGTGGCAAGACAAACGGGGGTGCCGGCTTCCGTCAGCTCCTCTAATTTCTCAAAGATTTCGCGGTCGGTCATAAGCCTACTCCTGCCGCCCGGCGGAGGATGCGAGCCTGTTCCGGGCCTTTTTTGCGGACGCAGATTAATTCACTTAAAATCGAAACGGCGATTTCCTCAGGGGATTCCGCCCCGATAGGAAGACCGATTGGCGTGAAAAGACTGTCCAGACGTTCTTGACGGATCCCCTGACGGGAGAGCATCTCGACCACAAAGCGTACCCGCCGCTTACTGCCGATCAACCCGACGTAGGCGGCGTCATTTTCTTTCCGCAGGATCTCATGCAGACATTCCGCGTCATGCTCGTGGCCCCGGGTGACGACCACACAGTAGGTGGTGGGACTGACGGGCATCTGCCGCAGGGTCGGAATGAAGTCCTCGGCGATCACCTTACAGCCGGGAAAGCGTGACGGGTGGGCGAAATCGGGCCGATCGTCGATCACGACAACATAAAAACCGGCGTCCCGGGCAAATTTGGCCAGGGGAACGGCAATGTGGCCGGCCCCGCAGACGACGAGCTTAACATCGGTCATGATAATATCGAAGAAAATGCGGATGTCGCCTGGGTAGTCCTGGAGCGTTTTCTTACGGTCCCGGAAGGCGAGAAAAGCCTGGGCGCGGATGCCATTGGCCAGTTCGGTCTGCCCGAGGGGCCCCTCCATCTCGCCGTTGTGCAGGATGATCGTCTTGGAGCCGGGGGGCAGGTCAGTTCGCGGGGATTCAATGACCGTCACCAGGCAGATCATTTCGTCCCGGGCGAGGCGTTCGTTGATCCGGTTTTCAATTCCCAAGGGAACCTCCTTTTTGATCTTGACGGTTCGTGCAAAGATAATAAGTTGTGTGCGTTGGGAGAAAATATAGGAGAAGCGCTAATTTATGTCAATATGAAAGGGAAAACAAAAAGGGAAAATCTATGGGGATTTGGAAGATCATGATGATTAACTCACCGTTGTTCGAAGAGCCACAAAGGACATGCACAAAGCGCCTTTCTCTGCTAATATGGCGCCGAAATCAGCCCAGGTCGTGGCAGCCCCTCAGTTAAGAACCTTTGATTTTCCGGTTCGAGACAGGGGCGGCGGTTCGGGTGAGATGAAAACTTGGGGGGAGGATCAGCGAATGAGTTTTGTCTATGTACAGGAAATTCCCATGCCGGCAGAAATCCTGGCGGATATGCCGTTGGATAAGGATTTGGAAGAGATCAAGACCAGGAGGGACCAGGAGATCAAGGATGTTTTTACCAAGAAAAGCGGCAAGTTTCTCCTGATCATCGGACCCTGTTCGGCACATGATGAAGACGCCGTCTGCGATTATATCAGCCGCCTGGCCAGGGTACAAGAACTGGTCAGGGACAAGATCGTCATTATTCCACGCATTTACACAAACAAACCCCGGACGACCGGCAGTGGCTACAAAGGCATGGCGCACCAACCTGATCCTCAGGAAGCGCCGAACATGGTCAGGGGCATCCAGGCAATCCGGAAGATGCACATCCGGGCTTTGCGCGAATCCCAACTGCCGGCGGCGGACGAAATGCTCTACCCCGGCAATTATCCTTATCTGGAAGATGTGCTG
>Ga0116154_10003480_pt1 | contig 11107 bp, 8 predicted proteins | sample AD_UKC030_MetaG_FD_89898 | JGI IMG/M metagenome (GOLD analysis project Ga0116154, IMG submission 89898) | Active sludge microbial communities of municipal wastewater-treating anaerobic digesters from USA - AD_UKC030_MetaG | ecosystem: Engineered > Bioreactor > Anaerobic > Digestate | place: USA...
AGGATGGCAATGGCGGCAGCATAGTCCTTCTTGCTCTGATACACCCTCGACAGGTTGTATTTCGCTTCCAGTCCGGCCTTTAGCATCGCATCGGTCTTGTCCTGGCCTGGATCCTCCACATAGCCCAACTCCACCAGTTGTCTCATGGCCTCGGCCGAGGCGAAGGTGTCTTCGGCCAGGTGAGGGGGATGTTCCCCGAAATCACCAGGGGCCTGGTCCCAGCTTTCGACAAATGCCGGTGGTGCGGGCTCGGTGAAGGCATCCAGCAGGACCTTGCCATCCATATCGGCTCCCACAGACAGACCGAAGAGTTGCAGGATCGTAGGAGTGATATCAAGGAGGGTGGCGCCGAAGATGCGTTCATCCTGTTTAATCCCCGGCCCGGCCATGCACAGGATGCCGTAGGGGCTATGTTCGTATGCTGGTGCAGCCGGCAATTTGGGTAGGTGCTTGGGACGAAGGTGATCGGAGTGGAAGCCATGGTCGGAAATGAGGATCACGGTTGTGTCCTCTCCGGCCAGCTTGAGCAGGCGTTCCAGCATCATGTCGTGGAAGATATAGCCCCCGTTGACCACTTCACGATAGAGTTCGAACTGGTCCTCCGGGATGTGTTCCTGCCTTGGGGGATGGAATTTCATGAAGCCATGCCCGAAGTGGTCGATAGCATCGTAATACACGGCCATGAAGTCCCATGCAGTGTTCCGCATCAGCCAGGTGGCGGCGGAATGTATGCTGGAGGCGTGGGCGATGATCTTGGCCAGGGCGTTCAGGCTATGCTCCTTTTCCTGGTCGATGAGGGCGGCCAGGGGCACGAAGGGAAGGATATGGGCCTCAGTGAGCTCCCCGGGGTGTACCCTAAGGGATGCCATGTCAGGCCGGAGCGCAGGGGGGTGCACCGTGCCTTTTGGCATTTTCCATGGCTCGCCCAGGGGCTTTCCCGCCTGCTGGTAAAAGTTGGAGACCATGGCGCCGCGTATGGGCTCGGCCGGGTGACTGGGCCACCAGCCGACAACGTTGGAGCGCAGGCCCTGGTTGTGCAGGATGTTCCACAGGGCGCGGGTCTTGCGTGAGGTCACGTTGACCGGCCGAACTCCTCCCTGGTCGGGCACCGGCTCCACGAAGCTGATGATGCCATGCTTGTCGGCCGTCTTGCCCGTGGCGATAGATGTCCACAGCATGGGGGACAGCGGGGGATCCAGCGTGGCCAGGTTGGCCACCACGCCCCGTTCCACCAGGCTGGCCAGGGCCGGCATCCGGCCGCTGTCGAGCAGGGGGTTGATCACCTTCCAGTCGGCCGCGTCCCAGCCGACCAACAATACTTTTCTATTATTCATCTTCATCCGGGCTGAGGTTGGCATCGTTCTGGTTTCCTAAAGCTTCCCTGCGGGCCTTTCGCCAGGCCTTCAGGCCAAGGTCGCCCAGGGCCAGCAGTCCCAGGCTGCCTTTTACCGGGACATCGAACCCTGGTTCTGCCCCCTTGCCGGGCAATTCCTTATGATTGTTTTCCTGTTCCATCGTGGGCGAATTGTTTCGTCGGGGGTAAATCTCGCAAAAATCTGTTCAGGAACAAGCGGGCCGGTGATCACCCGCATGGACTCCCCCGGATGAAAGTGCCCGCCTCGACTGTCCCTGCCCGCTGCACGTGCAGGGTCGCTCAGCGACCGCGCACTGCAAACAGGTAATTGGAAGCGGTGGGGCGGCCAGGCTGGCAGAACTCCTGTTGAACATTCCCGGTGGCCTGGCCGCCCCACCGCTTCCCCGCTTATCTCCATCGGCCCGGGTCCCTGAGCGGGTTGTTGAGCCTGTCGAACCACGGTCGAACCACGGTCGAAAGGTTCGTAGGTCGCTCTGGATAGCCCGGGGATGGTCTATTTGGATATCAGGATTGTTCTCCGTTCAATATCAACCCTTTATCATTCCTTGTTTCTAGTCACTTGTTTCTTGTCCGATATTCCATTTCCTCGTCAACCGGCAATCCCCGAAAATCTTTGGGGAGTAGGTTCACTGCACCTCTTGCGCCAGTGAAGTGGACCAAAACAGGCCATTGCGAAGCAATGGCCCGCTGCTCGCCCCCTGAAAGCAAGCAAGCTTCCTTTCAGGGAAGCTCGCTTCGGCCTCACGGCCTGTTTTGGTCATCCTGTGGAGCTGCGGGGAGTAGTTTCACTGCACCTCTTGCGCCAGTGAAGTGGACCAAAACAGGCCATTGCGAAGCAATGGCCCGCTGCTCGCCTCCTGAAAGCAAGCAAGCATCCTTTCAGGGAAGCTCGCATCGGCCTCACGGCCTGTTTTGGTCATCCTGTGGAGCTGCGGGGAGTCGAACCCCGGTCCAGGCAAGCAGCCAATATGCTTTCTACACGCTTAGCCTCTTATTGCTTGTCGGAAGGACCACTGGCCTGAGGCCTGCCCATGCCCTCCGTATTCCCTTGAGCTTCGCTGCTGCATCGGGACCCTGCAGCAACTATTCCGGCTTTTTCGACGCCTCGGACGGGTCGCCGCCGGTCAGGGCTACCCGGGAGACGGCTGGGGGCGCTAAGCCTTTGCTTAGGCTGCCAGCTGATAAGAAGTGTTGCCAGTTATTGGCGGCGAAGCTGGTTGTTGACGGGCCTCATCTTCAACGCCCGGCGTGCTTACATACCCACTTCCTTGCTGTCAAAACCGGTCAGCCCCGGCCGACCGCCCCAGGGCGGTCGCAATCGTTGATGCTCCAGGATCAAGGTAACCTCATCATGGAGCGCTTATGGGTATCCGTTCAAAGACACGGCAAAGGTACAAAAAGTATTTCCCCGCCTGGCACCAGGTCTTTCTTCAGCCTAACGACGCACCCTGTCGTAGCTACTGCAGCAGTTTTGCCATATCCACTGCCGGAGGGCGTATTCATCCTCCGGGTGCTGTGGTATATGATGAGTGCCTGATACTATTTAACGAACGCAGTGTTTTTGACCATGAACGCAAGGATCTGGCATACAAGCGCCGATCTGCCCCGGAGAAATCCGCCAGGGAATACTGCAAATCAATATGGGCAAGATGCAGATAATGTGATAGATAAGTATCCTGGCGAAATCCACCTCCAGGGCGCTACTGCCTTGCCTGCCGAAAAGCCGATACGAATGCCTACCTTTAGATCAAGATTGGATGCCATGCCGGATCACAAGCTTTTTCAAAGGCTTCCTATAGCCCCACTCATCGCGGTAGTGGGGATCGTGCTCAGTATTTTACTGATCCCGTTGAGGATATCCCGCGATACCCTGAACGTTACCGACCGACAACTTCTGGCAAATGACCAGGTAGCCCTGGTGCATAATCTGGACGATGATCCGGAGCCGGGCCTTGTCAGGATGAAACATAATGTCCTGGGGCAGGCCGCCCTGAGCATCGATGACCACAACCGTGGAACCCTGGACCAGCATAATCTCAAGGGAAGGTTCCGGAACATGGGCGGATCCACGGTGGTTTCCGATGTCGATGCGGACGGTTCGGCCGATGTAATGACCCTGACCATGGAGGCCGACACGCTTTGGCTTTTTGTGCTCTACGCTGCCGGCAAGGAGTCCCGGCTTGCTTCCTGGCCCGTGGATACCCTGCACGGCCTGGATACCTTCACCGACCTTTCGCTGCAGATGTTCGGCCCTGTCGACCTGGATGCGGACGGGAGCCGGGAGATCCTCTTCACTGCCAATGCCGGCTTCAGCCTGCACCCCCGGGCAGTTTACGCCCTGGACCCACGCAATGGCAAGGTGACGCAAAGCCCTGAGCTGGGAAACAAAGTAGTGGTGCGCGAGGTTGCCGACCTCGACGGAGATGGACGACCCGAGCTTTTCCTTCATTCTGCCTCTTTCGGCAACCATCCGGACCGTCGGCCCAGACTGCATGACCACAGCGCATACCTACTGGTACTTGACTACCGCCTGCAGCTCCTTTTCCCTGCCGTGGAGTTCCGTGGCGACCGCCTCGAAGTCATTCCATTTCCCTTCATGGATAAAGATAAGCCCAGCATTGCCTGCATCCATGGCGATCGGGCTACAGGAGTACGACTTCTTGGACTCTACGACCTGCAAGGCCGCCAAATCCTGGAAGACAGCCTTGCACCCGACGGCACGCCCTTATACTTTGCCCTGCCGGTATCCAACTTCGGTAAGCCCGGCAAGGACCCTCTGCTTTTGGGGACGGGGGGTGTACTGCGAATCCGGTCCGGTCTAGAGACCGAATGGGAACGCCGGATGGAGAAGTGCTTGAAGGATTGTCGATTCCTTCCGGTTCCCTCCACTTCTTCCCCGCGCTTCTTCTATTCCTACGATCCGCTGAATATGCGCTACTGGCTGGTGGATGGCCAGGAAAGCAGGTTTACTTTCATGCAGAGCCTGAATACCTGTGGCCAGGAAATACGCAATATCGGCCTGTTAGATCCCAGGCCTGAAGAGACCCTGCTGTTCATGCAGGCCGGCCCAGAAATGGTCCTCCTCTCCTGGAAGCCCAATCCCTGGTACCCCTGGGGCTACCTGCACTATGCAGGCATCATCCTTTTCTGGGTCGGGCTGGTGGCCCTGATCCAGCGCGTGACACAAGTGAGCATACGGCATCAGTACGAAACAGCCCAGCGTATGCAGTCACTGGAGTTGCTCACGCTCAAAAACCAGGTGACGCCCCATTTCGTCTTCAATGCCATCAACTCCATCGGATCACTGATTTACCGTGACAAGAAAGAGCAGGCCTACCGCTACCTCGGACAGTTTTCCGATCTGCTCCGCAGCTCCCTCACCTCATCGAACCATGCCAGCGTGGCCCTGGAAGAGGAGCTGGCCTTCATCCGAAACTACCTCGAGCTGGAAAAGCTGCGCTTCGATACCCGCTTCGATTACCGTATAATCGTGGGTGAAGGGGTCAAGTTACAGCATCCGGTTCCCAAAATGGTGCTTCAGATCCACGTGGAGAATGCCATCAAGCATGGCATCATCCCGCTCAGCCGCCACCAGGGACTGATCGAGATCACCGTGAGGGAGGACGAAGGCCGCCACGGCCTGGTCCTCGGGGTACGCGACAACGGGGTGGGCCGTCAGGTGGCCCAGCGATCCGCTACCGCAGGGACAGGAAGGGGCATGATGATCCTGCAACAGCTCTATGACCATTACGAGGAGGCACACCACTGCAACATTCACCAGCAGATCGAGGACTTAAGGGACACTTATGGAGAGCCGGCGGGAACAATGATCACGATACGGATCAAAAACAAGGGATTATGAACAGGGGCGCCCTTACCATACTCGTCGTCGACGACGAGCCCCAGGCCCGCTTCCTCTTGCTGGCCATGCTGGAAGGCCGCGAGGGCATCGCCAGGGTACTGGATGCCCCGGACGTGGGCAGGGCCATGTCCCTGATCCTGCAGGAAAGGCCGGAAGTAATCCTGCTCGATATCGAGATGCCCGGGGAAAACGGCTTCGATCTGGTCAGGCGGATGCGTGCACAGGGACTGAAGGCCCAGATCATCTTCACTACGGCCTACCAGCATTATGCCGTGCAGGCGATACGGCATGCAGCCTTCGACTACCTTCTGAAGCCCGTGGTAGAAGCCGAGTTGCAGGCTAGCCTCAACCGCCTGCGTTCATCAATGGAGCATGACGGGGGCGACCGCATGGACAAGCTGCTCCAGCTCATGGACGCCCACAGCCGCATCAAGATTAACATCCGTACCGGCTTCCTGCTCATCGATAGCCACGACCTCGTATACGCCGAGGCGGAAGGCAATTATACCCTGCTCCATCTTACCGGCGGAAACACCGAGATGGCCTCCATGAACCTGGGGAAGGTGCAGGAACTGCTTCCCCCCCGCAGGTTCACCCGCATCAGCCGCTCCACCTTCATCAACCTGGATTACCTCGTCCAGGTCCACCGCAGGAAGCGGCTCTGCCTGCTGCAATTTGACGGGCAGAAAACCTGGCTCAGCGTAAGCATCCGCCACCTGCAGCCGCTCGAGGAACACTGCGAGGCCATCACCGGGCCCATGGATACCTCCGTCTACCCCTGATCCGGACCCCCTTGTTGCCGGCATGTTTCCCTTTGCCGGGAGAATGCCTATCTTTGCCCCCATCCTAAACAACCCTATTCCATGAGATCATTCTGCCATAGCCTGTGCATTGCCGCCCTGCTGATGCCTTTCCTCCTGATCACCTCCTGCGGGGGTGGCGCCAACAAGGTGCAGGACCCCAACAATGTGGAGATCACTGCAAAAGAAGTTATTCAGGCCCAGAACTATACCTATGTACTGGCCGATAACGGGGACAGCACCTATTGGGTGGCCATCCCCAGCGCCGCCATCGAGACAGGCAAGACCTATTACCATGCCCCGGGCATGCTGATGGTGAATTTTGAGAGTAAAGACCTGCAGCGTACCTTCGACCGCATCTGGTTCCTTGGCGGGCTGAGCGAGCAACCCATCGTGGCTCCGGCAGCCGCAGAGGCTCCCCATGGCATGCCGGAGTCGGGCACCATGACGGGTTCCAAGGTTAAGACCGAAGCCGCCGCCGTGTCGGTGAAACCGGCCGAAGGCGGGGTAACCGTGGCCCAGATTTTTGCTGATCCGGCGAAATACGCCGGCAAGAAGGTGCTCATCCGCGCCCAGGTCATCAAGGTCAACAACGAGATCATGGACCGTAACTGGGTGCACCTCCAGGACGGCACCGAGCACGAAGGCAGGTACGACCTGGTGATCACCACCGACGAATTCCACGAAGTGGGCGCCGTGGTGACCTTTGAAGGCGTTGTGACCGTGAACAAGGACTTCGGCGCCGGGTACGTCTACGAAGTGATCCTGGAAGAAGGCAAGGCCCGCATCAATATGTAGGACGGGGGCCTGCCTCCCTTTACCGCTCTTCCCCCATGTGCCGCCCTATCCAGGTTGCGGGGAAGAGTTGTGTATCTCAGCATTTCCGTATCTATCGTTTATGAGGCCACGGACCTGAACCGATTCTCCTTTTTCCGATAACGGAACTGGTAAAATGCATACCTTCCGCCTTTATTGGCGCGCTTCAATCCACTTACATGAATCCCGGTTTCCCTGCAATTGACGGCCTCGTGCTGGATCCATCCAATCCCGAGTTCAACAACGCCGCGGCGCTGGTGGAAACCCTGCACCCCCTCATCTTCCTCACCGGCAAAGCCGGCACCGGGAAGACGACCTTCCTGAAGTATATCCGGGAGACATGCCACAGGAACACCGTCGTGCTCGCCCCCACCGGGGTTGCCGCCATCAATGCCGGGGGAATGACCCTGCATTCCTTCTTCAACCTGCCCCTGCGGCCCTTCATCCCGGAGGATCCCGGCCTCAGCGACCTGAGGTCCAAGGGAGGCCCCGATATCTTCTCCACCTTCAGGTACCGCAAGCAGAAGCTGGACCTGCTGCGCAGCATGCAGCTCCTGGTCATCGACGAGGTTTCCATGGTGCGCTGCGATACCCTGGACGTGATAGACAGGGTGCTCCGGGTGTTCCGAAATAAGAAACACCTCCCTTTCGGCGGCGTCCAGGTGGTGCTCATCGGGGATAACTTCCAGCTCCCTCCGGCCGTGGGCAAGGAGGAAAAGGACATCCTGAGGCAATTCTACCCTTCGGTACATTTCTTCAGTGCCAGGGTCATCCGGGAGGGCGCCCCGGTGTATATCGAGCTGAAAAAGATCTATCGCCAGAAAGAACAGGCGTTCATCGACCTGCTGAACCGGGTCCGTATCGGGCAGGTGTCGCCCCAGGACCTCAGGATACTCGACACCCGGCTGAGCCCGCATTTTCAGCCGGATCGGGAAGACTACATCACCCTGTGTACGCACAACATCCAGGCATCCCAGATCAACGCCCGACACCTTGAGCAGCTCGAAGGGGATATCCACGCCTTCGAAGCCGTGATCAAGGGCGAGTTCCCGGAAAAGTCCAGGCCCACGGACGAGGAGCTGGAACTGAAGGTGGGCGCCCAGGTGATGTTCGTTAAGAACGATCCGGAATACCCCCGCCAGTTCCATAACGGCAAGCTGGGCCGCATCCTCGCCATAGAAGAAGAAAGGGTCAGGGTGCAATGTGAAGGGGGCGAGTCCTTTATCGTGGAGCGGCTGCGCTGGGAAAACATAAGGTACACCTTCAGGCCCGAAACCCGACGGATCGAAGAAGAGGTGGTCGGGACCTTCGAACAGCTCCCGCTCAAACTGGCCTGGGCCATCACCGTGCATAAAAGCCAGGGCCTGACCTTCGAGCGGGTAATCGCCGACCTCAGCCAGGCCTTTACCGCCGGTCAGGTGTATGTCGCACTGAGCCGGTGCACCAGCCTGGAAGGACTGGTCCTGCTCTCCAGGGTTTCCGCGCCTCAGATCATTGTAGACCAGGATGCACTGGAGTATGCCCGCAGGGAAACCCCGGAGACCTTGATCCTCCGGCATATCCAGCGGGGAATGGCCGACCGGCTCAGCCGGAGGGCGCTGGCCCTGGCCAGGGCAGGGGACTTCGTAGCCGCCTGGGATGCCTATCTCCAGGCATCAGCGCATTACGGGGAACCGGACCATCCCCTGCTCCGCAGGTTCCTGAAAGTGTTTTCCGCCAGGTACAAGCAGCGTGAAGCCTGGGTGCAGGAAGTACTGACTGCCCGAAAGGCAGCGAAAAAGGAAAAAGCCGGGATGCAGAAAAAGTCCAATGCCGCGGCCGGACAAGGGAAGGGAAAAGGCAGGGGCCGTAAGCCGTCCAAAAAGCAGCCTGGACCGGGAGGCGCACGGGAGTAGAAGCAAGAGCAAGAGCAACAGCAAGAGGGAAAGGAGGGAATAAACACGAATATGCTACCCAGACGCATCAAACGCAGGATGGCCCGTTCCCTGGGAGGTCTCCTGCTGGTTCTCCTCACCATCGTCGGGTGGGAACTGAGCCGGGATCAGGTGATGGGCGTGGGGGAGCGACTCTATGTCCGGATCTGGGGTGATGAGCGACTAAAGGAGGTGTTGCCCCCTTCCGGAAAGCGGGTTTGGGGCCTCGATCTCTCGCACCACCAGCGGCAAGTGGACTGGGACCGGCTCGTGGCCAACGACCCGCCGGATTTCATCATTTTCAAGGCGACAGAAGGGATTACCCATAAAGACACGAGGTACAGGAACCACATCAGGGAAGCCCGTGAGCGGGGCATCGTATGCGGGGCCTACCATTTCTTCAGCTTTCGCAGCCCGGGAGGCGACCAGGCACGGCATTTTCTGAAGGTGGCGGATCCAGGTAAGGGTGACCTTATCCCCGTTCTGGATGTGGAATATTCCCGCAGGATGCCATCTGCCGATTGGATCCGAAAGGAAGTCAGGGCGTTCAGTAAAGAGGTGGAACGTCAGCTTGGGGTGAGGCCGATCATCTATTGTGCCTGCGATTTCTACCGCAAATACCTCGAAAACGAAATCCCGGAGCATCAGTACTGGATTTCGTCCATGAAGCGCAAACCATCCTGTGATTACGTCATCTGGCAATACACCGACAAGGGAAAGGTACCCGGGATCCGGGGCGGGGTGGATATGAACCGCCTGCACCCGGAGGTCAGCCTGGTTGACCTGGTGTTAAAGCGGTGATATGTTCTATGTTCTATGTTCAGTGTTCATTATTCTATTTCCTTCTGATAGCTTGGATCGTTGATTCCTCCAGTAGGCGGACAAGCTTTATTCGATATTCAACATCCCTCTAAATCCCCTTTCAACGGGGGACTATGGTTGCCTCCTACCGCATCGGCACTTCCATCAGCAGCAGGGTGCTGTGGGCTCCGATACTGAAGTCTACCGTGAGTGTATCCTCTATGCCCAGCCCGTCGCGGCGGCTAAGGCGGTGACCGGCCGCTGTGGCCTCGCCTTCGATCACGAACACATACAGTCCGTTGCCTTCGCGCTGGAGGGTATGGGTCAGGCCAGCCGGACGCTCGAAGCGGCCCAGATGAAACCAGGCGTCCTGATGGATCCACACGCCCTGGTCTGAGGGTTCTGGGGAAAGGATCTGATAGAATGCCTCGGGCTGGGCAATGTCCTTGATGGAGAGCTGGTCGTAACGCGGTTTCACGTTGCGCTGCCGGGGGAAGAGCCATATCTGAAGAAACTTCACCGGCCGGTCAACGTTGGCGTTGTATTCGCTGTGCTGTATGCCGGTCCCTGCACTCATCACCTGAATATCGCCTTCCCGTATCACGGCCTGGTTGCCCATGCTGTCTTTGTGCTCCAGGTCGCCTTCCAGGGGCAGGGAGATGATCTCCATATTGTCGTGTGGATGGCGGCCAAAGCCCATGCCCGGGGCCACCACGTCATCGTTGAGTACGCGCAACACTCCGAAATGCATACGCTCCGGATCGTAATATCCTGCAAAACTGAAGGTATGGTGCGAGTCGAGCCATCCGTGGTCGGCATGGCCCCGGCTTCCCGCGGCGTGAAAAACGGTCTTCATTGCTGCTGTTTACCCTCATAAACAATCGAAGGGCGGGGGTGTTCAGGGGAGCAGGTGGAGTGCCTGAAGTACTTGGAGTTAGGAGTTAGAAGTTAGAAGTGAAAAGGTGAGAGTGAGGAGTTAATTGTCAGGTTTACCCATCCAAAGCCTCTGTATATCAGATATCAGATATCAGATATCAGATATCAGATATCGGATATCAGATATCCGATAGCCCCCCTATCGGCATGGCATAGCGTTCCACATCGGCAGCACTGATCTCACGGTCGCAGAGGATGGCCAGTCGTTCCACAACGTTGCGCAGCTCGCGTACGTTGCCGGTCCAGGTGATGCGTTGCAGTGCCTCCAGGGCTTCCGACAGGAATTCCATCCCGGCCCGGCCTTGCTCCTCGAGGATCTGATCGAGAAAATGATTGGCTAACAAGGGAATATCTTCGATTCGTTCGTTCAGCGATGGCACGTGGATCAGAATGACGCTCAGGCGGTGGTACAGGTCCTCACGGAAGGTATTCCTGCGGATCTCCTCCCGGAGGTTCTTGTTAGTGGCGGCGAGTATCCTCACATCCACAGGAATAGCCTTCTCTCCCCCCACCCGGGTAATCTTGTTTTCCTGCAGTGCCCTCAAAACCTTGGCCTGGGCGCTGAGGCTCATGTCGCCGATCTCATCAAGGAACAGGGTGCCCC
>Ga0116154_10003481_pt1 | contig 11107 bp, 12 predicted proteins | sample AD_UKC030_MetaG_FD_89898 | JGI IMG/M metagenome (GOLD analysis project Ga0116154, IMG submission 89898) | Active sludge microbial communities of municipal wastewater-treating anaerobic digesters from USA - AD_UKC030_MetaG | ecosystem: Engineered > Bioreactor > Anaerobic > Digestate | place: USA...
CATCCGATTGCCGCGCCGGACGAATCGATGTCTTCGCAGGCAGCGATCCAACCCCTTAACGGACCCGTAATCGCCTTTTCTTTCGGTAGCAAATAATTCACAGTGTGTCAACCCCGAAGGGTCCAATTGCCGGTTGATGAAGCGGGGGCGGTATGATAGAGACTATCCTTGCCGTTAGAGGCATATTCCGTTTAAAACTTTGATAACAGGATGAAAAACAGGCATGAGCCATAACGTTCTCAAGCATATCCAGGTCCATATGCCTTTTCATTTTCTCCGTGAGAAGTATCTTCCCCTGGTGCTGGCGGAGCGGATCAATCCGGAAGTGGCCGTCAACCACCGGGATCTGGACGGATGCCCCCGGGAGGCGTTTCACGAGGTCGGTGAAAAACTCCGGGCGGCGGGATTGCGGGTGACCATGCACGCCCCTTTTCTGGACCTTCGCCCGGGGGCCATCGATCCGGAAATTCGCCGGATAACGGTAAAACGCATTGCGGCCGTTTTAGACCTGGCTGTTTTTTTCCGGCCCGTCTCCATTGTCTGTCATGCAGCCTTTGACGAGCGTTATTACCTGTCCGGCGAGGAAGAGTGGCTGAGCAACTGTCTGGAGACGTTTCAAACGTTGCTTCCCCGGGTAGAAGCGCTGCATTGTCCGATCTGCGTGGAGAACGTTTACGAAACCACGCCGGTCATGCTGAAAAGACTCCTGGACGGTGTGAATTCTCCGTACCTGCGGTTCTGCTTCGATACGGGACATCACAACGTTTTTGCCGAAGCCCCCGTTGACGCCTGGATTGATGCGCTGAGCCCTTATTTGACCCAGCTCCATATTCACGACAATCAGGGCGTAAGGGATCAGCATCTGCCTCCGTGTGAGGGGAACTTCCCTTTCCAGAAACTGATCGGCATGTTGCAGGAACGGAATCTGACCCCGATTATCACGCTGGAAACGCATTCCATCGAAAATTTTCGCAAGGCGGTGGCGCGGATCGACGCCCTTGGGTGGTTGCCCCTGTCGGGTGAAAGCACGGCACCGGACGTGGCCGGAGGGGACATAAAACCGTGATGCTCTATGTCGGCAAGAGGCTTTTCTTCATGATTCCGCTTCTGCTCGGAATCACGATTATCTGTTTTGGCGTCATGCACCTGGCTCCCGGATCGCCGACGGACATGCAGACACAGATGAACCCCCGGGCATCCGTTGAGGCTCAGGCGCGGCTGCGGGCCATGTACGACCTGGACAAGCCCCTCTATGAGCAGTACTGGATCTGGCTGAAAAAGGTCGTGGTTTTCGATCTCGGAACGTCCTTTTCTTCCGACCGCCGCCCCGTCACGGAAAAAATCCGGGAGCGGATTCCCATTACGGTCCTTTTGAATGTCTTGTCCCTGATGCTGATTCTGATGGTGGCGATTCCCATCGGGGTGCTTTCGGCGGTCCATCAGAACTCCCTGTTCGACCGTCTGACGAGTGTGTTCGTCTTTGTGGGCTTTGCCGTGCCGACTTTCTGGCTGGCGCTGCTGTTGATGATTTTTTTCGGCATCCATCTGGGCTGGTTGCCCATTTCGGGTCTGCGCTCCCTGAATTATGAATACATGCCTCCCTGGACGGCATTCTGGGATCTGGTCAAACACCTGATTCTGCCGGTTCTGCTGTCCGCCTTCGGGGGGCTGGCGGGTTTTTCCCGGTTCATGCGGTCGAATATGCTGGAAGTGATCCGGCAGGATTACATCACCACGGCCCGGGCCAAGGGTTTGAGCGAGCGCGTCGTGATCTACAAGCACGCCCTGCGCAACGCCCTCCTTCCGGTGATCACCATCCTGGGGTTGTCCGTGCCCGGACTTATCGGCGGGAGTGTGATCTTCGAGACGATCTTCGCCATTCCCGGCATGGGGCAGCTTTTTTACATGTCCGTCATGTCACGGGATTATCCGGTGATCATGGGTATCCTTTATATCGGTGCGATACTCACCCTGCTGGGCAATCTGATCGCCGATATCTCATATGCTTTGGCGGACCCGCGGATTCGGGTTTCGTCCTGAAATGCCGTAAAAGGAAAGTCCGGTTGACATGTGGCGCATTATCCTTTAGATAAAGGCCGGTTAATTCATTTCAAACCAAGGGGGAGATGTGGCTATGCCTTCTGCAAGTTCCGTTACAATGGGGAGTAATTTTCATAACAGCATTCTCGGCATGATCGTCGACGCGGGCGGTATCGTGCAGTTCGTTCTGTTTTTGCTGCTTCTGTTTTCGGTTGCGTCGTGGGCCATCATTTTTCTGAAATATCGGGAACTGGGAAAGGTCAAAAAGGAGAACAACCAGTTTCTGGATCTGTTCATGAAAAAGAACAAACTGTCCGATCTGATCACGGAAGCCAGAAAATTCAAGAATTCGACGGTGGCGGAAGTCTTTCGTGTCGGTTATGCCGAACTGGCCAAGGCGACCAAGGCGACCAAGCCCTCCGGAAGCGACGAGGCCCTGGCCCCCGTGGCGGAGGACGGCATGATTATTTTCCTCGAACGCGCCCTGGCCCGGACGTGTTCGGCTGAAGCCTCCAAGTTGGAAAAAGCCCTCGGATTTTTGGCGACGACCGGTAATACATGTCCTTTTATCGGTCTTTTCGGAACGGTCTGGGGCATTATGGACACGTTCAAGAGCATCGGTATCCGCGGGTCGGCGACCCTGGCCGTCGTGGCGCCCGGTATTTCCGAGGCCCTGATCGCCACGGCGGCCGGCTTGGCGGCGGCAATCCCGGCGGTCATTTTTTACAACTACTTCCTCAACCGGATACGCGGCGTCAACCTGGAGACGGACAACTTCGCGTCCGATTTCCTGAACCTGATTGACCGCTACTACAGCAGAAGATAGTGCGCCATGAAGTATTTTAATCGACACCGTTTATCGGAACACCGGCCCCTGTCGGACATCAACGTCACGCCCCTGGTGGATGTCGTCCTGGTACTGCTGATCATTTTCATGGTGACGGCTCCCATGCTCCAGATGGGCATCGATGTAAACCTGCCCAAGGTGAAGGCAAAGAGCGTCGATATTACAGAGGAAAAACTGGTCCTGACCATCGACGGCAACCGCATGATCTTCCTGAATAAAAACCATGTCCCCCTGGCGGATCTCAAACCGAAACTGGAGGCGATTTTCCAGGACCGCATTGACCGGGAAGTCTATATGCGGGCTGATAAAGAGGTGGCTTACGGTTTTGTCGTCGAAGTCATGTCGGAGATCAGAAAGGCGGGAGTCGACAGGCTGGGCATGGTCACGGAGCCGCCGCAAGAGACTCGGGAATGACGAATTCGGTCGATACGATTACCCTTGATCCGGATCTGGTGGAATCCATGGATCACCTGAGGGTGCGTGCTTACGAGAAGTCAACCCTCGGTCCGGTATTTATCTGCTCCATTGTCATTCACATCGTTTTTCTCTCCCTGATTCTGTTCCGGCCCATGACCAGCGCCGTGAAGTTGACCTTCGGCACCTACTATACGGTTGATCTGGTCCGCGGTGTGGAGCTTTCCGGAGGCAGCCGGGATCAGAGCGCCTTCGCGGAGGAGATGAAGGATCTGCTGAGCGATAAAAGGGATATCGTGCTGAAAAAGAAAACGGATACGATAAATCTGCCACCGATCAGCAGACTCGATGCCCGGAAAAAATCGCCCCAGGAAGTCGACAAGGCTATCGAGGACTTGAGACGGAAAATGGCCGCTAATCCCCAGGGGAAGCATTCTCCGGCGACTACGGATCAAGACGGGGCGCGCGGCGCCGCTCAGGGATCGGATGTGATGAATGCCTATTATGGAGCGATCTGGTCGCGGATCAAGTCGAAATGGGCTTTCCCCGGCGGCATCCTTCCCAAAAACGATCTGGTGACTGTTGTGCATGTGCGCATCATGAAAAACGGCGCCGTCGAGGACATCTCCCTGGAAAAGCGGTCTGCGAATGCCTTTTTCAACGAATCGGCGGTCAAGGCAGTCAAGAAGGCGTCGCCCTTTCCTCCTTTTCCCGTCGGACTGGGGGAATCAAGCATGGAAGTGGGCATCCGTTTTCATTCCTCGCAGCTTAACATGAGGTAGCCGCCGGATGTTTCGGCCAAAGTAGATCGGCAGTATGGGGTTCGACGTTCTGCCCGCGAGGGATCATAACTTGTTCAAGGTAAATATGCGGCATATGAAAAAAACTTCGCTTATTCGGATCGTTTTCCCTGTTTTGCTGGTCGCGGTATGTTTTGCGGGGGCCTCGGCCGCCCGGATTTATCTCGACATTGACTCCCCCGGGTTTGAAAAATTCCCTCTGGCCATTGCCGACTTCCGACAGCAGGGGGGGGAAACCGCGCCGGCCGATTTGTCCCTCTGGTTTCCCAACGAGGTGGGCCGTTATCTTGCGATGACCGATTATTTTCAGATCAAGGATCGCCGGGCCTTTCTGGAGCCTGCCGCCGTTTCTGCGACGGACCTCTTCAAAATCGAATATCCCGACTGGACGACCATCGGTGTGGATTACCTGGTCAAGGGTGTCTTTACCCGACGGGGAACGGTATTATCTGCTGAAATGCGCGTTTTTGATACCGTCAGGGCGGAAGAGGTGACCCGGAAAACCTATCAGGGTACGCTGGAGGGAAAAACGGTCCTGGCGAAAGCCATGGCCAACGATATCCTGTTCGTCCTGACCGGGACGGCCGGCCTGTTCGACTCGAAAATGACTTTTACGCAAAAAACGCCCCAGGGGTCAGAGATTTATGCTGTGAGCTTCGACGCCTCGGCGCCGGTCAAAATGACCTCCGAATATGCCCTGGTGGTTGCTCCCCACTGGTCGCCCGACGGACGCTATCTTTCCTATACCTCCTACCGGTCCGGAACCCAGGCGATTTACATCAAGGACATGCAGCAGAAAATGACCCGGCGGGTGACGCCCTATCCCGGGATGAATCTGGCCGGTCCCTGGTCGCCTGACGGCCGCAAGATGCTGCTCACCCTCAGCAAGGACGGCAACGAGGAAATCTACAGCCTGGAGATTGCCACTGGCACTCTGACCCGGATCACCCGGCACTTTGCCATCGACGTTTCGCCCACCTGGTCGCCGGACGGGAAGCAGATCGCTTTCGTTTCAAACCGTTCCGGATCACCCCAGATTTATGTCATGAATGAAGACGGCAGCGGAACCCGCAGAATAACGGATGAGGGCGGATACAACACCTCCCCGTCCTGGTCGCCCCGCGGCGACCGGATTGCCTACGAAAGCCGGACGGGAGGGGGATTCCAGGTTTTTACCGTCAACGCCCAGGGGGAAGATGTGCAGGCGGTGACCTCGGCGGGCAAAGGGGTTCACGAAAAGCCGGCCTGGTCGCCGGACGGGCGCTATCTGGCCGTCATTTCCCGGCAGGGAGGGCGTCACCGGGTGATGGTCATCCCGGTGAACGGTTCCAACCCCCGGAAGGTTTATGAAACGAACCGCAAGTGCAACGGCCTGACCTGGTCGCGCTGAACGATTGGCGTGTTTTGTCTGTCATGAAAAAAGAAGCCGCGATAAATTTCCCCATACCGGTTTTTTTCGATTGACCTTTGCCTGCCCGTTATGTTTTCATACACGATACTTTTCCCTGGAATCCATTCGGGCAATTTTGGATGAATGCCGGATTTTTCACAAACAAAAGAAAGTTGGATAAGGAGGGTACGACGATGAAAAGATCTCTGCGCAATGGTTTGATCATGATCGTAATGCTGGGTCTGATGATGATTTTCGGGGGGTGTGCCAAAGAGCCGGTCGTCAAGGAAGAGGTCACGAAACCGCAGAAGCCTGCCGCCACCAAGACTGTGAAACCCAAAGCCGATACGGGGGAACTGGCCACGATCGCGAAAGCCGTTCCCGACGAAGGGACGCCGTCCCAGGCAGCCGGTAGCGAACGGCTGGGTTATTTTAAGGTGGGAGATTATATTTTTTATGATGTGCACTTTGATTTCGACAAGTATGCCCTGCGCCCCGACGACCGGGATGCCCTGACCAGGCATGCGAAATGGTTCAAGGATCATCCCCAGTATGTCGTTCTGATTGAAGGCCACTGCGACGAGATGGGCACGGAAGAGTACAATCTGGCCCTGGGCGAACGCAGAGCGGATGCGGTCCGCAAGTATCTGGTCGATCTGGGTGTCGCGGCGGCGAGAATCAAGACGGTCAGTTACGGCGAAGAGATGCCCCTGGATTCTTCGCGGACGGAAGAGGCCTTTGCCAAGAACCGCAGAGCCCACTTTGTTGTCACCCTTGAAAAATAATGGATAAGGCGGAGGATAAAGGGTTGAAGAGCATTCTGAACGCAATCTTCCTGGTGGTCGTTATCACGTTGATTTCAGGGTGTGCCACGACGGGTGATTTGAAACGCCTCGCCGCCCAGGTGGATGAGAATCAGAAACAGACCGACCAACGCCTCGAGACGCAGCAGGAAACACTTGACCGTCTGGACGAATCGGTGACGGCGCTGCATAAAAGCCAGGCCGATGGCGGCGTCGAGATGATGTCCCTGAAAGAGTATCTGCAGGAAATGCAGGGATTGAACGACAAGCAGCGCAAAGACCTGGCCGCCCGTTTCAACCGGAAAGACGACGAAATAAAAGAGTTGAAGGAGAAGCAGGATCGTCTTATTCTCCGCATCGGATTCCTTGAAACCTATCTCGGCCTGGGTGAGAAGGACGGCAAAGCCGAGAACGGGGATAAGAACAAACCGGTGGGGAACGGCACAACCAAGGATGCACCGAAAGTATTCTCCGACAAGGATCAGGCTTACGCGGCGGCTTACGACCTGTTCAAGGAAGGGTCCTACGAAAAGGCCCGGACGCAGTTTCAGGATTTTCTGAAGAACTTTCCCAACACGGAATATTCCGACAACGCCCAGTTCTGGATCGGCGAGTGTTATTATTTCGATGGAAATTATGAGCAGGCGATTCTCGAATACGACAAGGTGACGAAGAATTACCCCAACGGCGACAAGGTGGCGCCGGCGCTCTTGAAACAGGGGCTTTCCTTTGTCAGCCTGGGAGACAAAGTCAGCGGCCGCCTGATCCTGCAGCAGGTCATCAAGAATTATCCCAACACGAGTCAGGCACGGGTGGCGCGGTCAAAACTGCTTGAACTGAAGTAAAATCAGTTTCATTGAAAGCGATAAAGGCCCCTTAAACTGTTCAACAGTAAGGGGCCTTTTTTTAAGCCGTTCGTTATTGATAAGTTTCTCGATTTAAACTTACGAAAAACTGTTATGACATCACTTTATTCGTCCTCCCAACACCCCAATATCCCCAGGCATGGTCTCGCTGATCGCTTGAATTGAATAAAAAAAGCAGGTCCCGGCATGCAATGCCGGGACCTGCTTCATGATCTACGATTATAAAAAATCTAGAATTTATAATTTATTCCACACTGCAGCGACGAAGTTGTGGCATCGGCATCAGAGGTTTGCTGTGTTAACGAGAAAGTAATTTTATCCGTTCTATAGTCGGTATAGCGATATTCACTGTACAGAGATAAATGATTTGTAAGCAGGATTTCAAATCCGCCGCCCAAGGTCCAGCCATCCATTGTAAAATCTTCTTTTTCCACGGTGCCGGCGGTAGCGTTGCCCATGGTTCCCACCAGTTGCGTCCGCTTGCTTTCAGAGTTCGACCAGGTCCAACCACCGATGCCGTAGATCAGCCATCTTCCGGTTGCGAATCCGGCTCTGGCAAATATCGAACCGTTCCAGTCGTTTTCACCGACGGTTTTATGTATGTTGGTCCCTGCTGCATTGGATATGGTCTTTTCGACTTTGATGTCGCCGTAGGAGACTTCGGTGGCCACACCGAGAAGCCAATTTCCCGCAAAAACATGATCGTATCCGATGCGCCCGCCGTAAACATCACCGGATGCTTTGGATAATTTTTCACCGAGGAGATTACCGGTTACGGTACTGTAAGTTTTTGAATCTGCTCTGTACCAACTGTATCCAGCGTTCAAACCGGCATAAAATCCACGCCAATCAGCAGTGTCGGGCTTATCTTGCACCCCTGCCACGGGATTCTCGGCAGCAAAGGTGGGTCCGGCAATGATGATTCCCCAAAACAGAACGCACGTGACCAAAAACAGGATTCTCTTCATTTTTTTCGATCTCCTCATATTGAATTAGGTGATGCTTAGCATGATGCACGGGGAAAAAATCATATGAACACGGGCCGTTTATATCAAAGGCTATCTGATAATTCCATTACAAAATAGTTTACATACGAATGGATATTCCAACCGTGAGGTACCCTGCCGGAAGCCATCGAAAATGATGGATACCCGAATGTGATGTCACGATGGCGTTAACGATTCTCTGTTTCCCCTAAAAAAGAACCTTAATTAAGATTCACCTCGCTTGACACCCGTCAGGAAAGCCGGACGGCGGGATAAATATTGCTTGACAGACGCTATATATATATATACATAGCGTACGCAGTATATAAATGTGCATAACGTCAGGTGTCCCGTCTTTTTCTGTGTACAGGGAGAATCCGTTACATGGTCATTGATGAAACAATTAATTTGATTCGTGAACTTTATCGGGAGCACCTCCAGGGAATTACCGTGTATCGTCTTATCGCCGGCATCTTTTTCACGGGCGTCAAATTAAGCAACAACCTGGCCGGCATTTCCTATACACCCACCGCCGACATTCACCGGGAAGGCGGCTGCATCCATGTCAACGGCGTACCTCGTGAACCAAATCATTTCAAGGGTTTGCCTGTTTCCGACCTTTTGGATTTGAAGGAAGAAGGCATGCTTCTCCGTACGGTACAGATCGTCATTTTGAACGCCCTGTCTGCACAGTATTTTAATGGAAATCATTACCAGGTTATTGAAGAGCGCGATCCCATGGATTTGCTCGATCTTCGGGGCATGCAGAACGTGGCCATGGTGGGGGCGATCCCGCCGTTTCTCAAGCGGCTGAAGAAAGAGCCGCATCTCAAACTCCACTTGATCGAAAGAAAAAAAGACAGTCTTGCGGAAGATGAAATCCGGCTGCTTGTTCCGGAAGAAAGGATAACCGACATATTGCCCCGATGCGATGCGGTGATCATTACCGGTGCAGCCATTGCGAACGGCACGATGGAGACGCTACTGGACCTGGCGAAAGAGGATGCCACGGTTGTGGTTGCCGGACCGACCGCCGGTTTTCTGCCGGATGCCCTTTGGGCCCGGGGTGTTTCGATCGTGAGTACGGTGATTGTGTCTGATCCGGACCGTGCCCTCGATCTGCTGGCCGAAGGCAATGGCGCTTTTCAGCTCTTTGCCGATAAATGTGTCAGGAAGATCAATATCGTAAGCCGTACATATGGTTTTCAACATCAATACGCAATGATGGGCAAACATAAATAAACGGAGGAGTGTAGCATGAACGAGGATTATTTCGATCTGGATGCCAGGCTGCAAGACGCCTGTAAATTTCACGGGGACCTTTGTGCCGGCATTACCATCGGCACCCGGATGACCCTGCTGGGTCTTCAGGCCATCGGGATTGATGACCCGAAAGGAAAGGACCGTAAGAAATTCATGGCTTTTGTCGAGACCTACCGCTGTCCCGCCGATGCCGTTCTGGCTGTGGCGGGTTGTCAGCCGGGAAAGCGAACACTGAGGATTCTCGATTATGGAAAAACGGCGGTAACATTTGTCAACCTGGAAACGGGAAAGGCCGTCCGGGTGTCGATGAACGAAAAAGATGACGATAAGATGCAGGAAAAAACACGGGAAATGATCGAGCAGAATCCCCATACGAAAGAATGGGCCTTACAGCCGGTGGAAAACCTGTTCGATATCCGTGAAGTCAAAGTGGATATCAAACCGGAACACCTGCCGGGAAAACCCCTGCGCATCGTAACGTGTTCGGTTTGTGGGGAGCGGGTCATGGACTGCCGGGAAATCCGGAAAGACGGGAAAATTTATTGCCGGTCCTGCGTGGGGGAAGAAAGTTATTATTCGCCCCTGTAATGGGTACGCAGGTCCCTCATTCAGTCGCCAATGGAGGGTTGATGATGCAGGAAGCGATCTTGATGCATACGGCCGATTGGAACCGGGCGTGGCGTGAAATGCGGACAAGTAAACCAACTCCGGCGCGACATGCCAAATTCTGGGATGGCCGTTCCAGATCCTTTGCAAAGCATGTCACCCGCACGGGGTATGCAGAATTATTTATCAAAATCATGGCGCCCGAGCCGGAATGGACCGTTCTCGATATGGGTTGTGGCGCCGGCACACTCGCTCTGCCTCTGGCGGACAAGGTTAAATCCGTCACCGCCGTCGATTTTTCCGAAAAGATGCTTTCCATTTTGCGTGAGGAATGCCTTTCAAGAAGCATAAACAATATCAGTATGGTGCATGCAAGGTGGGAAGACGACTGGGCGGAGGTCGGCCTCGGGCAATATGATGTGACGATTGCCTCCCGCTCTCTGGTGGTGGATGACCTGAAAGGTACGATTGCCAAGTTGAGCCATGCCGCCCGCAAGAAAGTCTTCATCGTAACGGTTGTCGGCGACGGACCCCATGACCGCCGGGCTTATGAAGCCGTGGGACGGGAACTCCAGGTCGGGCCCGATTACATCTACAACTATAATGTCCTGTACCAGATGGGCATCTACGCCAAAGTCGATTTTATTGTGCAGCAGGTTCGGGATACCTACGGCGAACGCGAAGAGGCCATGGATTCGGTGCGCTGGATGTTCCCGGAGATGACGTGTGAGGAAGAAGCGAGACTGGACTCCTATTTGACTGAGCATCTCATCTGCCGTGACGGTCAGTGGATGCTGGACTACGCCAAAACGGTCCGCTGGGCCGTCCTCTGGTGGGAGAAGGAATAGGGCCCTGACAGTCCTTCGGTAAGAGTAAGAAATAATAGCATGGAAAATTACAGATTGGTGAGCAGAACATGAATGTCACCGGTTACGACCGGATCGCCCGTGAAGTATTTGCACCGGTTTATCCGGTTATTGCCCAACAGATCCGAACCCAGACGGGGATTACGCAAGGGGTTTGTCTTGATATCGGCACGGGAGGAGGCTATCTGGGAATCGCCCTTGCCGCGATAACCGACCTGGAGTTTTA
>Ga0116154_10003486_pt1 | contig 11094 bp, 9 predicted proteins | sample AD_UKC030_MetaG_FD_89898 | JGI IMG/M metagenome (GOLD analysis project Ga0116154, IMG submission 89898) | Active sludge microbial communities of municipal wastewater-treating anaerobic digesters from USA - AD_UKC030_MetaG | ecosystem: Engineered > Bioreactor > Anaerobic > Digestate | place: USA...
GCCGGCGCGGCGATGTCCCATACCGGCGCGATGGCGGGGAGCTTCTCGGTGTTCAGGTCGATGTGCGCCCAGGCCAATATAATTCTTGCCGACAGCATCGACGAGATGGTCGATATCGCGGGCCTGTATCTCTCGCAGCCCGAGATGGCGGGGAACAGTGTCGGCATCGTCACCCAGGGAGGCGGGTGGGGCGTCATATCGGCCGACCTGTGCGAGGCGGCCGGCCTCGATGTCCCTCCGCTCAAAAGCAGGGCAGTCGAGATTCTCGATTCGTTCCTGCCGCCGTTCTGGAGCAGGCGCAACCCGGTAGACCTGGTGGCCCCGGGCAGGGTTTCGATGATAACCGATTCGATCGCCGCGCTCATGGAGCACGCCGACATGGACGCGATCCTTCTCCTGGGTCTGGGATACATGACCGTCCGCGCGCGGCGCTGGCTGAATTCTCCCGTTATACCCGGGGGCGCTCTTGAAGGGCCAGCCCGCAGGATGATCGACGGTGAGATGGAGCTCCTGGACCTCGTGGTCAGGCAGATAAAGGAGTTCGGCAAGCCGATCATTCCGGTCATCGACCTTGTCGGCTTCGACGATCCGGGCGAGGGCAATATCGTCGCGCACCTGGACCGGCTGGGGATCATGGCGTATTCGAGTCCGGAGCAGGCGATCACGGCGCTGGCGAAAATTAGGGAATACTACCGAAAGCGCCGTGTGCGCATCAAAGAATGATCATGGGAATCTCTATCACTGATTTCAGGAGACCGGCACATGCTTGATTACACAGTCATCGCGGCCTATATAGTCTTGATCAACTTAATCGGGTTCAGGTCGTCCCGGGTTAAAACCATGGCCGACTACTTCCAGGGAAGGGGGTCGATGCACTGGCTCGCCCTGTGCTTTTCGATCGTCGCTACCGAAACGAGCTCGCTCACCTTCATTTCAATCCCGGGCCTGGCCTACATCAGCGACCTGGGCTTTCTCCAGGTGGCGATGGGCTATATGCTGGGCAGGGTCCTCGTCGCGGCGGTGCTCATCCCTCGCTATTTCAGGGGAAACATCGAGACCACGTACCATTTTCTGCAGCAGCGGTTCGGGGCCGGCGCGCGCCGTTTCATGGCCGTGATTTTCCTGGTCACGCGCCTTCTGGCCGATGGCATAAGGCTTTTTGCCACTGCGATCCCGCTGGCGATGCTCATGGGCCTTGACGGAAACTACCTTCCCGCGATCCTCATTATCGGAGGGGCCACGTTCCTGTACACGCTCTACGGCGGCATACGTTCGGTCGTGGTCGTCGACGTGGTGCAGCTGGTCCTGTATCTTTTCTGCGCAGTCCTGGGAATCTTTCTCGTCGCGGACATTATGCATACCGACATCTTCTCCCTGGCGGGAATGATTCCGGACGGGTCTACGAGGATTTTCCACAGCGGCATGGGGCCTGGCGAGAGCATTTTCAGCGGCTATAACGTCGTCTCGGGCCTTATCGGCGGTGCGTTTCTCTCTTTCGCATCGCACGGCACGGACCACCTCATGGTGCAGCGCGTGCTTTCATGCAGGAACGAATCCGACGCGAAAAAGGCCATGGTCGCGAGCGGCGTGGTCGTGTTCATCCAGTTCATGCTTTTCATGGGGCTGGGCCTTTTCATCAGCGTTCTCCTCGAAGGAAGGGCCTTCGACCGGCCCGACGAGATCATGCCGTTTTTCATCCTGAACCACCTGCCGGCCGGAATCAAGGGGCTCATGCTCGCCGGGATCTTCGCGGCGGCCATGTCGACCATTGCCTCGTCCATCAACTCGCTGTCGTCGTCGACCGTGATGGACATCCTTGACATCCCGGCCCGGGGCTATTCCGAGAGAAAGAACGTCCTGATCTCCAGGGCGACCGCCCTGTGCTGGACCGCGGTGATGATCGCACTCGCCTCGATGCTCAAGGATACGTCGAGCCCGCTCGTCGAGCTCGGCCTTTCGATCGCGTCGATCACCTACGGCGGCATGCTCGGCATCTTTCTCCAGGGCGCGCTTTTCAGGCAATTCAGCGACAGGGCCGCGCTCGCCGGCGTTATTCTGAGTATAGCCGCGATCATTGCGCTTACCCTTTGCTGCGAGATTTTCTGGCCCTGGTACGTGCCGATCGGGTTCTGCGTTTCTTTTATCTCAGGGGTCGTGATCGACGGGGTGATGAGCCGGCTGAAGAAGGCATGAGCTTCCCCGGGGGGATTCCGGTCGGGGCTCAGGAGCCGGCTTCGATTATCTTGAGCGATGAACGGCTTTCTTCGAAGCCCTTTCCCGAGCCGTCGAAGATGAGAATTACCTCGGTGCGCTCGCCTTCCTTGATGATGAAGTAGTACTCGCCCGAGAGCTTCCGAACGAGGTCGAACCCCCGCCCGGTCTCCGATATCAGGTCTGAAACGTCGTCGCCGGTTTCGAACGCCTTTTCCAGCAGCATCGACTGCTCGACGACCCTGTTTATGCTTTCGAGAATCCTCATCTTGGTGAGGATCCCGTTGTAATCGACGATGGCGATGCCGTATTTGCTCCCGGACCTGCCGAAGAAAATGTCGACATGCTCACCCTCCTTGAGGCGGACCTGTATGCGGGCCTCCTTTTCGCGGGTCAGGCCGTGCGAGTGGTACACCGCGTTTATGGCCATTTCGTTCAGCACGAGGTTGAGCGGCACTTTGTTCTTGAGCGTGAATCCCCATGCTTCAATGGATTCGATAATGGCGCGGATGGCCTTCTGTATCTGCATGGAGGCCGTTACGATGATCTTGTTCTGCTCGATGAGGCCGGGAAGGTAGTTCTCGAGCCCGAAGATGTTCTCCTTGGTCATCAGCTTTTCGGCGAGGTTCAGGAACTCGTTCTTTTTCAGGGGCTTGCACAGCACGTTTCCGATCCCCTGCTCGAATATCCGGCTGAAAAAAGTGTCGATGTCCCTGTCTGTCGTCATGATCATGGGGATGTAGGGATAATTCTTGTTCACGTAGTAGTATAGGTCGAAGGCGTTGTCGCCGGGAAGCTCGACTTCGGATACGATGAGGTCGTAATCCGCGACTTTCATTTTCGCCATTGCGTCATAAGCCGATCCGCACAGGTCGACGGCGTAACCGTTTTCCCTCAGCAGAGAGGCGATCGCTTCCTTGTAGGATGAAAAGTCGACTACGAGTATGTTCCTCATTGACTGGTCGCCTTCAGCGCGCGTTCTTGAATCCTTGATTTACATGAATAGTATCGGTCCGAATCAGTCAACATGCAAACAAATTATCATGGATGCGCCGACGTTGTTCATCTCCAGGAAAGCCGGCTGACGGATAAAAAATAATTGAATTATTAAATGCGGGATTATAGTATGTTCCGTTGCCGGAAAGAGCCCCTGTTTCCGGGTCGGAGTGGAGCCCGGCTCCCGGGTACCGGTCAAACGGGAACACGAATGCGTGAATGGAGGAACCCATGAAAAGACTATTCTACATATTTCTCTGCTGTCTCGTGCCTCTTGTCATGGGATACGGGCAGGAAAAAAAGGCCGCTGAAGACAAGATGCAGTCCCAGGATGTCGATAATGACGGTAAAAACCTGGATTCGCTGATCAATGACCTGAATGTAAAAATTACCGGCCTGGTGAAGAAATATGATCTTCTGAACAACAAGGGCATAAGGATCCTCCCGTACCGTTTCTCTTATTCCCAGGGAGACGGATACATTGAAATGGAGCGGTATACGTTCCTGAAAGACGAGATTTACAACCGTGACATCGTCGGCATCGAGATGAAACAGATGAAGATCTATGGCGGCGGGCAGGGAGTATCCAAAATCGATTACACGATCTATGAAAACAACCATCTCAACGGCATGGTGACCCAGGTCTTTGTAAACGACCCCTCGCCCGAGGGCATGGGCACCGACGATATGGTTTTCACCCATGAGGCAAACAAAAAGAAGATACTTGAAAACAGGAAGCTGGGAGAAGTCAAGAACTCGACCGCGTTCCCGGTGCGAAACGAGATAAAGAGGGATTTCATCGTTCCCACGCTTTCTTTCTTTTATGATTCTTTGCTGTTCATCTGCGAATCCTATGCAAAGTCGTCCAAGGACAGGGAGCACATGATGAACGAATTTTTAAAGAAGTCCACGAAATATTGATACAGCGAGGGAATGGAGCCTCGCCGAACGGACCGCCCGGGCTGGCATGAAACGTCATTCCCGGGCGGCTGCGGATCAGGCGGGCGACAGCTTCCCTGTCGATGTCCTGCGCCCCGAAGTGTCCGCTTCGTTCAATAATGACATCATTTCCCGAAATCACCGATATGCATAAATCGACAGTAGAATTAAAAGAAAAGTGTTGACATCGTGCGATAATGTAATTGTTTATAGTGCTTTGTAATAAACCCGATGCGGTTTGTTCATGATTATTTGACGAGCCTGGGTCGTTTATGTCCCGGCGCCTGGAATATCGAGGAGGTTCAGATGAAAATAGCGGTTGTGGGTTCGGGGTATGTCGGCCTGGTTACAGGCGCATGCTTCGCCGACATGGGAAACGACGTATGGTGCATCGACATAGACAAAAAGAAGATCGATGACCTGAAAAAAGGGATTGTCCCAATATACGAGCCGGGCCTTGACGAAATGGTCAAGAAAAATTATGCGGACGGCAGACTCAGGTTCACCACCGACCTGAAGGAGGGCATAAGCGAGGCCCTCTTCGCCTTTATCGCAGTCGGCACCCCTCCCGAGGAGGACGGCTCAGCCGACCTTCAGCACGTGCTCAAGGTTGCGGGCGAGATCGGCAGGATAATGGAAAAATACCTGATCGTCATAGACAAGTCCACGGTTCCGGTCGGGACCGCAGAAAAGGTAAGGGCCGCGGTCAAGGCCGAGCTCGTGAAGAGAGGAAGGACCGACCTTGAATTCGACATCGTTTCGAATCCGGAATTCCTCAAGGAGGGCGATGCCATCGAGGATTTCCTGAGGCCCGACAGGATTATTATCGGCACCGACAATGTGCGGACCGCGGAGCTCATGCGCGAGCTCTATTCCGCATTCGTGCGCCAGGGCGACAGGGTCATCGTCATGGACATCCCGTCGGCCGAGATGACCAAATACGCCGCGAACGCCATGCTCGCGACCAGAATCAGCTTCATGAACGAGCTGTCTTACCTGTGCGAAAAGACCGGCGCTGATATCGAGAGCGTGAGGATGGGCATCGGGTCCGATTCCAGGATCGGCAGGGCGTTCCTGTACGCCGGAGTCGGTTACGGCGGCTCGTGCTTTCCCAAGGACGTCAAGGCCCTGATACACACCTCGAAGCAGCTCGGGCACGGCCTCAAGATCCTCACCGCGGTCGAGGATGTCAATCGCTGGCAGAGGGAGCGGTTCGTCGAAAAAGTGGTCGAACGTTTCGGGAACAATGTCAAGGGTATGACTTTCGCGGTCTGGGGTCTTGCGTTCAAGCCGAACACCGACGATATGAGGGAGGCCCCTTCGGTCGACATTATCGGCGAGCTCAGGAAAAAAGGCGCGCGCTTCAGGGCCTATGACCCGATCGCCGTCGAGACCGCCAGGTCGATCATCGGCGATGAGGCGATAAGCTACGAAAAAAAGAACTACGACGTTCTCGAGGGCGCCGACGCGCTGTTCATCGTCACCGAATGGCACCATTTCAGGAAGCCCGATTTCGACAAGATGAAGTCCCTGCTGAAGAACCCGATCATATTCGACGGCCGCAATCTCTACGACCCTGCCTCGATGAAGGAGAACGGATTCGAATACTACTGCATCGGAAGGGTGCAGCGTAATTAACAGGTCCCGGAGCATGAAGTGAAAAATCCGATCCTGGTGCCGGAACTGCGTGAGCTTCTGAAAAGAAAGCGTTACGCGGTCCTTCAGTCTTTCCTGATGGAGGGGCACGCCAGGGAAATCGCCGAGTACCTCACCATGCTCGACCCCGCGGAGATCTGGAAGATCCTGAGCCTGGTCGACAAGAGCCGGATGGTCGAGATTTTTTCCTATCTGGATATGGACGTTCAGGTCGAAATGGCCTCCGGAAGCACCAGGAGAAGCGTCACCCAGGTCCTCATGGAGATGTCGCCCGACGACAGGGCCGACCTTTTCCAGCACCTTGCCCCGGAGATCGCCGGCAGGCTCCTCGTGCTCCTGCCGGTTTCCGAGCGGGCCGACATCATCAAGCTCACCTCCTACAGCGAGGAGACGGCCGGGGCCATAATGACCACGGACTTCATCACGCTGAACGAAAAGGACACGGTAGAGAAAGCAATCAGGAAGATACGCAGGGAGGCCCCGTCGAAGGAGACGGTCTACTACGTGTACGTGACCGACGACGCCAGGAGGCTCATCGGTTTCGTGTCCCTGAGGAGGATTATACTCTCGAAGCCCGCCCAGAAAATCGGCGAGATCATGAAGCGCGACGTCATCTACGCCCGTGTCGGCGACGACCAGGAATCGGTCGCGCGCCTGATCGACGAGTACGACCTGATCGCCCTGCCCGTTGTCGACGCCGGCGAGCGCCTGACCGGCATCATAACCTATGACGACGCCATCGACATCATCCGCGAGGAGCAGACCGAGGACCTCGAAAAGCTCATGGCCATCAGCGGCGGCGTCGAGGACAAGACCTACCTCGATCTGCCTGCGTACGTGCATTTCAGGAAAAGGGTGTTCTGGGTCGTGATACTGGGGATTTTCGGCCTGGTCACCGGCCTCATCATCGAGTATTTCCAGAAGACGCTCGAGACACTGATCATTCTCGCCTTCTACATGCCGCTGCTCAACGCTGCCGGCGGCAACACCGGGTCGCAGTCGGCCACGGTGGTCATGCGCTCGCTCACGCTGAAGGAGCTCACTCCCCGCGACATTATAAAGGTCGCGCGAAAGGAGCTTGTCGTGAGCTCGCTGCTTTCGCTCTGCCTGGCAGCGGTCACTTTCGGAAGGGTCATCCTCCTTTCACACAAGGAGGCCATACCCGCTGACTTCACACTGGCGACGATCGCCGTGGTCATCGCCGTTTCCCTGGGGCTGCAGGTGATCTGGGCCACGGTCTTCGGCGCGCTCATACCCATCATTGCCACCCGCGCGAAGATCGACCCGGCAGTCGTGTCGAGCCCGCTCCTCGCGACGCTCGTCGACATGGGCGGCATCGTGATCTATTTCTCGGTGGCCAAGATCATACTGGGGATATAACGCCGGTTCCAATCAGCTCCGGTATCCTGTCGAACACGGCGGTATCGCAGTCGTCGCGCGGAACGACCTCGATGACATCGTAGAGGTTTTTCAGCTGCCTGACGATCCTGGGGATTCTCCAGTCGTCCTTCATCAGAAGGTATATGCGGCTGGTATTGCCGTCCCCCACGGTCCCGCAGAGGATGCCCTCGATGTTGCAGGCCCGCCGCATGATCAGGCCGGTTATGTGCGACATGACGCCCGGATGGTTGTTTACCAGCAATTCTATGACGATCGTGTTCATGATATCCTCCTTTATCCTATCATTTCCCTGTTTGCCGATCCCGGCGGGACCATGGGAAAGACGTTATCGTCGAGGCTGACCGGAACATTGACGACACAGGGGCCTGTTTCGCCGAGCGACCTCTCGATGGCCCGCATGGGATCGTTTTCAAGTTCCAGATTTATCCCCCTGATGCCGAATTTCTCAGCAATCCCCGCAAAGTCGGGGTTTGAGCCGAAAAGGGACGAGACGTATTTTTTACCGAAAAACAGCTCCTGCTGCTGCCGCACCAGCCCGAGGGAGTTGTTGTTCATGATAAACACGGTAAGATCAGGCTCCAGGTCTTTCAGGGTCGCAAGCTCCTGTATGTTCATCAGAAAGGATCCGTCGCCGCTGATGCATATGATGCGCCTGTCGGGGTTCGCTATTGCCGCGCCGATGGCAGTCGGCAGTCCGAAGCCCATGGTGCCCAAACCGCCCGAAGTCAGCAATGTGCGGGGATGGTTGAACGGATAGTACTGGGCCGTCCACATCTGGTGCTGTCCAACGTCGGTGGTGACGATCGACTTTTTGTCGGCGCGCGAGTGTATGGCCCGCAGCAGGTTCACCGGGTGAAAGAGAGAATCGCTTTGCGGCTCCGGATATGGGAATTCTTTTTTCATGGAGGCGATATATCCCATCCAGTCCTCCCTTCGGTTTTCCTCGACAAGATGAACCAGTTCTTTTATGGAATGACGCAGGTCCCCGATCAGGTTTAGATCGGTTTCCCTGATCTTGTCTATCTCGGCCTGGTCGATGTCGATATGTATGACGGATGCGTTGGGCGCGAATTCCATGGCCTTGCCTGTGGCCCTGTCGTCGAAACGGACACCCAGCGCGACAAGAAGGTCGGCCTCGTCCAGAATGTAATTGGTATATCGCGCGCCGTGCATGCCGAGCATCCCGGAGAAGAGGGGATTGTCTGACGGGAAGGCGCCAAGCCCCATGAGAGAGGAGGTGACCGGTATGCTGTTCCTTTTCGAGAGGGCGTACAGTCCGGCGCATGTGTCCGAACTTATGATCCCGCCGCCGATATACAGAATGGGTTTCCTCGACGAATTGATTTTTTGAGCGATTCTTTCGAGGCGGTCCATGTCCGGATGCATGCCGTTGTTCTTCTCTCCCGGAGCGGGATACATGTCGAATTCCACCATGCTCGTTTGAACGTCCCTGGGGATGTCGATTACCACCGGGCCGGGCCTTCCGCTCATGGCCAATGTGAAAGCCTCCGGGATTATTTTCAGAAGCTCATCGGGAGTGCGCACCAGAAAATTGTGCTTGGTAATTGGTATGGTGAGCCCATAGGTGTCCACCTCCTGGAAGGCGTCAGTGCCCATCATGCCCGTCGCCACCTGTCCGGTGATTACGATAATGGGAACCGAATCCAGCTTGGCGTCAGCGATCGCGGTAATGGCGTTGGTCGCGCCCGGCCCGGATGTGGTGAAGCATACAGCCGGTCTGCCTGTTGAGCGGGCGATTCCCTGCGCGATAAATCCCGCTCCCTGTTCATGGCGCGCGAGAACATAGGAGATGGCGCTTTCGGCCAGCGCAGAGTAAAGGGGAAGATTGGAACTTCCCGGTATGCCGATGATTTTATTAATGCCCTGCCGTTCGAGAAGCCTGGTAATGAGTTCCGCTCCCGTCATTTTCATATAGTTGCCTCCGTGGATAGTATTAATAAAAAAACCCCCGCCGGTCTGCACCGGCGGGGGTCTGGTTTTCAGTATCTTTTAAGGATTACTTATTCCCTCCAGTGCAAACCGGTAACGGTAGTGACGATCACTACTACGACGACGCTTACTACAGCGACAAGGAGGTTACGGTTTGCACGGCCCGAGATCATGTGAATAATTGTTCCTCTTCTTTTAAAGAATGAAAAGACTGTGAAGTTTTCGTGATAATCCTGTCAATATTTTTTTATTCATGCTTTCATTTTTTTGGAAGGCGGGGAAACATGATGCATATTTTCGGATGTATCATGACTGCCGTCCACCGCCTCAAATTTTCAGCCCGAATATCCTCACCGCGTTGGCCGTGGTGTTCTTCGCCACTTCCTCTGCGGGAACGCCGAGGATTTCGGCTGCGGCCGCGAGGTTCAGGGTGATGTTCTCGGGCACGTTGATCCTTGACGGCGCGTTGACGGGCGGGATATCGGGGCTGTCGGTCTCGAGAAGAAACCGGGTGGGATAGATCGATTTCAGCATGCGCTCGCGTTTGCGGCTGTTGCGGTAGGTGAGAATCCCCCCGATCGAGAAGCTGAGATTGAAGCGCGCGAGCTCGGCCGCTACCTCCATGCTCCCCGCGAACGAGTGCACCACGCCGCCGCCCTCGGGAACTCCGGTTTTCTTCAGGGCCAGGGCGAGCTCGTTGAACGCGCCCCTGCAGTGGATGATGACGGGAAGATTGACGTCGTGCGCGATCTTCATCTGTGCTTCGAAGAAACGGAGCTGCGTGTCGAAATCGGGATGCGCCACCTTGCGGTCGAGCCCGATCTCGCCGATCGCGACCGCGCCTGAGTCCCTCGCATGACGAAGCTCCTCGATGCGGCCGAAATCGTCCTCCCTGATGTACCATGGATGAATCCCCCACGCGAACTCGACCGCGCCGTATTTCGAAGCAAGCTCTCTTGAAACGGGCCACTGCCCGGGCTCGATCGAGCATGTGATGAGCTTTACGACTCCGGCCCGCTCCGCCCGGTCGAGAAGGAGGTCGAGGGAATCCGCGAATTCGTCGCTCTCGAGGTGGCAGTGCACGTCGACGAGTTTCATCTATTCTCCTATGATTTTAACCAGCACGCGCTTGGTCCGCCTTCCATCGAACTCCGCGTAATAGATCTGCTCCCACGGCCCGAAGTCGAGCTTGCCACCGGTCACCGCGACCACGACTTCGCGTCCCATGATCGTGCGCTTGATGTGGGCGTCGCCGTTGTCCTCGCCGGTGCGGTTGTGGCGGTACCTGGAAATCGGCTCGTGGGGGGCCAGGTTCTCGAGAAAATCGTCGAAGTCCTGGATGAGGCCGTTCTCGGCGTCGTTGATGTGGACCGACGCGGTGATGTGCATGGCGTTCACCAGGCACAGACCCTCCCTGATGCCGCTTTTCGCCACCAGGTCCTCGACCTGGCCGGTTATATTGATGTATTCACGCCGGGATTTCGTGTTGAAGGTCAGGTGTTCGGTCAGGGATTTCATATGCGTCTCCTTAATAAGTATGGGTGATATCAGGAGACTGTATCACACGGGGCTGCAGGAATAAACCATTTTTTGTTCTTTCCTGCGGGAGACAGTCGAGATGGCTCCCGCAGGGAAGAACATGAATCCCCGCAAAGTCCTTGACAGCGATTTCGACGGATATAGTGTGGGGCCCGGGACAGCGCACTGCGGCCCGTGAATCCATATTGATCGGCAAGGACCGGGTGGAAGAATGACCGGCAAAAAAACGGACAAGAGCATCCTCGAGCTCAGGGACCTGACCCTGCGGCTCGGCGACAGGCAGATACTCAACGGCATCACCATGGACATATGGGAGGGCCACGTGCATGCGATAGTCGGCACGAACGGTGCGGGCAAGTCGACACTGGCAAGCACCATCATGGGGCTCGCCGGATACCGCGA
>Ga0116154_10003491_pt1 | contig 11084 bp, 9 predicted proteins | sample AD_UKC030_MetaG_FD_89898 | JGI IMG/M metagenome (GOLD analysis project Ga0116154, IMG submission 89898) | Active sludge microbial communities of municipal wastewater-treating anaerobic digesters from USA - AD_UKC030_MetaG | ecosystem: Engineered > Bioreactor > Anaerobic > Digestate | place: USA...
AAAGCAGCGCCGGTTTGACACTGAGCCAGTCCTTCTGCACTCTCTAAACAGTATGGCTCCTGAGACTGTCTTAATTACCGGCGCGTCCTCAGGTATCGGTCGTGAACTGGCAAAGTGCTTTGCCGCAGATGGCAGCCGGCTTGTCTTGGTTGCCCGCCGCGGAGGGGCGCTTGAGTCATTGGCCGCTGAGTTGAGACAATCCTGTAAAATCCAAGCCCAGGTGTTTACCGCGGACCTTGCTCATCCGGAGACGCCGAACCGCCTTACCGCACACCTGCAAACTGCGGGCCTCAAGGTGGACGTATTGGTCAACAACGCAGGCTTTGGCGCTCAAGGCCCATTCGCGCAGTTGCCGCTCGATCGCCAGCTGGAAATGATTCAGGTCAATATTGCCGCATTGACGCATCTGACTCGCCTTTTACTTCCCCGGATGATCGAACGACGACGCGGGGGGATTCTGAATGTCGCTTCCACGGCAGCTTTTCAACCTGGCCCGCTCATGGCGGTTTACTACGCGACCAAAGCCTACGTTTTGTCGTTCAGTGAAGCCATTGCCGAGGAATTGAGAGGGACCGGCTTGACGATCACAACCTTGTGTCCTGGTCCCACCGAAACCAACTTCATCACCGTTGCCAACATGCGACGCTCGCGCTTGGCCAGGATGGGGACAATGTCGGCAGAGGTGGTAGCCCGCTTTGGCCATGAGGCATTTCGTCGAGGTCAGTGCGTAGCAGTAGCGGGGCTTCGGAACCGTTTGAGTGCGTCAGCGGTTCGCCTGGGGCCTCGGTGGATTGTCCGCAAAATCACCTATTGGCTGAATTCTGCCAGCCATGGCTCGGGCGCCTAAACTATGCCAAGCAAACAACCACGTTAAGAATGATTCTAGTTTGGATGTTCAACCTGTTTAGCTTCGCCCCCAAAAACACACGGGGCCGGGCGACTCAGCCCGGCCCACCAATGAGAACTGGTGATAATTTACCTTCTCTTGTCCTTTACGATAGTCCCCAGAACTGGTGATACGTCCCTTTGGCTTGGGCGACACCCAGGCGGCCAAGATCGTGCGGCGAATGACCGGCCGGGCGCGGTTTTTCCGGCGGGTGTTCGAGTTGATGGCGGCGAAATAGGAATCGATCGGTTGTCAGGCCTCCAGGGAATACCCCGGGGGCCTTTTTCCGGTGAATTGGTGCGAGACTGGGCGATTAATTGCGCGATATTCGCTGGGGCGGTGTTGCGTTCGCTTGGGAAACCGAAATCCCAGCACTCAAAAGGTGCCGATATCCGAATGCGAGAGCACGGTCACCGGTGGCACCTGACGATGATTCAACGCAGGATAATATTTCCACGGCGTGAACAATCGTCCTGTGAACCAGTCGGTTTGAAGAATCTTGCTCACCACTTTATTGTCGGGCAGCACCAGGGTGAACAATTCCTCACCGGGCAGATATGGCAGATAATAATCCGGTAATCCCTTGCGCGGGCCGGATTGCGGTCCTTTGACAAAATACTTGTTCGCCGAATGATGTACGATCCGCCATTCGCGCTCTTCTACGAATTCCAGTGGCATACCGAACTTGCGCTTGTATAACTGGACCTCTACGGCGGCAGCAGGTCGTGGTCTCAGGCGAGGTGTGACCGGAGGCGCAACTGGCAGTCTTGGTTTGCGTGGCGACTTCGGTGGTCTAAGCCGAATCATCTTCGCAAAGTGGAGCAGATAGCGCAGGTCTTCAAAAGCGGTAACGCCTGGCTTGGACTCCCAATATCCGTCCTGATCAACATTTCCCAAAGCCATTAGCAGCTTGAACACCGCGGGCAGAAAGCTTCCCTTCTCGCTGTGGCGGAAATATGTTACGGACTGGCCGCCCCGCTCAATCACCCATCGTTTTGGGAAGCCCAGGCCAATCCGTCCATACTCAGCCGTGTGCGGCAGACTGTCACCTAATGACCACTCGGTAAAACAAGCGATCGGCAGATCTAGGGCAAAGGCCTTTCCGTGCAGTCCATACTGCTCCGGATACCGTGGTTTCTTGACCCACAAGCCGTGCGTCAGGCTCCCGTGCACTTGCCGCAATACTTCCTGTACCAGTTCATCACTCAGCAACTTGCGCCGGCCATTCTTGTCATCTATGGCGCGGCCCATCCAATAAAACAGCTGCTGTCGGTGAATGGCCCCGGCGGGCTTGGATTCCTTCCCAGTCTTCACGGGTGCATTCTGGCAAAGATACCTCAGAAATTCACGCATTTTGTTGTTCTACAACTTTCTCCCGCCACCGTCGCACGCTCATCGCATCGAATCGTTCTCCCTTGAAGACGATTTGCTTCACCGGATTCATGCCATCGTCGCTTTCACGTTTGAGGTGCCGGTGTGGCGCATTACAGACATCCCAGTTGATACTCGCGATGATGGCCTGCTTGAGTTCCTCGCAGCCCAGGTTCTTTTTCGCAATCATTTCCAGAAAGCCCGGGAACTTGCGCTCCACCGTAGACTCCTAGACCTCGCTCAGGCTGACGCGCGATCCGACGGAAATCCACGTGCTCTGCGGCCAGCAGCTTGGTGAACTCCTTCGGCGAGGCGTGGGTAGCTCAGATGGACGAAAGGTTGCGTCAAAGCTCGATACCGAATCCTTCAAACACGCTCACTTATCGGCAACAGTCTTCTGGAGCACATCAATCAGTTCTTCGGGAGTGCAAATTCTAGGCACATCTGGGGCTAGCCAGCCGAACTTGTCTACCGGGCGAATGAATTCCTGCGAAGGCGTGCAAACACAAAACTCTACATCCCACGTACCATGCGCAGGGGAGTCTAGGAATCGGGTCTCATTTCTGAGCGCCTTCGCAGCCGCATCTGCTTGGGCATAGTCTTGAGTCAATTGCGATGAACGTTGTTGAACCACTTTTGGATCACCACGAAAGAAAAGCGATGATTTTGCATGGGCCTTACACTCAATAACGCATAACTTCTTTCCTGCGGAGACGATCAAATCACATTCCGTTTTTCTATCATGTTCGTTTCTGACGAACATTTTCTTTCCGACTACTCGCACTCCGGGGGCACGCTTTTCAATCATTGTTTTGACGTTTAGGGTGAATCGGTCTCCATGCTGGGAAGAAAACCACTCTTTCGCCTTTTCAATTAGATCGCGCAGAAAATCTCCGATTCCGCGGAGGTCTATGTAGAACTCGCCGCTAGGCGCTTGATAAAGTAATGGATACGGACGAAGCACGCTGAGATCAATCTCGGCACGTCTTTCAGGTGTGACAGCAAAGCCGTTGAAGAACTCCTCCACTAATTCACGTCGTTGGCTTTCCTTGGTTGCCCAAGGCGTCGGCGTTGCGGCAAGCGCTTCAATCCAATACTTGCGCGGAAAGCGAAAGTAGCCCGTCCTTAGCAAACGAAATGTGAATCCCAGTCTCTCCTGGTAGTTGGTTGAGCCATCGTGGGGGGGCAAGTGGAGTATGATTTCCCCTTTGGATTTAAGTTCATCGACTTCTATTGGCCAAATCAATGTGTGCCATACATTTCCTGAAAGGCCGCAAAGAACTTGTGCAATCGCATCAACGCGCACTTTGAAAAGATCGGTAATTGCGTCTTGATAGTCTTCCAAGACGTGAAGAACTGGGGACCACTCAAAGAACGATGGCGCAAAGTTCACATGCAGGTCGAGATCTTGCCGCGGTTCATGCAGCACGGTTTGCATTTCCATCCCGCCAAGGCAGAAAACCAATATCTCGCCTGCATTTCCAGAGTCGCGAGCAACGAGACCTTGATCACGAAACCATCCGTGTGGCCGTCTTGCCTCGTAGGAATCCACAGCATGGGATGTATTGCTGTCAACCTCCAGTTGCATTGCATTCATCGCGGTTGGGCGAAATCTCGCGCCCTTCCCAATCCACCGCATCACGCCAGCAATCTCATTCATGGCGGTCGCAAGGGTCGCAATGCGATCAGCGGTGAATAGCGTCTGGGTTGTCCACGCATGAACCATTGAGTGTTTTGAATTCGCCACAAACACGCCCCCTGTTGTGTTCAAACTTGGATCAGTGTATTTGACCAGACCAAGAGAAAGATACGCCAACCAGTTGGCACCACCCATGACCTGTGCGGGAGCACGGCGCAGTATTGCCATTAAGTCATCCAAGCCCTGGTCTCGACACAGGTCACGGAACCGCGCTTCTGCCGTTGCGAATGCTGCTTGGAGGATTTCAAAAGCCTTCGCAGAAGTTGGCTCATTGTCGAAATGTGTTGCAATAGGTGCAGTCACTAGGGCCATCTCTTCTGCACGGTTCTTCAGGACTTCGTGCGAATTGCTATTAAAGAAATCCTCCAAGTGGCCGCAAACGGGATCGAAAACCGCTCTACTCATAGCATGAAGATGGATTAACCAGTTCTTTACAGTCACCAAAGTTCTGCCGCTGCCTTCTCAGGCTGTGCCTGTAGAAAGTGTCACGATGAAACCTGACTAGAGCGCTCTTAATGGAGGCGTCGTCGAGCCGCAGGGGAATGAAGTGGCGTTCTTTGTTCAGTGGGTCGCGAAACCGGAACGTGCTGGCCTCCAATCGCGCCCAGTCCGACCCGAATGCCTGGGCCGACATACAGAGCACAATTACACGCGACCGATCCAGCCCTTCCTCGTTCTTCGCCGGGATGCTGTGGCCAGGCTTGATTTCCCATTCATCGAACCACACCTTCAGCCCATCCGCCCGCAGCCGCTCCGCCAGCGGCCGCACCACCGCCTTATCCCTGCTGCTGTGGCTCAAGAAAACGTCAAATTGAAAATCGTCGGGCATAATACGGCAGCTCCCTCGTGATTGAAGCCGATGCTAACCAGGAATTTGAGCATCCTGCAATAGAAAGTCGTTGTTCGCTTCTGGACCTCCCGCCGGTGAGCCCTTTACGAGGCTCGCCGTATGAACAGCAAAACTTTACCTGATACCATCCGAACGATCATCGCCCAGGCCGGTGGCCACAGTCTTCGCGGCGCTTTCGTTTACATCGGCGCATACGATTATTCCTACCGCTGCGCAGAGCTTCATGGCGAATACAGGTCGGGAAGACCTTCACGGTTGGTGATCGACCATGGCCGTGGATACGTCGATTACGAGGTCGGCCTTCAGTGCCAGGTCAACGGGAAGCGAGGAAGGGCTTGGACGTTGATCATCACCTACGAACCGGACGACACCTACACCGTTTGGCTGATTGAGGGCCGTGGGGAACGGTCGGCCGAATCGATGGTCCTGGCCCGGGTCGAAGACGTTTACTGTGACACCCTCCAATCGGTCATTGAATCGGTATACGATCGGGCCATCCAAGAGCACAACGACGGTTTCATCCCCTTGTCGTGAGCCCGTTCACTGTCACCCGGTACGGCCAGGGCCGGTTCTGGGCTGTGCGTGATTCGGCTGGGGAACTGGTTTGCGTGTGCGTCTACAAGCGAGGGGCGCAAGAGGTCATCCGGCGATTGGCCAATCTAGCTTCCGCGAATCAACTCCAGGAACCACCCTCAGCCTACAAACCCCCATTATGGACGCCAAAGACTTTGGAAATCGATTGATCGCTCGACGGTGGGCGCAGAACGAGGTGGCGGACCTAAAGCAGCTGGGAGCTGAATACGTCGCCCGAGACGATCAACGGCACGAAGCCATTTTTGTCCGCCGCCGACAACGGACGGTAATAATCCAGGATACCCGCACGGGGCATTGGACCGAACATCCCTATCCACAGGTCAATCCCCGGCATTGGGCCTACGACCTGATCCGGGCGGCTTTAGATCGCTGATGCCAGTGACCTTTTTCGGCCCGAGACCAGCCGAGAACCGGTGCGAGGACTGTCGGACGCCGCCGTCAGGGGTGAATAGGCGGGCCTGCTTCCTCGGCGGTCCTATTCCTGGAAGCCATGGAATCCCTGGGATTCCCTTGGACATGTCAGGAACGTCACCGTAACGAGGCTCATGTTGGGACCAAACACACGATACACCAAACCAGAGAAGCTTATGACAAACACCGTTGAAACCACGAAGGAACCGACCAAGAAGACCAAGGCCACGAAGGCCCAAGAGCCCAAGGCGGAAACGGCATCCGTTGTAAAGGCGAACAAGCCCAAACCGGCGAAGGAGGGTAAGACCAGCGCCGAGGCAGGCGACCGGCTGCCGACCACAATCGAGGATCTAAAGGCGACCAAGGGCGGGCTGGTCTGCTTCCTATTCCTGTCGGGCAAGGAAAAGGAGGAGATCGCCAATGAACTGAAGACGGCCTTTGGCCTGGCCGATACCCAGGCGACCAAGATCATCCGGCGAATCACCGGCCGGGCACGGTTTTTTCGGCGGGTGTTCGAGCTGATGGCGGTCAAGTAAGGATCGGCCTACCGTCTTACAGGCCCCTTGGGAAACCCGGGGGCCTTTTTTCTGTCATGGTTTGTCGGCGAGGCCGCCCCGAGACAGGCCGGAAACCGGGGTGAGAGCGGTTTGTCTGCCTGCCTGGGATTGCATCTTCGGCTCAGAGTCTATCCCAGTGTAATCTATAACGAGTACGTTTCAATCCGCGCCCCGCGATTGCTCACGGGGCGACTTCATGAGGACACCTCAGTGAGATTGACGGAGCCGTTTCAATCCGCGCCCCGCGATTGCTCACGGGGCGACGTGGTAATGCGTATAATGCCTCTCCGGGGACGGTGTTTCAATCCGCGCCCCGCGATTGCTCACGGGGCGACGCCCGGCTGGATAACCAGCTTGCGGTTAATAAAGGTTTCAATCCGCGCCCCGCGATTGCTCACGGGGCGACCTTGGCGATCCCCACGCACCAACGCCAGCCGAAGTTTCAATCCGCGCCCCGCGATTGCTCACGGGGCGACCCGCTGTAACCAGCAAACGGGTTGAACTCTACCCAGTTTCAATCCGCGCCCCGCGATTGCTCACGGGGCGACTCCGCACCGTGTAACGGTATCCCTCGACCAACAAGTTTCAATCCGCGCCCCGCGATTGCTCACGGGGCGACGGGGGACGATGTGGTCTGCATCACGCAGAGCCTGGTTTCAATCCGCGCCCCGCGATTGCTCACGGGGCGACGCGTCTGCTTTGGGGAAAAGGTGGGCGTATCATTGGTTTCAATCCGCGCCCCGCGATTGCTCACGGGGCGACTCAATTGCCGCTCCAGGTCTGCGATCCGACTGTTGTTTCAATCCGCGCCCCGCGATTGCTCACGGGGCGACCTCAAGATGCAGGCGCTTGGCATCAAACATGAAGTAGTTTCAATCCGCGCCCCGCAATTGCTCACGGGGCGACTCGCAAGTTCGTCAAGTAATCGACGATTTCAAGGGTTTCAATCCGCGCCCCGCAATTGCTCACGGGGCGACTCGAGGTCAGTGCCTTGGTGCCCACCTGGCCGGTGTTTCAATCCGCGCCCCGCAATTGCTCACGGGGCGACGCCATGGCGGCAGCGCGCCAGGCACGGTGATCCCTGTTTCAATCCGCGCCCCGCAATTGCTCACGGGGCGACGCGCAAATTTGGTCGATGCTGACACGCTCGCCGTTGTTTCAATCCGCGCCCCGCAATTGCTCACGGGGCGACTTGTTGCCGTTATTAAGGAGCGGCCATGGGTCCAAGTTTCAATCCGCGCCCCGCAATTGCTCACGGGGCGACGTGGCCAGGCCGCCGCAGGCCCTATAGTCCCGAAGTTTCAATCCGCGCCCCGCAATTGCTCACGGGGCGACTCGAATGCCCCTGTTGTTTCGTCCACTATTGCGATGTTTCAATCCGCGCCCCGCAATTGCTCACGGGGCGACGCGTGTCTATGTGGATTCATGGTTTACGCTGCCTGGTTTCAATCCGCGCCCCGCAATTGCTCACGGGGCGACCAACCACCGCAACAGCGATGATCAAAGTAGTAACGTTTCAATCCGCGCCCCGCAATTGCTCACGGGGCGACCACCGCCGGCCACCAAGATGGTCCCCAGCCTGGTGTTTCAATCCGCGCCCCGCAATTGCTCACGGGGCGACCCGATCCCTGCGGCAATGAGGGCTGTCATATTCTGGTTTCAATCCGCGCCCCGCAATTGCTCACGGGGCGACAGTCCGTCAAGCTAGGTCGGGAGTCGTTCCCCTGGTTTCAATCCGCGCCCCGCAATTGCTCACGGGGCGACGAGACCTTGACCCACCGCTTCCGGTTGCGCCTTGTTTCAATCCGCGCCCCGCAATTGCTCACGGGGCGACTCGATCCAATCACAACATGCGCCCCTGTAAAATGTTTCAATCCGCGCCCCGCAATTGCTCACGGGGCGACCTGCCGTCATTTTCGGTCTTCCCGCTTTGATCTTGTTTCAATCCGCGCCCCGCAATTGCTCACGGGGCGACGCTGGCATGAGCCTGGGGCTGGTCGTTTTCGGCGTTTCAATCCGCGCCCCGCGATTGCTCACGGGGCGACGTCCACGCAATCCGAGAAGGATTGCTGTTAGTCGTGTTTCAATCCGCGCCCCGCGATTGCTCACGGGGCGACCGCATCCGACCGGAGTGGTTAAAAATCAAGCCTTGTTTCAATCCGCGCCCCGCGATTGCTCACGGGGCGACGCAATGCCTCGGGCCTTGATAACTGCTCTTGCAGGTTTCAATCCGCGCCCCGCGATTGCTCACGGGGCGACCAACCTCACCTTGGTCTGGGATCTGTCCCTGGATGTTTCAATCCGCGCCCCGCGATTGCTCACGGGGCGACGCCCACGTCCAAGGTAAAAACACCCCTCTCAGTTGTTTCAATCCGCGCCCCGCGATTGCTCACGGGGCGACTTTATCCGATTGCACCGCGCACATTTCCTCATGCTGTTTCAATCCGCGCCCCGCGATTGCTCACGGGGCGACAATTGACCCAGGCCAAAGCCGACGATGCGGTCAAGTTTCAATCCGCGCCCCGCGATTGCTCACGGGGCGACGCTCGATTGGCTGGCTAGTATCATTAGACTTGCTAGTTTCAATCCGCGCCCCGCGATTGCTCACGGGGCGACTTCTTCGCAACGCTTTCGAGTGAAGTCTTGTTTGTTTCAATCCGCGCCCCGCGATTGCTCACGGGGCGACTACATAAGCCATAAGCTCCAAACAAGTGATGCTTGTTTCAATCCGCGCCCCGCGATTGCTCACGGGGCGACTTCTTCGCAACGTCGGCGAGTGAAGTCTTGTTTGTTTCAATCCGCGCCCCGCGATTGCTCACGGGGCGACTAAGTCTTTGACAAAACTTGGATGGTTTAAACAAGTTTCAATCCGCGCCCCGCGATTGCTCACGGGGCGACCTAAAAAGCATCTTCTATGCCAACAAACACGCCAGTTTCAATCCGCGCCCCGCGATTGCTCACGGGGCGACTTTTTTAACCTTATGGTAAGAAGAGAGAAAGGAGGTTTCAATCCGCGCCCCGCGATTGCTCACGGGGCGACTAAACAAGCGGAGATACTAGTGGAGATTATGTCAGGTTTCAATCCGCGCCCCGCGATTGCTCACGGGGCGACAAAAGCTTTCTCCTTCAATTCCTCCGGTTCAACGGGTTTCAATCCGCGCCCCGCGATTGCTCACGGGGCGACTAGTTGCCATCGGCCTAATTGCTACTTGTCTCCAGTTTCAATCCGCGCCCCGCGATTGCTCACGGGGCGACTCACTGCGACCGTCAAAGGCGCTGTCATCACCGAGTTTCAATCCGCGCCCCGCGATTGCTCACGGGGCGACAGGGGACCCTGGCTATTACAACAAAACGGAAGTGTTTCAATCCGCGCCCCGCGATTGCTCACGGGGCGACGCACGCTGAAAGCCACAATTCGCGTGGTGATGACTGTTTCAATCCGCGCCCCGCGATTGCTCACGGGGCGACGACCTGGACATTGAATCCCGTGCTCGGGGATGCAGTTTCAATCCGCGCCCCGCGATTGCTCACGGGGCGACTGGCGATCACTTCAAACTGACCTACGCCAAACTGGTTTCAATCCGCGCCCCGCGATTGCTCACGGGGCGACTCCAGAAAAACGGAAGTCCGCTGGTTCCCTTGAAGTTTCAATCCGCGCCCCGCGATTGCTCACGGGGCGACTCGGTTGACGGAATTATCAGTTCAACGTATCTCAGGTTTCAATCCGCGCCCCGCGATTGCTCACGGGGCGACCAAAGTGCCTGGAGTGTGAATACTGGGATGCAAAGTTTCAATCCGCGCCCCGCGATTGCTCACGGGGCGACCTCCTCCTCTTCTTCCTCAAAAAAGTCTGAGCAGTTTCAATCCGCGCCCCGCGATTGCTCACGGGGCGACATTTTTACCATCCACCCAAGGAAATGCCCACTGGAGTTTCAATCCGCGCCCCGCGATTGCTCACGGGGCGACTCCTGTGAGTCGAGGATGGCCTTGCGCTCCACATGTTTCAATCCGCGCCCCGCGATTGCTCACGGGGCGACGTGGACAATGCAGTCCACCCCGATCTGAGTCTCTGTTTCAATCCGCGCCCCGCGATTGCTCACGGGGCGACCACGTCATGCCGGATACGTGGTCGCAAAACGCCTTGTTTCAATCCGCGCCCCGCGATTGCTCACGGGGCGACGCGACCTTGCGCCGGTCGGTTTCGGAGTCGGAGATGTTTCAATCCGCGCCCCGCGATTGCTCACGGGGCGACTCGAGGGACTCCAGCGACTGCCGTTCGGATGGCGCGTTTCAATCCGCGCCCCGCGATTGCTCACGGGGCGACCTCAGGAGTTCGAGTGCGAATTCATGGACACAGCGTTTCAATCCGCGCCCCGCGATTGCTCACGGGGCGACTCGTGGAGCGCAATGGCCCGTTTCTCAGCCGACGTGTTTCAATCCGCGCCCCGCGATTGCTCACGGGGCGACGTCTTGGGCCGAGCCCCATGCAGCTCAGTAAACCGTTTCAATCCGCGCCCCGCGATTGCTCACGGGGCGACGTCCGGTTGCCGTCGCCGGCATCCACAAACACCATGTTTCAATCCGCGCCCCGCGATTGCTCACGGGGCGACCCCTCATCCCCCGGGGTGCTGCCGATCATCGCCAGGTTTCAATCCGCGCCCCGCGATTGCTCACGGGGCGACTCGGCGTCATCGTTCTTGTCCCAGACAATAGATG
>Ga0116154_10003494_pt1 | contig 11082 bp, 7 predicted proteins | sample AD_UKC030_MetaG_FD_89898 | JGI IMG/M metagenome (GOLD analysis project Ga0116154, IMG submission 89898) | Active sludge microbial communities of municipal wastewater-treating anaerobic digesters from USA - AD_UKC030_MetaG | ecosystem: Engineered > Bioreactor > Anaerobic > Digestate | place: USA...
AGAAGGTGGACGCTGGCCGGGTCCCTGTCGCACCGCAGGTTGCGGTAGATCTCCTCGGTGAGGTGCGGGCAGTACGGGGCAAGGAGGCTGGTGAGCCGGCGCATGACATAGTAGATCGTCTCGTAGGCAAACACCTTCTGTTCGCTCTCGCCCTCGAGCCACATCCGGGGCCGGACGAGCTGGACGTACCAGCGTGAGAGATCCTCGAGAATGAAATTCACCAGTTCACGGGTGGCCCGGTGGAGCTGGCACTCTTTCATCGCGGCATCGACCGTTGCCGCCACCGAGTTGATCCGGGAGATGATGAACCGGTCCTCGTCCGGCATCCGGGCAAGATTCTTACGGACAAAGGTATCGTCCCAGGCCCCGCTCTGCGAGGCGGGCTCGAAGTTGTCAAGGATCATGTACGGCAGCGGGAAGCGGTACACGTTCCAGAGGATATTCACGGCACGGTTGATCGTCCCGACCCCCTCCCAGTTGAACTTGAGATCATCCCACGGGGCGGAGGACGAGAGGACGTAGAGGCGCAGGACATCGACACCGACTTTCTCGATGACATCGGAGGGGTTCACCACGTTCCCGAGGCTTTTCGACATCTTCTTGCCCTCGGCATCGAGGGCGAAGCCGTGCATGCAGACGCTCTTGTAGGGCGCCTTCCCGAACGCGATGGTGCTGGCCCCCAGCTGCGAATAGAACCAGCCCCGTGTCTGGTCCTGTCCTTCGGTGATAAAGTCCGCGGGCCAGAGGGCGTCGAACTCCGCGGTCCTTCCCGGGTACCCGAGCGTAGCCCACGAGGCGACTGCCGAATCGAACCAGACATCGAAGATGTCCTCGACCCGTTTCATCGTGCCGCCACACTGGCATGGTACCATGACCTCGTCCACGTAGGGGCGGTGCGGGTCAGCGAGAGGTTTGCCGCTTTGTTCCTCGAGTTCCTCGATTGTGCCGATAACACGGTAGGCATCACATTTCGGGCAGACCCAGATCGGGATCGGAATACCCCAGTAGCGCTGGCGCGAGATGCACCAGTCACGGGCTTCCTTGATCCAGTCATAGAACCGGGCACTGCCGGCCCATTCGGGATACCAGGTCACCTTTTCCACTTCAGAGAGCATCAGGTCCCGCATCTCCGAGGCTTTCAGGAACCACTGGGAGGTAGCCCGGAAGATGATCGGGGTCTTGCAGCGCCAGCAGTGGCCGTACCGGTGGGTGACGTTCTCCCGGGCGAGCAGGTGGGAGCCGAGAGCCGCAAGAACATTCTCGTTTGCGTCACGCACGTACTGACCGGCAAATTTCCCGGCCTCGCTCCGGAAGTTCCCCGCCCCATCCACCGGGCAGACAATCGGGAGTCCCTCCTTTGTCCCGAGCACGAAATCGTCCCACCCGTGGCCGGGCGCGATATGGACCATGCCGGTATTCTCCAGGGCAACAAAATCGGCGACAACGACTTTGTGATCGATATCCCGCTGGAGCGGCACCTGCGTGCGGAGCGGGGAATCGTACGTCCATCCCGCAAGCCCGGAACCCTTTTTCGTCCCGAGGATGCTGAAGTCCTTGTACCGGGCTTTCTTGAGCACGGTTTTAACGAGCGGTTCTGCGATCCAGAGGAGTTCCTCTCTCCCGTCTTTCCTTGCGAGCACCTTTGCGTACTCGAAGTCCCCGGCCACGGCAACCGCAACGTTGGCCGGGAGCGTCCACGGGGTGGTTGTCCAGATGACGAGGTATTCTCCGGGCATGTCACGGAGCGGGAACTTCACGAAGATCGAGGGGTCGTTCTCGTCCCAGTACTCCACCTCGGCATCTGCAATCGCCGTCTCGCACCGGGGGCACCAGTTCACCACGCGATGGCCTCGTTCGAGCATGCCTTTCTCTTCGGCACGGGCAAGGGTCCACCAGGCGGCCTCGATATACTCGGGTTTCACGGTCTGGTACGCGCCGGCGAAATCAAGCCAGACACCGAGGCTCTCGAACTGCTCGTCCATCAGTTTCTTGTTGGTGACTGCGAACTCACGACACTTCTCGATGAACTCCTGTATCCCGAACTTCTCGATATCCTTCTTGGACTTAAAACCCAGCGCCTGCTCGACCTTGACCTCGATGGGGAGGCCGTGCATGTCGTAGCCGGCCCGGTCGATCACATGCCGGCCGTTCATGCGGTGGTAGCGCAGGATGCTGTCTTTCAAGATCTTGTTCCAGGCAGTCCCGATATGGATATGACCGGTGGTGTAGGGGGGGCCGTCCACAAAAAAGAAGGCTTTTCCCGTGCTGCGATGCTGCCTGACTGTCTTGTAGGTATCATGGGTGCGCCAGTATCCCTGCACCTCATGCTCGATCTCTCTGATATTGAAGTTCGCGGTGACTTCCTTCACAAAACCCCTCTTCCTCTCTCTTGACGCAAATGCTGTGCGTAAGAATGTTGGTGCCACTGCACAAAGTAGTTTTTCTCCCATCACCGGCTGGTGGAGAGCATGCCGCGGGGCCGGGTTCCTCAAAAGCCGGAACCCTGTTGCCGGGGGTCTTCACTCAGATACGGGTGTAGTTTTTGAGTCAGGATCGTAACCAATATATGGGAGCCTTCTTCATTGAACATCATGAAGATTCCAAAACAGTATGTTCTTATCGCGGTGATTGTCTCCCTGCTCGCCATCGTGGCCGGCTGTACAGCACCCCAGCAGCTTCCTGCAGCAACACAGGTTCCTGTACAGACCCCCGCAGCAACCGTCCAGCCGACCTACCAGACCCCGGTTCCAACCCGCACCGCATCAACAGCGGATCTCGACACGACCATCCGGGTCCATTTCAACGACCTCGCCTGCATCAATATCGGAGATTACCTCGGGATTACGTATCTGTATCCTGACGATAAAATAAAACTCGAAGCTGCCTCCCCGGGAGCGAACACCATCAATGTGAACGTCCTTTTTGTTGACGAGAACGACCAGCTCGCGCTCCGGCAGGCCCCGCCAAAGTGGAACCAGGTCAGCAAGACATGGACGTATGAAAGTGTGGTGCCTCTCGCCCAGTTCAATGACATCACTACTCCCGTTGAGAAGACGTTTACGATAAAGCGGCAGAGCAAGTATTACATCTGTGCGGATGACCGCAAGGAGTCCGGGGCCAGTGAGATCACCTACCTGGTCCCGGTCAAGCTGACCCGGCTCTGAGGGCGGGAAATAGCATCCTCCACCTTTTCCTGCAGATTGTCACTGTTCTTGTGTCGGTTCAGGCATTTTTACGGATAGTTCCTTTGGTATTGGAATACAGGTTTTTTTGATCGGAGTGTTAGGATTTTTACCGTTGTCTTTTTCAGTTTCATGATCGGTGTTATCACCTCTCCCTTCATTCCTAGAGGTCATAGCCCTCTGCTTCGGATAATATTCGGGAGGTCATCGAATTTGCTCCGGGTACGGTGTTTGGGCATTGAGGTTAATGCGAGTTAGTGTCGATGAGAGGGTTCGTTCTGCTGGTATTCATCAATAAGAGACGCAATCGAATGTCCTGGAACAAAAAAAGATTATTTTTCTGAGGATGCTGAGTAGGTCTGTCCATCCGTTGTAACCTTAACAGTACCGTTCAGATAGGTGATATAGACGGCCGATCCGCTTTGCTTCAGATTCTGGATTGTTTCTACAGCTGGAACATTATATTCTGGTGCATTACCCGCTGCGATGACACTGATGCCGGGTTTCACTTTTGATAGGAATACTGGCCCTGATGCTCCACTGTCACCATAACTTCCGACCTTAAGAATGTCGGCCTGACCGACGGATTCAGTCAGGTCTCTCTCTCTTTTCCCGTTGACATCTCCCATGAAAAGGAATGACGTATTGTCATAGGTCATCATTAATACCACGGAATCATCTCCTGGATAATTTGAAATAGCTGCTTGGGGGTTCAGCACGTTGATAGTAATTGCGGGATCAAAGGCAATAGTATCCCCGGTCTTTACGGTCCTGAACGGGATTTTTTTCTGATCGATAAGAGAGCGCATGCGCGTATACATGTTGTCAGGTCTCGCGTCGAATGCATGCCCACTGTCGATAAATTCCCTGACGGTAAAATCCTGAAGAATAGTTATCATTCCACCGATATATGCGTCACTTGGATAGGACACAACGACAATATCAAGCGAGGTTATACTCAGGTTTTTCAGGTACGATGATACAACCTTGCCGTGATATTCATCCCCTGCATCGATGAGCATGGTCTTTCCGGAAGGAGACTGGATCAGGATCGATTCACCCATCCATACATTGATGAAATGAACGGTCATTCTTCCGGATGCCGGAGATGGATGAACGGATGAATTAAGTGATGGAATGGACGATATGCATGCGACTACTGATAGTAAAGCAATCAGTAAAAGAGTGATGAGCAGATACTTTTTCATACAATATGAGTCCTGGACTTGTCAGAATAAATTTGTTACTGATAATATTAACTGTTTAATATCATGCCCATTTAACAATTTGGAAAATCCGTATTAACACAGATATTTTTCCCCTTTTCTATTTTATGTTGACTCAATATCCACAACTATTCAATAAAAATGTGATTATCAGGCTTTGCCTTGATCCTATTATTCATTGATTGAATAAAATATTTAACTCAAAAAGCAGAATCAAAACATAAATAATTTATATTATTTACAATTAAATAGCATCATAGTGGGTATAAACATATCTTTCGGAGGCAGATGCTTTATCTTCACTAGAAGAATGAGGTGTATCGGATTCAATTTTTAAAGTACCTGACATGCTGATAGACTGGGAGTCTCATACTGGGGAATTCGCAAAGAGGAAAATCTTCGAAAAATGGGAGTAGTGAAACGAATGCAACAAGTAAGAAGGAATATTTTTCTGATTTTATTGTTGTTGGCAGCGATGCTGATAGTGCCGATGGTGAGTGCGGATGAATTAAATAAGAACCAGGGTTCTGTTGCAAATGGAAAAAATATGAGTATAAATCTTACCTCTCCAAAAGAGGGGGAAGTGTTTTTTTTATATTCGGATGCTATTCCTCCTTACCTTGCCATCACGGTTCTTGGAGTCATTGACACTACTTATGGATTACAAAATGTGACTATCAGCAATTGTGACCGAGAGACCGTCTGTGGATTTACGTATGGAAATCATTCCAATCTCCAGTGCGAAGTGCAGTCAGAAGTAGGTTGCAATCAAATTATTGTTACCGCTCGTGATAAACAAGGAAATTTCGCCAGAATCGCACGCAATTATTCTTTTGAATTAGTTCAACATGGCCCCCTCGAAACAACGAACATATTTATCTATGGAAAAGTTACCGATACTGCAAACCATGCACTATCGGGGGTGGCAGTCGTGATAGAACCCCTATCAAATCCCCCGAATTGGGAAGATTATGTAAAAAAATCCACAACGGGTGAGAATGGCACCTATACTATCAAAGATGGGGTACCCTTTGGTTTTGATTATGAGCGCAATATCTCTGTTAAAAAGGAGGGATATGAACCGATAAAAAAGAAAATTACCATCATATTTGGAAACCAAACATACGAACAAAGCTTCATTCTGACTCCTCAAAATAAAAACCTCTCCGGATTTGATTCTCTCTTAGGACTTTGCGCAATTTTCATTGGTTTGTTAATATTTACTATCAGGAAGTGGTGATAATCATGCAGGTTATTACCTCGAAGAACACAAACAGAAGGAAAAGAGCCCTTTTAGTAATCGCCCTCCTATTCCTGGTAGTAGTGCTTTTTAGTGCAGGGTGCACCGGAGAACAAAGAACAGTTACCAAATCCCCTACACATCCTATGGATCCTCCCCTTGCTATTGATACACTATCAGTCGATAATTGCGCCCTCATTATTGAGCAGGGAGGACAAAAGCAACTCAATTTTTCATACCGGTATCACGGTGATAAAAGTCCCAATAGAATCCAATTCAAGTCGACACCAACACAATTGGATCTGGTTTTTAATCCTCCTGCCTTAACAGTGAAACCCCGTATTGATTTTCAGGGTGTTATTATCATTAACGCGAGTCCTTCCATAAAACCAGGATTATATCCATTCAGTATCGAGATTGACGGGAGAAGGATTACAGAACTTCGTTGCAAGACTGGTGGCCCGGCTGTTGATTATGGTGAACGCAAGATTAATGTCACTGTCTTGTAGTGTCCTATCCCGAAATGATTTCACATAACAATCAAGAAAATGAGCAAGCCCACCCCCTTTGGGGGTCGCTCGGCCGCCTCGTCGGGGCCTCGCTGGGCAAAAACATTATTTGAAATCTTACATCTAAATCGGGGGTCATGGGGGCGCACCCCGCACGCAGCCTCCCCCTCTGGGGGAGAGAGGGGGTCAACCTCGTTTTGCGATACTTTTTTTTAAGGCATCAGATAAGGTTTTTTCCTGGTAGCAACTGAGTGAAATAAATTCGGGATACTACAGGAAAAAATGTAAGTAATCAGGAGCAATGAGACAAATGAAATCACTAAAAAAATTTGGTAACTCAATGAAGCCTGTTTGCACAATGCTTGCTCTGATGATTGTAATATGGTGCATAGTGCTGACCACAGGATGTATATCACAACCCTCCGCGGTGAATAAAACCCTGCCAGAAAATTCGTATAAGGATATCCGCAAACCATTTCCAACTCTTGACCCGCATGCAACACCCTATGTGCCGGGGGGAAACCAATTTTATATCACAGATTTTCCGCAGTTTCTGGCAAAATGGAATGATAAAATGCATTGGGGTCTCTCGCCCCGGCAGATAGAAAATTATTCCCGGACACTGGAAGACGGAATGCTCAACAAATATAAAATATCTCCTGATTATCGAACGCTTAATGTCCCGAATATGAAGCCTTTCTGTCTTGAAGTCGGAGATGCAATCGGTCTATCGAAAAATCAATCTGAAGTATTCGCAGTCGCTGCGGATGATGAACTGCGGAGAGACAAGACCACAAGCAATCCGCCTCTGACGTTACCCTCGAATCGGAGTTAACATCGCGAACGAAAATACTCCCTCTAACAATTTTTCCCATTTCTCTGCTTGAACTTTCAAGACATTGATGAATGTGAAATCCATGGAACTATCAACAATCAACATCCCCAGGCAATTCAGACGTTCAGGGTATTCGATTGCCGTCAAACCAAAAACATGTGAGGCAAATTCCGGCTCTCACTCAACCCTGACCTTCTCCGGACAAAATGCCTGCATCAGCTGCTCGATATGGGCATAGGATTTCTTGTGGTCGATATAGACTCTGAACGATCCTGCCTTGTCCACCACGAGGGTAAGGTAACCCGAGAGCAGCACGGGCTTTTTCAAGTTGATACCCAGGATGTCCTTCTTCCAGGCCTCAAAAACCTTGAGCCCCTCAAGCTCCCTGATGGAACGCTCGCGGGTGTCGACCGTCATGCCGAAGAGCTCGTCCATGATGAACGTGCCGAACTGGACGCCATGCGACTTCTCCGCATCGAGGTCCGGGTTGCGGATGACGAAAATCCGCTGGTCGGTGGCATACACCCCGTACCCGCCGGTCGAGGAACCGATCGCCCCAGCGATCGCCCCGCCAACGCCCTCCCCGGAGACCTTGATCGTGATACTGGAGATGCCGCCAAGGTACTTCTCCACCCCGCCACTATCTGTACTATCCTGGGGTTCGGCAACCGTGATGACTTCGATTGCGGCGATCAGGGTTCCGTTCACATCAAAGACCGGGGAGCCTTTGCCCCAGAGCAGCATGGGCCTGCCCTTGATCATCACGTGCTCCATCTCGCCAATATAGGTGTCCCCCACCTTTTTCATCTCCGGGAGGCTGGCAGCTGCCGGGCTGCCGGGCGGCAGAAATATGTGGTCGATCAGCATGGGGCCCTGCTTCCCGTAGAACGGGACCGCGTATTCCTGCTGCCCCCTGCCCACCATCCCTGACGCCCCGACGCCGGTCAGCTCCTCGAGCGCCCTGTTCCATGCAATGACCGTGCCGCTCCGGTCAATGGCAAAGACCGGGTTGTCAAGCGACTGGATGGTTTCGACCAGCCCTTTCCAGTCGTACGCTTCGGACTTTGGCGGTACAAACGACGCTGCCGGGAGAGCCGCTCCCGGGGTAAAACCCGGTATTATGCTGCTTTTCTCGCCGGAACGGACAAGACCTTCGACATCGCGGCCCGCGATCTGGTAAGCCGTCACCGTCCCGTACTCCGAGAAAAATCCGTGATAGTACCACTGGAGCAATGGCATCCTCCCGTCATCCGTCAGGACATGGTGCTCCAGGAGGATGTCCGGCTTCCCGGCAGAAAGGTTCCGGAGCCCGGCAAGGACGTTCAGCTTCTCATCCTCTGGTATCAGGGAGAAGATGTTCAGGTTGCCCAGCTCATCGTACTGTTTCTTAAAAAAATGCAGAAAAGACTCATTCGCGTACGTAAACGACCCGTCCGGCAGCACGCGGCAGATGAGATCCGGTGAGCTCTCGACAACGGAGTGATAGAACCGCTCCCATTCGATCACATCGTGCTCGGCATTTTTCTTCAGCACGCTGGTATGGATGAAATCGATAAGAAGGCCGATATCCTTTGCCGCATCGGGTCCTTTCTGGATGTAGAAATCAGCACCGCTGTTGAGGGCATCCTTCGCGATATGGGCGAGCCGTTTACCTGTAACGATCACAAAGAGCGACTGGCATCCCCGCGTGCGGACCTCCCGAAGCAGGGCGAGACCGTCAATGTCCGGCATGGAAAAGTCGGCTATAATCACGTCAAAATACCGTGTTTCCATCAGGTCGACTGCTTCCCTGCCTGTTGCGATGGCAGTCACGACAAACCCCGGTTCCCGCTCGAGGTAGTGCCTGAAGGTTTCCAAAATTTTCGGGTCATCGTCGACAATGAGGATGGAAATACTATCTGGTTCCGGCAAAGGATATGCTCCAGTACTTACGTCAGAATTTTCGCACTCCAAATACAAAAGAGTATTTAATAATTCCGTCGTGATGCGGTCAGGCGCAATCCGCATATGCCGGAAGGATACACAAATCCTGTATGCAGATTGCAGTGATTGGCCATGGACAGGCCACACCCGGGGAATACGAGGCTGCGTATGCCACAGGACGGCTGGTTGCGGAAAAAGGCGCCGTGCTCGTGTGCGGGGGACTCAGCGGGGTGATGGAAGCGGCGTGCAAAGGGGCACGGAACGCCGGGGGGATCACGGTCGGCATCCTGCCTGGCACGGTGGGGGGTAACCCGTATCTTGATATCGTCATCCGCACCGGCCTTGGCCATGCACGGAACATTCTCGTGGTCCTGTCAGCTGATGCGGTGATCGCGGTCGGCGGGGAATATGGCACATTGTCCGAGATCGCTATCGCCCTGAAGTCGTGCCGTCCGGTATACGGGATAAACACCTGGGATATCGACGGGGTAATGCCCTGCTCATCACCGGAAGACGCGGTGACGAGGGCCGTGCACGATACCCCCCGTGCCCCCGCAACCTGACCGGGGTTTTCATCCCGGTTCCCGTTGTTTTTGCTCTGGAGAAATCATTTGAGGAAACGCAGATGCGCCCGGTAAAAATCTCCCCCATGCGGTGACGATCTGATCCCTGTAGCCCGGCCCGGATCATCCCAACGCGTCCCGCCCTCCGGCACGACTCAAGGTGCAGGAGGGGGGGTAGTGCCGTTCCTCAAAAAGTGTTCCCTTCAGAGCTGTTTTTTGCAGGCTTACTTAAAGCAGCCCAGCTGGCAGCCGTGGATCTTGATACCGTTGGTATTGCAGTATTCGGCGATGTCGCTCTTGTGAATCTGGTACTTTCCGGCGATGGCGAACGCCTGCGGGCAGGTGATCCGCTTCTCAATCCCTTCTGCGCCGAAAGCCTGTGCAATCTTTTCTGAATCCATATTAACAGTATCTTGTGTACTTCCTCATAGTGTTTACTCAATCTTTCCGGGCGTTCGCTTAATCGTCCGGCACCGCCAACCGGAGCCTGATGAAGATCGCGGTCGTCAGTTCCCGGCAGGACCTGGCGGGAAAAAATATCCGGCACCATCTGATCCAGCTGCTGGATGCTCAAGGAACGGGCTTAAGGGCACAGGGGCGCACGTATGAGTTCACCGAGGTTGACGAACGACTGATCCATGCAGAGGGGATTGACAGGAAAACCGATGCCGATCTCGTTGTCTTCATATCACGGCATTACAGTGCGAACCCGGTCCCGGTCCTGACCGCCCATGTCACCGGCAACTTCCGGGAAGCGGAACTGGGAGGCACTGCCCGGACGCTCGCCCCTGCTGCGACCGCAATGATGCAGGCAACCCTCCGGTCGCTGGCAAAACACTGCCCCGGGGGCTACCGGGTCTCGTACGAGGTGACCCACCACGGGCCGACCGATCTTGTCCTGCCGTCGTTCTTTGTTGAGATCGGCAGCACCGAAAAGGAATGGACCGATCCGGCAGCCGGCATTGCCGTTGCAGAGAGCGTTCTCTTTGCTGTCCCGCAGAAACCCGTCCCGCTCATCGGGTTTGGCGGAACCCATTATGCAGCACGGGAAACGGAGCTAGCCCTCACCTCCCGGGCGGCGTTCGGCCACATCGCCCATACGCGGGAGGTCGCGACCCTCGATGAGGCGATGATCAGGCTCATGATGGAGAAAAGCGGGGCGGTGGCGGCCTATATCGACCGGAAAGCGCTTAACCGCGAAGATCTTAATCGCTTATCAGGCATGCTTGCAGCAACGGGTATCCCGCGACTCTCCGAAAGCGAGATCCTGTCGATGGGGCACCTGCCGTGGGAGCGTTACCTTGGTGCACGGGATCTTGCAGACCAAATCTCGCCCGGCGCCCGGGTCTATGTCCACGACCTGCAGGGGGAGGACCCCCTCACACTCGTGCAGATCGATCCTGTCCTCCTCCACGAAACGCTCAAATCCGATGAGCCGGGTCTCGTAAAAGGTTTTTCTGACCTGCCGGTTATCCACCTGTCCACGCAGGACAACCGCATGCTCCCTGTATTCATTACGTCCGACAATCATACGTCGCAAATAATAAATGCTTTAAATACATTGTGCGTAAAAATCATACGTAGTAAAGAGATCACTGCAACGG
>Ga0116154_10003495_pt1 | contig 11081 bp, 6 predicted proteins | sample AD_UKC030_MetaG_FD_89898 | JGI IMG/M metagenome (GOLD analysis project Ga0116154, IMG submission 89898) | Active sludge microbial communities of municipal wastewater-treating anaerobic digesters from USA - AD_UKC030_MetaG | ecosystem: Engineered > Bioreactor > Anaerobic > Digestate | place: USA...
AAATTCCTATCATGGGAACATAAAGTTAATTATTATGGTCATGAACACTTTATTAATGTTCATGACATTATTAACTTATCACCTATTAAAAAGAAATTCATTCAATTGTCCTCGACGTGTTGTAAAATATTAACAGAAAAAGGTTTTAGAGAATTTACCGGTATTATTAAACATGATATTAAAGACACCCTATTATTAACGACTAATAAATCATTTCTAAATTGTACTGGAGATCATAAAGTATTATTATCAAATGGTGATTATAAAAGAGTAGATAAATTAAAAATTAATGACAAATTATATAATAATCATAAGGTTGTAAGTATTGAAACGTCTTTCCCCGATAGAGTATATGACATATTAGATGTAGAAGAAACCAATAGTTATTATACCAATGGAATAGTCAGTCATAATTGTAATTTATTAGTCTTGGATGAATTTGCCGATCTTAATAGTAATTTAGCAGATGAATTTATTGCCTCGGTATTTCCCACGCTATCATCCTCAGAAAAATCTAAATTAGTAATAATATCATGTGTTACCAAAGATACTTATGTGTTTACTGATAAAGGTATAAAACAAGTATCTGATTTTATAGATGATTCTCAAATAGTCAATTCTAATATAGGATATCGAGTATCACCGTATAAAATTGGAGGATTTTCTGGTATTAATCAAGGTAATATAATGGTAAATTCTGGAGAAACTAATACCAGAATAATTACCTCTAAATCTTCTCAATTAGAATGTTCATTAAATCATAAATTATGGGCCTGTAAAAATGGGTTCTATGATTGGTATGAATCTAAAGAATTGGCGGTTGGTGATTATATAGCAATTAAATATGGGCAGAATATTTGGGGTAATAATGATGATATATCGGATTATATTCCTTATACTACAAATAAATTTCAAAATCAATTCATAACTGATTCTTTATTATCTAAAGATTTAGCATATGTATTAGGAATATATATAGCAGAGGGATATTCAGATAGATGTAGAACCATTATTACTTGTGGAGATGATATTTCTAAAAGCCTAGAAGTACTAAATCTTCCTATTGGTAATTATGGTATTAAATATAATATAGGCAGTATGTCATTTACCATGTTCCTAGAATATTTAGGATTTGATGTTTCCAAGAAAGCAAAAGAAAAAACTATACCAAAAAGATTATTAGAATGTTCTAAAGAAATATTGTGTAGTCTTCTTTCTGGGTTATTTGATGGAGATGGGTGTGCCAACAAAAACGGTACTATATCATATTCAAGCGCATCATTAGATTTAATTAAACAAATTAAAATGATTTTATTAAATATAGGTATTACAACTCAAATTTATAAATCAATAATTAAACCAACAAAATTAGTAAAAGTATATAGCACAGTATATTCAATAGAAATTAATTCATATAAAGAATGTAAATTATTTTATGATATTATAGGGTTTAGAATAGATAGAAAACAACAAAGACAACATTTATTAGATATTCCTAAAAGAAATATTTCTAAAGATATAATACCCTTTGGACGAGATTTTATTAAAGAAAACAAAATTATCCATAAAGAACATGCTTATTTCAAAAGAACTCCACATATTTCCAGAAAAACTTGTTTATCTATTGATGGAATAGATAAGTTTTCTGATGTTATTAATCCTAATATAAAATGGGAAAAAATTAACACCATAGAAGAATCTTATAATGAAGTATTTGATTTTTCTTTAGAAGATATTGACGATGATTTTTGGTGTCATTCTGTTGTTTATAATGGAATTGTAGGACATCAAACCCCAAAAGGATTAAACCATTTTCATAAATTATGGATAGATGCTATTAATGGTAATAATGATTTTGTTCCAGTATCAGCACATTGGTCAGAACATCCTAAACGTAATCAAGAATGGGCAGATAAACAATTAAAAAAATTAGGCGATGTTAAATTCAAATCGGAAATTGAATGTATTTGGGGTAGTAGTTTAGTGCTAATAAAAGATAAAGAAACTAACGAAGTAAAACAAATATCTATTGAAGAGTTATATAAATTATTATGATTAATACTATATATAATATGTTTAACAAAAAAAATCCTATAGAAAACGAAAAATATTTACATCTATATATAAAATTTTGTTGTATAAAAAATAAAGGCAAAAAAATAAAATTTGAAACCGAATTACACCATATATTACCTAAAAATTCTTCTTCTTTTCCTGAATATAAAAATTCTAAATGGAATGTAGTTCACCTTTCTTTAGTTGATCACATTAAGGCTCATTATTTGTTATATAAATCTATACCAAATGCAGTAAACGGAACTTCTTTAGTTATGGTATTGGGTAATATTAAAAAAGTACCAGATAACAAATTACAATTAAAAGAATTAACTCGCGCAGTAATAAAAAACAAAAGACTATATTATGAATTTATGGGTTCCCCCCATAATCCACATATTGGGGCGAAACGGAGCGAAGAATCCAAAAAACGTATGGCAGAAGCGCAACAAAAAAGACAGACTAAGTATATTAATGTTAAACGAAGATGGGTGTGCAAAGAAGGATATGACGACAAATTTGTTGAAGCAAGTATAGTAGATCCATATTTTATTGATGGTTGGAAAATAGGAAGATTAAATAAAGAATTTAGAGAAAAAATGTATAACGCCAACATAGGAAAACAGATGGCAGAGGAAACTAAAGAAAAAATAAAAAACGCTATATTAAGTTTAGGGGATAACCACCACACAAAACACGCAAAACATAAAATCCGTGTAAAAGAAACTCAAACAGGTTCAAAACAATATTATAATAAAGAATTAAAAATTTGTAAACGGCTTAGACCCACAGATAATATACCAGAAGGGTTTATATTATCACCAAATTTATACAAATTTGTGTATGATCCCGTTCTAAACAAAAAAGTTAGGATTATTAATGAAAACCAATAACAGATATAAAATAATGACAGAATATGGGTGGTGCGATTTTGTCGGATTAAATAAAATTTTGCATAACAATACCAACACCATATCATTAAATTCAGAAAATGTATTTATTGCTTCCCCTAATCATATATTAAAAAATGTTAATGACAAATTTGTTAAAGTAAAAAACTTAAAACAAGATGATGTATTAAAAAATGGAGAAATAGTAACTGCTAATGTTGAATCAGGTGAATGTTTTTTATATGATTTTGTTAATGTAGATAATAAAGAACATAGTTATATAGCAGATAATATTGTTCATCATAATTGCTTGTTTCAGGGAAGTTCATATACCTTAGTTGATGGAGTAAAATTATCAGAAATACCCGTTATTAATCCTATATTTGAGAAAGATAATTTAGAAATATTTTTTAAGCCTCTATTAGATCAATCATACATTATTGTGGTTGATGTGTCAAGAGGTAGACATCATGATTATTCTGCATTAAGTATTATTAATATTTCTCAAATGCCATATGAAATAGTCGGAATTTATAAAGATAATGATATATCAGTATTAGAATTTCCTCATCTAATTTATAATTTAGCCAAGCAATATAATGATGCTTATATATTAATAGAGACTAATGATTTAGGTGAATCTGTATCTAATACAATATGGTATGAATATGAATATGATAATATCTATTTTACCAGTAATAATAAATTATCAGTAAGTAATGGTTTTCCTGGTGTTAGAACAACCGCTCATGTTAAATCATTAGGCTGTTCAATATTAAAAGACTTAATCGAACAAGATCAATTAATATTAAATTCTCATAAAATTATTGAGGAATTAGGAGTATTTGTTAAAAAAGGCAAAAGTTATGCTGCCAGTGATGAAATGATTAATGATGATTTAACTACTACTTTATGGTTATTTGCATGGCTAACTGCTCAGGATATTTTTAATGAAATGATTAACATTAATTCTAAGAAGATATTAGCAGAAAAGAAAGAATCTTATATTAATGAGAATATGACTCCTTATGGATTCTATAGTAATGCTGCTGATTTTTATAATGCTCCTGAGGATAATTTGAAATTACCAGATAGAGAAAATCCATATTATTTAACGGAGGATCAACTAGAATTAATCAATTTTTAAGTATGAATTATGATATTTTATAAATAATAATAATAAACATAGAATCATATTAATAGTAAATATTAGGAGAATAAGAAAATGCCTTTTGCCATGTCACCAAGCGTAGTCGTTATTGAAAAAGATTACACCGATATCGTACCTGCTGTTTCCGCATCTGTTGGGGCTACAGCCGGAGTTTTTAGATGGGGACCAGTGTTGGACCCTGTTTTAGTAGATTCAGAATCATCACTAATTAGTCGTTTTGGACTACCTAATGATTCAAATTTCCAATACTTTTATACTGCTGCTAATTTCCTTGCTTATACCGATAGCCTGTATGTTACTCGCGTAGCTACTACTGGTCAACGTAATGCAATTTCTATGCCCAGCGGTCCATTAGCATTAGCTAATTTAGTGGGTGGTACTGGTTGGACTACTCCTCCTACTAGCGTTACCTTAGCAAGTGCTCAAGATATAGGTACTACCCCAGCAACATTATCCGTTACTACTAAAAAAGCAGTTAATACTGTCACCGTGGGTACTGCTGGCGCCGGATATGGTGTTGCTCCTCTAATTACTTTTAGTGGTGGTGTTGGGGAAACAACTGCTGCAACTGCATATGCCACTATCAATGGTCTGGGTGCGGTAACAGCAATTACTGTTACTAATCGTGGTGTATATACTACTGCTCCTACCGGTGTCGTAATTACTGCTGTTGCTGGAACTGGTGTTCCTACTACTGCTGCTGTTGCTAGTGTTACTGGTACTGATATCATTGCTACTGTTACAATCACTAATCCAGTTGGGACTGCATATTTTAATCCTCCTACTGTAAATATTAATGGCGGTAGTGGAACTGGCGCATCTATTACTTTATCAGTTACCCCTAATAATACTTTAACAATTAATAATGTTACTGATTATGAGGCTCAATATGATGAAGGTGCCGCTAGTGTAGGAACTTGGGCCGCAAAATATCCTGGTTCTCTAGGTAATTCTATTAAAGTTTCCATGGCCGATGCAGCAAGTTATGCTAATTGGGACTACAAGGATGAATTTGATAGTGCCCCCGGAACTTCTACCTATGCTACTAATCATAATAGCCCTAATTGTCTTGATGAATTACATATTATTGTATTAGACAAGGAAGGATTATGGACTGGTGTCAAAAATGGTATTATGGAAAAATTTGCCTTTGTTTCTAAAGCAGAAGATGCCAAAAAATCAGATGGTACCGTAAATTATTACAGAACAGTAATTAATAACAATTCAAAATATATTTGGTGGATGGATCACCCTAGACAAATTACCGCCGCTAGTACTGTTGCTTGGGGAACTAATACACTCGATATTACTGTATCTAATTATCTATTCAAAAGTTTAGATATAACCGATGCTACTGAATTTCTAACCTATGGTGCTGATGATTTTACTGCTAGTGATGCAAATATTATTGCTGGTTTCGATCTTTATAATGACGCAGAGGAATATGATATTTCATTAATTCCTGTTGGTCCTTCTCCTGTTGCCGTTGCTCTACATGTTATTCAAAATATTGCAGAAGTTCGTAAAGATTGTGTAGCATTCGTTTCTCCATTAGATGTTACTGGTGGTGGACCTATCATTGGTAATACCTCCGAAAACTTTGACAAAATTGTTCATTATCGTGGTGATACTGTAGCAGGTGGATTAAATATTTCTTCTTCTTATGGCGTAATGGATACTGGTTATAAGTATCAATATGATCGTTATAATGACAAATATCGCTGGGTTCCTCTAAATGGTGATGTTGCCGGATTATGCGCTAGAGCCGATTGGACTAATGATCCTTGGTGGAGTCCTGGTGGATATAATAGAGGTCAAATTAAAGGTGTTGTTAAATTAGCCGTTAATCCTCGCAAAGCATATCGTGATTTACTCTATAAAAATGGTATTAATCCAGTAGTAACTTTCCCAGGTCAAGGCACTGTTCTATTCGGTGATAAAACTCTATTAGCCAAACCTTCTGCATTTGACAGAATCAATGTGCGTAGATTGTTTATCGTATTAGAAAAAGCCATTGCAACTGCTGCTAAATATCAACTATTCGAATTCAATGATGACTTTACTCGTCGTAAATTCGTTTCAATGGTAGAACCTTTCTTACGCGATGTTCAAGGAAGAAGAGGATTAACTGATTTCTTAGTAAAATGCGATACACAAAATAATACACCAGAAATTATTGATCGTAATGAATTTGTCGCAGATATCTATCTGAAGCCAGCAAGATCAATTTCGTTCATTTACTTAAACTTTATTGCTACTCGTACTGGAATAGATTTTGAAGAAATTGGTGCATAAAAGGTAATTCTTTTATAACATTAAGTAGAAAGTCAATATATAATCTCCGTAATTGACTTTTCTACTTAATTACTTTATAATATAATGTTAATATTTTATTAAGGAGAAGTGATATGTTTATTGTATATAAAACCACCAATGTTATTAATAACAAAATTTACATAGGTGTTCATAATAATGGTGATAATGAAGGATTTGATGGATATTTGGGTTCTGGATTGAATATGACGAGGGCCATTAAGAAATACGGTAAAGAAAATTTTATCAGAGAAACATTAGGGGAATTTGATACTGTTGAAGAAGCCTTTGTATATGAAGAACAATTAGTAACTGAAGAATTTGTATTAAGAAATGATACTTATAATCTTTCTTCTGGCGGTAAAGGATATTCTGGTTTAGGAGATCATGTAGTAAGTAAACAAATAGGGATACATTCTCCTAATTATACTTTTGAACATAGAAGCGCAGTTTCTAAAGCAACTATTGCTAATATGGATAAAGAAAAGCGTCATAACATGTGTCTTGCTGGAGGAAAAGCAGGTGGTAAAAAATCGGTAGAAAATAAATCAGGAATATTTTCTGATGATTATACTGATGAAATGCGTTCTAATGCTGGAAAAGCGGGTAATGCTAAACAAAAGGAATTGGGTACGGGTCGATTTTCTTCAGAAACACAAGCCAAATTAGGAAAAATTGGTGGACCAAAAAACAAAGGATTTATTTGGGTTAATGATGGCGAAAAGTCATACAAATATACAGTAAGACAGCAAGAAGAATTATCTATCACTGATTTATTAAGTCAAAATAGTAATTATAGATTGGGAAGATCAGCGATTAGAAAATATGAAAAACCTACTATGAAAGGATGTTTATGGTATACAGATGGAGTAAAGGATTACAGATATTCGAAAAAAGAGCAAGAAGAATTATCTATTAGTGATTTTTTAGATAACAATCCTATATATAGATTAGGGCGATTTAGAAATAATTTTATTATATAAATAAACAAACAAAGTACTAAAAAAAACTTAGGAGTTACATATGGCTAGTATTGATACCTTTAAGGGCGCATTTATTCAGGGTGGTGCTCGTCCTAATCAGTTTGAAATTCAGATTGGCAGATTAGGTCAACAATTTTCAATTTTGTGTTTTGCTGCAAATTTGCCAGCATATTTAATTGGTGATATTCCGGTATATTTCCGTGGTAGACCCGTTCATGTTGCTGGTGAAAGAGAATGGCAACCCTGGACTGTTGGTGTATATAATGATTATGATTTTACCACTAGAAATGCTTTAGAAAAATGGTCCCATGATATTATTAATCGTGAGAGAACTAATGGTATTTTACCCCCTGCTTCTTATTATGAAGAAGTTATTGTAAAGCAATTAGATCGTAACGATAAAGTAGTAAAAGTATATAAAATGATTGATGCTTATCCTTCTCAAATTAGTCAAATTGATTTAGGATATCAAATTAATAATACTGTAGAAACTTATAATGTAACCTTTACCTTTAATCATTTTGTTGTTGCGTAATAGGTAATATAAATAGTTTTATATTATACATTACGGAGTATATATTATGAATATAATGGGTTTTGAATTTAAGCGTAAATCATCTAATCAGGGCATGAGTAGTGTTATTACTCCTACTCCTGATGATGGTTCAGTATTAACAGCATCTTCTTCATCTTATTATGGATTAGTATTAGATGTTGATACTATTATTAAAAATGAAAATGATTTAATTAGAAAATATCGTGAAATTGCTCAATATGCTGATTGTGAATCTGCTATTGATGAAATTGCTAATGAGGCTATTGTTGCTGATCCTAATACTCCAATTGTTTCTATTTCATTAGATTCATTGCAAGTAACAGATCAAATTAAAGAAATTATTACTCAAGAATTTGATAGAATATTAGCACTATTTAATATTGATGAAAAAGCATTTGATATTTTTAGAATGTGGTATATAGATGGTAGAATTTATTATCATATTATTATTGATGAAACAATGCCACAAAATGGAATATTAGAACTTAGACAAATTGATCCCAGAAAAATTAGAAAGATTAAAAATATTCAAAAAGCAATTGGCCCTCAGGGATTAGAAGTTGTTACTGGAATTGATGAATACTTTTTATATAATAATACCGGTATTACTGAACAAAGTTATCAAGGTATTAAATTATCTAAAGATACTGTAATATATTGTACTAGCGGTGAATTTGATGCTAATACTAATATGGTCATGAGTCATTTACATCCAGCAGTAAAACCTTGCAATCAATTAAAAATGATGGAAGATGCTTTAGTAATCTATAGAATTACTCGTTCTAGTGAAAGAAGAATATTTTATATTGATGTAGGTAACTTATCTAAATTCAAAGCAGAACAATATGTTACCGATATCATGAATAGATATCGGAATAAAGTAGTATATAATGCTTGTTTGGATATGAATACATTAGTTCCATTATTAGATGGTAGAATATTGTCTTTATATGATATAGAAAAAGAATTTAATAATGGTAAAGAATTATGGGCATATTCGTGTGACCCTAATACTGGTAAATTTGCTCCTGGTTTAATAACTAGCGCAGGCGTCACTAGGCATAATGAACCAGTAATAAGATTAACATTAGATAATGGTAAGACTATTACTTGTACTCATGATCATAAATTTCCAGTATGGGGTAAAGGCAAAACAGAAGCAAAAGATTTAGAGATTGGCGACTCTATGATTCCATTTTATGAAAGAATTAGACCAATACACCACACAAGCCCCAAATCAACGTATCACCAAATATTTGAGAATAGTTCAAAAAAATGGTCTTTCACTCATAGACTTGTGTCTAAATGGAAGGATACTAATTCATTAGACAATGAATTTCTTCACAATGAAGAATATACAGAACACGATAAATTAACAATTCATCATAAAAATTTTATAAGATTTGACAATACACCAACCAATTTAACCAAAATGGCCAAATTAGATCATTTTGATTATCATAAACGCAATGGTAATTTGGGTGGTAGAGTTGGGGGAAAAGTAACGGCTCAAAGAAAACGCGAAAATAATTTACCGATGTTTAATATGACCTTAGAACAACGTAAAGAGAATGGTAAAAAAGTTGGAAAATTAGTTGGTCCAAGGATGGTATTAGAACAAAAAGGTATACATGGCCTAACTAAAGAAGAAACAACTAAAAACGCGCAATTGGGTGGAATGGCATATAAAGAAAAATTATTAAATGATGAAGAATTTTATTCATATATGTCTTCTGTCAGAAAATCTTTTTGGAATGATGAAAAAAGAAAAGAGTGGTCAGAAAGAGGAAAAAGAATTTCTACCAATAGAGACGATAATTTTTTTGCATTAGGCAATGAAGTTAGATGGAATGGGGAACAGGCGAAACAAAATAAAGAAAATCTTGCTAAACTATTCACTATTAAATATACAGATAATATATTAGATGTTGTGCAAAAATGTGCTACATTAAACATGCCAAACAACGAATCTATTAAATTTATCAACGAAAATATTGATATTGCATTATGGCAATCTATTAATAAAGAATTAATATCAACTGGTCGCAATTTATTAACCAAATTTACACAATATGACTTGTTTAGGGTAAATAAATTATGTGGATATAATAATTGGACAGAATATAAAATATCTGCTACAACCGATGCAACAACATATAAAAATCATAAAATTATTAATATTGAATATTTAGACGAATCAATGGATGTAGGAACACTTGGTATTGATAAAAACGAAATTTATCATGATTATCATACGTTTGCGTTAGATGCTGGCATATATACTTGTAATTCAACAGGTGAAATTTCCGATAATAAACGACATATGGCAATGGTAGAAGATTTCTTTATGCCCAGAAGAGAAGGTGGTAGAGGTACAGAAATTACTACATTACCTGGTGGGCAGTCATTAGATCAGATAAGTGATATTGAATATTTCCAATCAAAATTATATCAATCATTAAAAGTTCCATTATCAAGATTACAACCACAAACTAACTTTACTCTAGGAAGAAGTTCAGAAATTTCCAGAGAAGAAGTAAAGTTTAACAAATTCATTGAACGTCTTAGAAAGAAATTTAGTTTCTTATTCAAAGATGCATTGAAGACACAATTAATATTAAAAGGAATCATTAGACCAGACGAATGGGATATGATAGAAAATCATATTCGATTTGATTTTCAGCGTGATAATTATTTTTCTGAATTAAAAGAATCAGAAATTATGCAACAAAGGGTAGCCATGTTAAACATGATTGATCCTTATGTTGGTAAATATTATTCTACTAATTGGGTTAGAAAGAATGTTCTAATGCAAACCGAAAAAGATATTGAAGAAATGCAATTTGAATTAGAACAAGATCAACAATTAATGATGCAGCAACAATTACAACAACAACAATTGATGCAGCAACAATCTGGTAATCAAGATACTGAAGAAGATAACAATCAAGATACTAAGCAACCTAATCAATAATAAAAGAACAGGAATCAATTATGTATAGCAATATTAAAACACTAATAGAAGCAATCTTTTCAGGAGATTCATTGAAATTAGAATCTGCTTTTAATGTTGCTATCATGGAAAAGATTACCAATAAAATAGAAACTAATAA
>Ga0116154_10003497_pt1 | contig 11076 bp, 16 predicted proteins | sample AD_UKC030_MetaG_FD_89898 | JGI IMG/M metagenome (GOLD analysis project Ga0116154, IMG submission 89898) | Active sludge microbial communities of municipal wastewater-treating anaerobic digesters from USA - AD_UKC030_MetaG | ecosystem: Engineered > Bioreactor > Anaerobic > Digestate | place: USA...
ATAAAACTGCAGCTAAAGAAAAACTTTTAAAATATAAACAGATTATTAAAGATGAACTTGATACAACGCCTAAAAAGATAGACGTGTCTAATGTTAATTGGAATAAGGTAGCTAAAGAAAGCGGAGTTGGTTCATCTAAAGGAAAAACAATTACTCAAAAAGTTGGAGAAGGAATTGAAAGTGCTATAGGAATTGTTTCAACTAACATCAGAAAGTATGGTGGAGACAAACTATTTTCAGCTATTCGTGAAAGACAGTTTGATATAAATAAATTTGGCAAACAATACGCTGATAAAATAAAGGGATTCCAAAAAGGAATATCTAAAATGAAAGGGAAATGGTTTGGAGGGAAATCCAATTATGAGAACATGGCTCATGCGTTATTTAATCAGGATTTTGAAAGAGCCAGAGAAATAGCTAGGAAGTACAAATTTGAACCAGAACTCGATAATGTTATCAGTGTTTTAGACGATATTTATAATAGATCTAAAGAGGTTGGATTAAAAGTTGGACATTTAAAAAACTATTTCCCTCGTATAGTTAAAGACTATAATGGTCTTTTTGCTGAATATAACAAGAAATTTGGACAAGAAGGTAGAAGTTATTTTGACAAAATTCTTTCTAAATATGCCAACGAAAAAGGCAGAAGATTAGGTGAACTTACAATGGAAGAAAGAGCCGAAGTTCTTACTAACGCTTTAAGAGGATATGGTGCTGGTAAGATTAATGTCGGTACTGTTAATAAGGCAAGACAATTTAAAGAACTCCCAGTTGAGTTTCTTAAATATTACCATACTCCAGAAGATGCATTAACGATGTATATTTCCAAAATGAATGATAGGATAACGCTTAAAAAGTTATTCGGACTGGATGGTAATGAACAAGATAGTATCGGTGCCTTAGTGGATAAGTTGGATATTACTCCTAACGCCATGATTAGGCTAAAGGAAAATCTATTAGCTATTCTTTCTCCACAAGGACAAGAGAATTGGGTTTTAAATAAAATAAGAAAGTCAGCCACATTAACATTGCTTAGTAATGTAGCTGCCACTCTGTTTCAGATAGCTGATATTGGAGTTAATGCTTATAAACATGGCTCTTTAAGGGCTTTGGCTTCTTTGATAAGAAAGAAACCATTTAAGCGTGATGAGTTATTTACTGAAATAGCCCATGAATTTTCTGATAGTAATGTAATTAAAAATACGCTTAAAGTTGTTGGATTTGACAGATTAGATAGACTTAATAATGAGGCTTTTATGGCCAACGCTTTTCGTGAAGCTGTTGGATATGCTAAAAATGGCAAAGGATCTGGATTTAATAAAGTCAAAGAATATGCTGATGTTGTTTTTAGAGGAGATGAAAGTAAGATAGCAAAATTCTTGGATGATGTTAAAAACAAGAGAGTTACTGACGAAACTAGTCTTTATGTATTCAATAAAGTTTTAGATGTTCAGCCTAGAGCATTGATAGAAATGCCAGAAGCGTATGCTAACCATCCAAATGCTCGTATGTTTTACTCTATGAAATCTTATGGTTTAAAGATTTTAGATGTATATAGAAACGATGTAATCAGAGAAAAGAAAACACTGACTAAAGCTAAAAACGCAATAAGACTTACAGCTATATTAACATTGTCTGGTGCTACAGGTTCTCAAATCAGGGATTGGTATAACGGAAAAGATACTAAATTTTCAGATAATGTATTAAATAACTTTTTCCAAATAGCCATGTTTTCAACCTATGATGCTGCAAATATTCAGCGTGATGGTCTTGGTAGTGCTTTACTTCAAAAAGGGTTACCACCATCAAGATGGGTAAATGATATATCTCAGGATATTTTATCTGTTGGTGATGGAAAGGGATTAAAGTCTGTTAGAGATATACCAATTATAGGAACAGAACTTTATAACCGCATTGGTAGAGGAAAAGATACTATTGCAAAAGCATCTGATACCACTGCATCCCACTATGAACGGATTAATAAAATGCTTGTTGCTGATCAGAAAAAAGCACTTATTGAATTAAAGAAAACTCAACCAAGAAAATATACCGCTGTAGTTAAACAGATGAAATGGGATAGGATGGGCGTTACAGATAAAGAAAAGAAATTTGCAAAATTAGGTGTTGAAGATGGAGAAAGAGCCGAAGCCATAATCGAATATCTTCAGAAACAAAAAGATTGGAAAACTGCATACGGTAGATTACGCAAAGCTGGAATAATAACTGATGATGTCAGAAAACAATTAGGACCAGAACTTAAATTATTAATGAATAAATAATATGGGAATACTTAAATCAGCATCTAAATTAGTTTTTTTACTCTTAGCAATTACTTCCTGTATCGGATTCTTGCTGAGTCTTTTACCAGTAGACCAATTTATGCTTCTAACAACTGGAGCATTTGCCTTTTATTTCAGTTCCAAAGGAGACCCAACTCTACCTTACTCTGGAAAATAACCTAAAATAACCTTGACAAATAACTAAAAATGTGTTATAATTAATTATGGACTTCAAACCACTTATAAAATGGTTGCAAAACCAGATACAAACAGGTTTCTTCTGGTCTAAAATTGTCAATCCAAAAGACATTTCAGACCCAATCGTTAGAGCAATAAAAGATAAAGAATACGAAACTTTAGATCCAGATTCTATTTCTGAACCTATCGTAAGTGCCTTAGAGGACAATACTAGGGCTGTTCAGGGTATCAAAATACCTGAAGTAACTATACCAGAAGTAGATTTTAGTCCAGTAACTTCCGCTTTAAAAGAACTACTGGCTAAAAAAGACAAAGATGTCGTCATTAAACAGGGAGATGTCAATGTCAAGATAGATACTGACAAGATTTTAAAAGTCCTAAAACGCATAGAAGAAAAGAAGCCTAAAGAACAAATAGACTATACTCCTATCCTTTCAGATATATACGACATCATAGAAGGCAAGAAAGAGGTTGACTTATCTAAAGTAGAAAAGTTTATTGCAGACTTTAAGTTTCCTGAACTGCCCTTAGAAGATGGCAGGGTTAAGGTTACTATTTCAGATGAAGAACTAGCTAAGATGCGTTCTCGGTTCTTTAATTCTGAACAAATAAGGAATAAGGAGAATGTTCAAATAAATCCTGCGACTACTGAAGATATAGAAAATGTTGTTACTGCTTTAGAAGATGCAGATCCTTTATCTCAATATGCTTCAGCCAATATTGATGTGTCTGGAGTACCTATCTATTTGGGATTTATGACAGTAGATGGTCTTTGGTACATTAAAGAAATAAATTTAACAGCAGGTACAGTCTTATATTTTAAGGGTTCTTCTGATTACGCTACTAATTGGACCAATAGAGCTGGTCTAACTTATGGCACTTTTAATACTATATTTTAATTATGAGATACATAAAAGACATCTTTTCTTCTATTAGCGAACTTCTAAACGTCATTCTAGGCGGTTATAAACACGAAACTCTATGCGTGAGAGTTTGGCGGTCATTTCCTGATACTTGGTTATCAAGGTTGGTGGACTCTATATTTTTCCTAGACACGAAACATTGCCGAAAAGCCTATTATTACAATGAAATAAAGAAAAAAACAGCTGAAGAAATAGAAGAAAGATTTAAAGAATTTAAAACACTTTGTTGATATGATTACAATGAAAAGCAAATTTAAAGAAGCTGTTGATGTTCTAGTCAGACTTGGTGCGTGTGAAGATAATTTGAAATGGTGTAATGCATTGTTAAAAGCAAAACCTGAAATGCTAGTTCCAGAAGCATTAGATGCTCTTTGTAAAGATGAAAAAGCACCGCAAAATTGGTCAGTTTGGATTGTCGCTAAGGGCAATGGTGAAATTGATACAGAGGTCCAGAACGGCTTTATGAAGAAAATTACTGACCCAATGACTGCTTTACAGTTATTATTGCAAGCCGATTATCTAACCGAAAAACAAGATAAATACCTAGAGAAAATATATAAAGGAAAACTCCCGACAGCAGAAAAAGAGCTAAGGACAGGGGTGATTACAACAGCTAAATCTAGACTAAAATAATGGCAGTAACAGCTTATAAATATGCAGGTACAGTTGCCGACCCTGAGAACGGGTGGACTAACAAAGATTATGTAAAGGCAGACGATACCTCGTATGCTAATTGTACTTCGCCCAAGAGTAATGGATATGACCTTGTTCTTACAAATTTTGGATTTACTTCTTCAGATATTCCAAGTGGAGCAACGATAAATGGAATTGAATTTGTTATTAGTAGGTATGCAGATACTGCTGACCAAGTTTCCGACACCGAATTATATTTGCGGTATAACAGTGCAGATGTCGGTAGCAATATGGCTTCGGCTACAAAATGGCCGACCAGTATTGCAGACGCTACCTATGGCGGTGCTACCAATATGTGTGGCACTACGCTAACACAGGCGAACATTTTAGACTCATCATTTGGAATAAAAATCGCACCTCTAGCAGTTGACGGAGGCAAAGTTACATATATTGATTTTATAAAGATAAGAGTTTACTACACGACAGGTGGAGGTGGAACTTCTATTTCAACATCTCCATCCACATCTCCTTCTTCTAGTCTTTCAATATCGACCTCACCATCAACTAGTCCTTCTACCTCACCTTCCACTAGCCCTTCAACTAGTCCGTCATCATCTCTGTCAATCTCCACCAGTCCTTCCACTTCACCGTCTACTAGCCCTAGCACTAGCCCATCCACATCGCCTTCTACTTCTCCTAGCACATCACCTTCCACTTCACCGTCAAGTAGCATAAGTTCTAGTCCGTCAATTTCAACCAGTCCGAGCACCTCACCTTCGACAAGTCCTTCAACATCACCTTCCAGTTCTCCTAGCACCAGTCCTAGTTCTAGTTTATCGACTTCACCATCGACTTCCCCAAGTTCTAGTTTGTCGATCTCCACTTCGCCTTCCACGTCACCTTCAACTAGCCCAAGTACATCTCCATCAACTTCACCGTCTACCAGTCCGTCTTCAAGTTTAAGTATATCGACTTCTCCAAGTAATTCACCATCCACTAGTCCGTCTAGTAGTCTTTCTATATCGACTTCACCTTCTACTTCTCCTTCAACTTCTCCTAGCACCAGTCCTAGTACCAGTCCATCATCTTCAGTTTCTTCTAGTCCTTCTATAAGTACAAGCCCTTCTACTTCGCCCTCAACGTCACCAAGTTCTAGTATATCAGCTAGTCCATCTCTTTCAACCAGCCCTTCAACTAGTCCATCTACCTCGCCTAGTTCGAGTATTTCATCTTCTCCGTCTATAAGTACTAGCCCATCAACTTCACCATCCAGTAGTCCAAGCACGTCTCCATCGACTTCTCCGTCAACGAGTCCATCAACTAGCCCATCAACCTCACCATCTACTAGTCCAAGTTCTAGCCCAAGCATTTCTACATCTCCTTCTACATCTCCATCTACTTCCCCTAGCACATCACCGTCAACGAGTCCAAGTACATCACCTTCTTCTAGCCCATCTATCAGCACTAGTCCTTCAACTTCGCCATCAACCTCACCGTCTTCTAGTTTGTCTGTTTCGACTTCACCATCAACCTCTCCTTCAACTAGCCCTAGCAGTTCACCATCTTCCAGTATTTCCAGTTCTCCTAGCCCAACAGAGGGCAGTAGATCAACTTCCATCTCGACCAGTCCATCGACTAGTCCAAGTTCTTCTCCGTCAATTTCAACATCACCGTCAACATCGCCTAGCACATCACCGTCTAGTTCTATTTCTACGAGTCCAAGTACTTCTCCATCGAGTTCGTTATCAACTAGTCCTTCAACCAGTCCTTCTTCATCTCCTTCAATTTCAACCTCTCCGTCAACGAGTCCAAGCACGAGTCCATCCACGTCACCATCTAGTTCAATAAGCACGAGCCCTTCTAGCTCAATTTCTACCAGTCCTAGTTCTAGTCCATCTTCCAGTCCTTCGATCAGTACTTCTCCTAGCACCAGCCCTTCAACTAGTCCTTCAAGTTCCCTTTCTACTTCGCCTAGTTCCAGTGTTTCATCTTCTCCATCAATTTCTACTTCTCCGTCTACAAGTCCTTCGACTAGTCCTTCAACTTCACCGAGCTTATCGACATCTCCTTCAACCTCTCCGTCAACTAGTCCGAGCACATCTATTTCTAGCAGTATTTCGACCTCTCCGAGCTCTTCGCCTAGCATAAGTACTTCGCCATCCACTTCTCCTTCTACAAGCCCTAGCACGTCTCCTTCTGGGTCTATTTCAACATCTCCTAGCACATCTCCTAGTTCTTCAGTTTCGACTTCTCCAAGTACCTCACCGTCAACGAGTCCTAGTGAATCGCCAAGCACATCACCATCTTCTAGCCTTTCTGTAAGTACCAGTCCAAGTACCAGCCCATCAAGCAGTCTTTCCACTTCACCTAGTTCCAGTGCTTCATCTTCAATATCCTCCTCGCCAAGTAGTTCTGTATCGGCTTCTATAAGTTCCAGTATCTCCAGTTCTCCTAGCCCAACAGTAGCACCAGGATATGACACAATTTTTATAGTCAATAGAGGAACAATAGCAAAATGGCTGAGTGGAAACAATTATTTGGAGTTGAAATAACCTTGACTTTTGCTCTAAAATGTGCTATAATTAAGGTATAAGTATTAAAGATAAACTATGACATTACATGAACTTAAAGCTGTTGCATACGATGCAATATGTCAAATAGAGCTTTGGAAACAGAAACTAAATGAAGCTCAACAAATGATTAACAACTATAAAGAACCAGAAAAAAATGACGATATTCAACCAGACAAAATATAGTGGATTTTTAGGTAATACTAAATACTCTATTAAAGGTTATGGATGCACAACTGCATGTGTAACTATGGTGCATAATTATAAATATAAAAAGTTTACAGACCTAAACAAGGCAGCTAAAATGCTTAGTTATACTAAAGACGGACTGTTAATTTGGTCATCGCTTAAAGCATTAGGACTTCAGTTAGTCTCTCGTATCTATAAGTACGACAAGAAATTAATAGATAATGCCTTTAAAAGTGCTGATGAATATGTAATTTTGCAAGTAAACAATAATCATTGGGTCTGGGTTATTGGAAGATATATTCCTTTTCTTGGATATAGAATTGCAGATCCATTAAGAGGAGATAAGGCTTATACAAATAGATATAAAAATATTACAGGATTTGCTATTATCAAATGAAAAACAAAAATAAAATTTTACTGATTGATCTCGAAACATCGCCCACTCTTGGATATGTATGGCAACTTTGGGAAGCCAACTGTCTAAAGGTTGTTAAGCCTTGGAAGATACTCTGCTTTGCTTACAAATGGTTTGGGGATAGTAAAACCCATGTCGTATCTCTTCCAATGGTTAAAAACGAGAAGGAATTAGTAAAACGCTTATGGAGTGTTTTTAATGAAGCTGATATAATTATAGCTCATAATGGAGACAAGTTCGATGTCAAAAAAAGCTATGCTAAGTTCATAGAGCATGGCTTAACACCTCCAATGCCATTTAAGACTGTAGATACGCTTAAAGTGGCCAGAAGATACTTTAAATTTGATTCTAATCGTTTGGATGCTTTAGGGGAACTATTAGGCGTTGGAAGAAAACTGCAAACTGGTGGATTCGATTTATGGGATAAATGTATGCAAGGAGATAGAAACGCTTATAGAGTTATGGAACGCTACAATAAGCAAGATGTTGACCTCCTAGAACGTATATATATTAAACTAAGACCTTGGATGACTTCTCATCCAAACCTGTCTATATTTAACGGTAACAATACCTGTCCTGTATGCGGAAGTCATAAGCTTCAAAAAAGAGGTTATAATATGACTATTAGCGGAAAAACCCAAAGAGTACAATGTATGGACTGTGGCAGGTGGAGTACTATTGGTAATAATAAAAAATTAACTGACGTAAAATGAAAGAAATAAAATACATTTGCCATGACTGCAAGCGTGAGTTAGAAGAAGGTGAGGAGTTCATGCAATATGAAGGTGACTTTATAAAATGTCGCAAGTGCCATGAAATTGACCCTGTTTTACGCAATTTTCAACAAACAAAAGTATATTCCAGAGTAGTGGGATATATACAGCCAGTATCTGCTTGGAATAAAGGTAAGGTCGCAGAATTTAAAGATAGGAAAGTATTTAAGCCAAAATTTGAAGGTAATGATGTGTACTAAAAAAGAGGCCCTTAACGAGCAAAGATAGTAGCCCATTACAGCCTCTTTATAGTACTACATTATAGTCCATTTAAAATTACATGTCAAATAAACCTAGTCTTTAGCGAAAGGTAGAGACACATAGGTCTTAACATTTAATTTAACATTATTAGTATCATAGAACCGCTAGTTTTTACGAGTATGTTGGTCTTACAACCAGTCCATGCTCCACAAACTTGCGATAATACAATAGAATATAGGCAAGAATACGATTATTGTCAGGAAAGAAAAATTGAATACAAAACTAACAACCATACAGTTTTAAAGAAATATCCATCCCACTACGGGATGAATTGCGTTTCATACGCAAAGAGTAGATCAGATGTTCCTATGGGCGTTAGCACCTATTCTCAAAAACTCTCCCACATAAAAACGCATAATGCAGAGGTGGGTAAAATTGGAGTCACTAAAGAAGGTGCAGTAGGCCATTTGGTAGTAGTAGAAGAAGTAAAAGAACACACTATTGTGATAAGTGAAGGCAATTATATGCATGGATTTGTCACATGGCGAGAACTAGATAAAGATAAAATAGAAGGTTACTACTAAACTATTCTAAAAAAAGAGACCCTTACGGGTCTTTTTTTTGTTTAAGTTCTTTTAGAAATTCTAAAAGTTTTTGATAGCATTCTTCACAAATGCCATGAGAGATAGGTTCATCTCCCTCCCTAATTAACTTTCCGCACCACGCACAGATTACCCTCATATTATCCTCCTATTTCTTCCTTCTTTTATTCTTCAATATTAACTCTATAAAATCACAAAGTTTTTCATATTCTTCATCTGTTAGCCTTCCTTGAAATTCACGAAGTGACCCTGCCTGTAAGCTTGCATATTCTCCGCTATCCTCTTTTTCCCAAATTTCAAAATTAACCTCGTAATATTTTTTCCGTAATTTTTTTTTCATATAATTTATTTACTATTATTTCTTCCTTATTCTTCTATATAATTTAGCATAGTCTTCTTTTTCTTGCAAGATAGCTATGAACACATCGTCTGGCATGTAAAAAAAGTCGGTGTAATCATGAGCCTCAAATTGATTGAACATGTGCTGCCCGATCCTTAGACCCTCAGGTATTCCAAGTAACTGTCTTACTTGAACTATCTTTTCCTGGTTCATAGTTTTTATATTTAAAAAATTATTTAAGACTACCTTAAAAGTTTATTGTCTTTTAGAACCATTATAAGAACAGGAGAAAGCCTGGTGATTACATCTTCTGAAGTAATGTCTGTCTTTTCATCGTCTAGGTCTCTGTCTAGACCCGATTCATGAAAACATGTGTGGAGTAGTTCGTGCAAGAAAACCTCATCTTGTCTAGATTGAGGGATGTCTCTATCTATGAGTATTCTAAGAAGCTGAAGATCGGTTATACCCCAATTATTATTTCTTTTTTCAGTGTCTTTTCCATTAACTAATGATACATAGTAATTGTGGGTAGCTACTTTTAGTTTTTGTGGTATTTTCATATTTATGCGTTTATGAGTGAATTATAGTGTTCTTTTAATTCATCGTGAATTTTATGATAATCTGGTTTGATATATTCTTTTTTAAATTCTTCATCCATCTTTTTAAGTTGTTCAAATTTTCCTGGGAACTGTTTATGAAACCAGTCATGTTGAGCTAGAGGATGGTCATGCCACTGCATGTGATGATAGGCACATTGGCACATTATATTTTCAACCACAACACTCATTCTATGAAAATTACCTTCTGGAAGTATATGAGAACCATGCATTTGCTTTCCTAACTCACCACTATTTGTGCATCCGTCATTACAACACTTATAATATCCCAGATGTTTTGCTATCTTTTTTGCTATTTCAACCGCTTCATGTCTCCAGTCTTCATTTGTCCAGTTCTCTCTTTTTTTTCTTTTTTTCATTTTTTTCTATGGGGTTCAGGCATAAGGGTGATCATGTCCGAACCCCACATTTTTTGTTTTTATTTTTGTATCATAAACTCTGCTGCCTCCAATTCTCTAGCTGAAATTGTATCTGGAACTTCTGAGACTTTATGAAATTCTATATCATATTCTTCATCTAGTTCTTTTTCGCAAGCTGCGATTTGGTCTTCTCTACCTTTAATGGCTTCTGCATGCTTCTCTTTTAACTCATTAAGGGCTTTTTCAAACTCTTCTGGATTTTCAATGTCGTATCTCTCATCTTTAATAATTGGTTCTCCTTTCTCGTCTTTCTTAGCCATTGACTCTGCTAGTTCAACTCTGTCTTTATCAAAAGCAAGATATTCTTCTGATGGATTATACTTCTTGCTAATATCAAGATAGGAATCCCATGCTGAATCAATCTTCTGCTTATTTTTAAGAACTGCATAGGCGAACTTCTCTCCTTTAACATCTAACAGTTGATACACTTTTTTCCTGTAATCAGGAATTTCTCTTTTTAGCATAGTTTTTTAATTAAATTTATTAGCTTCAGGCACAAAAATTTGTAATTCTGTTGCACACCAACGCTTAATTTGTTCAATATATTCCGTCATTTCTACAGTGTTTAGATCATGGATGCTTCTTATAACAGTATATCTTTTGTTGTTTACAGTCTTATATGACTTAAGAAATATTGACTTCATGAGTTCGTGAACTTCTTCTTTTGAGTAGCCAGTATGTTCTGATATGAGTTCATAGACTACTCCGAATAGGTATCTGGTTTGTTGGATGGTTTTAGATGTTTCTTCTTTTTTAACCACCATCTCTATGCGTTTTTCTTCCAATGTCAGGAGGTAACTATCATAGGAGTCTTGATTGTCCAATAAAACTTTACCTCCTTTTACTGTGCCAAAGAATTTTGGGATAGGTTTCACATTAAAAAGGTACTTTTTCTCCACCAACCGTTACCTCATCAT
>Ga0116154_10003504_pt1 | contig 11067 bp, 12 predicted proteins | sample AD_UKC030_MetaG_FD_89898 | JGI IMG/M metagenome (GOLD analysis project Ga0116154, IMG submission 89898) | Active sludge microbial communities of municipal wastewater-treating anaerobic digesters from USA - AD_UKC030_MetaG | ecosystem: Engineered > Bioreactor > Anaerobic > Digestate | place: USA...
GAGACATTGCGGTTTCATATGGCGCCGATTCTAAATAAAACCGCCCGATGCTTGCAAACCGAAAAGAAAGAGCAACCTGCTATGCAGATCGTTAATCTGGCCATTGAAAGCACGCTGGCTGACGAAGAGACGCGACGCATCCGGGACTCGCTACTCGCTGAATTGCCAGCATGATTCAGCGTGAGAAAAAGGACTATGAAGGATTGGACCGGAGTCCGGAAGCGATGTTCAGGTTGATATTGATCAGGATATCCAGTTTTTCGGGTGACGGATTTGCCATCACATCAAACGTGCGTTTATCAATGAAAAGACTGAGTGACAGCAGGTCCTGCCTGAGTTGTTTCGGCAGAGGGTTATCTTCCCTTGCCAGCTCACCTTGAAGAATACTCCAAATCTTTTGATTCTTTTCAAGCGAATCGGATCTCTCCCTGCTCTTATCGTCAGGGTCCCAGTTGTTCCGGCATTTTTTTAGTTGTAATGCTGCCTTGGTAAGTGCCATCGCTTCTATTTCCCGGCCTGACATGACCGATTTCTGGGCTGATTTGTATGCTTCAAGTTGCGCTGCGGACACGATTTAATACCTCCTGTTCATAATCAATCAGTTTTCTGGCGTCTTTAAGAGCTGGATAATATTCGTTCTTCAGAAGGTGTTCACTGATTCGGCCGATGAGATCGAGGGTGCTGGGTACGGCATTGACGAGATCCCGGACGAGGGTCCAGTAGGTGTTGTGATATTCGACCAGGTTTGCACCGTCGATATACATCATCTGAATGGCCAGATAGATCTTGCTGCAGTAAGTTGTGGCCTGATCCGGGAGCATGATATCTTTTTCCCGGAGAATCGGCGCGCTGTTTTCAATGATCAGTTCCGTACGTTTGGAACCGTTTTGAATCACTGCGCCGCTGATGATCAATTTTTCATGAGGTTTCAGATCTATTTTTAGTGCCATATCGGACTCAGATTTCTACGGCCAGGAGCGAACCCGGCTTGATTTCCGCGGGCAAGGATGGCCCGCTGTTTTTCTGTCGATCACGGAAGGCAAAGAGCTTGTCCAGTGCGGTGGCGATTTCCTGGTCCGTGGCCTGTTCCTTCAACTTCTCCGCAGACAAGGTGGTCTTCATATCTTTTTCAAGCCCCAGCCGCTGAACAGCTTCTTCAATGACCCTCACCCGCTTGATAAGATCCGCCCGCTGGTAGGTTGCAATCGGAAAGAAAGGGGGATCGCGGACAATATTCAGATCCGACTCCACATGCTGCTGCAGATTGTTGATCTGAGCAATGATCCCCGTTGACTGCAACGGTGTTGTTTCTGATTCCCCCGACAATGTACCGCTGTTAATGGTCATACCTACGGATAGAGATCGGTTGAGATGGACGGAGTTGTTTTCACCGGCAGGGCGGACCGCGTTCTGCAGTCCCTGGAATATATGAATATTTTGTATGTTCATAGTATGCCCCCCTTTGTGGTGTCAGATGGGGAGGAATCCTTCCTCCCCATCCAACCCCTCAAAAGTGCCTTTTACCCGAACAGTCTCAGAACAGACTGGGCGGCCTGGGCCGAGAGGCTCAACGCTGTGGTACTCAAGGACTGCCTGGTCTGGAGCATCAGCATGTTGGCGCCTTCCTCGTTCGTGTCGGCCAGGGTCAGCTTGTCAGAACCTTCGGTCAGGACGTTGATCATATTTGACGAGAAATCCTGGCGTACCGTGATGATACTCAGGTTACCCGACATTTTGGAGGATTCCGAGCGCAGGGTGTTCAGTGCCGTGTCCAGCAAGCCGATGTCAGCAGTGATTGCTGCAGAAACCGTTGCCGCGTAGGTGGAAGCCCAATCTGCTGCGGTGATACTCAACCCGCCTGCCGTTGCAGCAAAACCGGTCACGGCAAGTGTAGCACCCTCAAACGTTACGGTCATGACGTCACTGTTCAGGAGGTTTTTGCCCCGGTATCCGGAGTCTTCCGCCAGCTCGGTCAACTGAGTGCGCAGGGTATTGTACTGATTCTGGAGACTTGTCATTTCAGTGGATCCGGCAGTTGCACTCTGTGCGGACTGGGCGATACCTTTGGCCTGTTCGATCATTGCCGTGATGGCCTTGATACCTTTGTCGGCGGCTTGGATCGTCTGGACCGCCTGACCCATGGCATCCTTCAAACTGTCGATGACGCCCGCGCGGGAGGTCAGTGCCTGAGCGGCAAAGAACGACACGGGGTTGTCGATGGCCGAGTTGACTTTCTTGCCTGTGGAAAGACGATTCTGTGTACGATTTAAGAGGTTGACGGTGTCCTGAAGACTCAGAAGGTTGCTCCGCATACCGGAGCTTAAAGATACGTCATTGATAGCCATTTTTTAATTCTCCTTTTCTAGGTTTTTTTGTCGGCATTTCTTGCCGAAATTTTTTTGCCGTTTCAATCGGCTTTTGCTTTGGCCTCCGAACGGTCTGCCTGTTTCTTCCTCCTTTCTGACCGCCTCTTTCTCATCAGCCTTCGATAGTCTTATCGGCAGATCGGGGGAACGACTTTAGAATTTTTGTGGCGGTTACTTTTTTTAGGCTTATTGGAAAGATAACTTTTTATTACTTTGGCAATTAAACAGGTGAAGGATAGTCATTCCGTCGGAAGACGGAATCCGGAGAGATATTCACCAGGTACCGGAACAGGAAGCCGTTCACAGTGCGTCACGCTTCCTGTTCCTTGTCACCCCGGGCTCCGACCCGGGGTCCATTTCCAGTGCGTAACTTTCTGCGAATGGGTCCCGGATCAAGTCCGGGACGACACATAGTAAAAAAGTGCGGTCATGCGAGCGAAGCAAAGTGAGATCCTTGGCTTTTCTCAGCTATCATGACAAATTGAACATCGTTAAACTTTTTATGAGGCCGTAATAAAAGGAAAGGAATCAGTTGACATCTGACGGATATCTTTAAATAGAAGGTAGCACGCCTAAAGAATTCAAGATACTTCGCCGGCGGCCATAAAATTTTTCAGTTGAATGCCCTCCCGGAAATCGGGGTTGATTTCCAGAGCACGACTGATGGCGTCTTCCGCCTCCGACCGTTCCTCTTTTTCCAGGTAGGCCCGGGCCACATTATAAAAAAGGTTTTCATCGGCGGGCTGTACGGCAATGGCCTTCTGATATTGCACGATCGCCTTGTCGTAGTCGCCGTTTTTGCGGTTATGGATGCCGTCGGAATTGTAAAGATTGACCAGGTAGTAGCGTACCTCTTCATCGTCCCCCACGATATCCTGGACGGAGGCGAAATCTCCTCTTTCCAGGGCCAGGGTGGCCTCCTGAATACGCTCTTTCCGGGAAGCCAGGGCGCCCAATCCTTGACCGGACTCGTCATCCAATTGACGTTGCGCCATGATTTCCCGGACTTCCTCTTCCTTAATGATCATGAGCTGGTGCATGAAGTCCAGCGAGGTGTCGAAGTCGTCGTCGCGGAAGGTCACGGGACCGTAAACGTCGCGGAAGGTTTTCGATGCGGCAAGCTGATCCTGAAACTTGTTGATGTCCTTGTGCAGTTCCTTTGCGTCGGAGGCGAGCATCGGCGTGGCCTTCAGTTTTTCCAGAACCTCCTTGAAGCCGGAGATGCAGGAATAGATATTCTGCTTCTGCAGGTGAGTCTTGCACTCGTTCAGCTTGATGTTGATGTCGACCACTGCATTTCTGTCGATGGCGTCGCTCATACGTTACTTACCCGGTTCCGTTGCTGATTTTTTTCTCCCCCGTAAAGAACGGATTTGATCATGACCTGATCGCCATGTATCCATGCAATTACTGTGACATGGTCAGGCATTTATGAAATTATTTATCCGTTCCGGGTGTAAATATTTTTGAACACAGGAGAGGGTCAATATTACAAAACCAGTTAAATGTTGCGCAAATCATGAATTCCATTCAAATCGGGTCTTGCCGCTTATAAAAGAACGATGTGATTTATTTCACACATTCTACAAAACGGCCAACATGCCCTAAAGTTTTCTTACCCCCCTGCCGATAAAATGATCGAAAGTGTTTCATGGACCAACGGGGGGAAGGTAGAGAAGCTTTATGACAATATCAACGTATCAGGTCGACAATGTAATCAAGGCCTACAACAAGCAGAACAGGGCGAGCGCGCGTCCTTCCAGCCCGCAGGGGCTTAAAACGGACGGGCAGTATGTGGACATGGTTTCGCTGTCCAACAGTGTGGACAAGAAGGAAGCCTATCAAAAAATTTCCTACAGTCTTTTGGATGTGATTCTGAAAGACAGATTATAATCTTTTATCGCTTCAACCCTCTGATATCACGCATAAAGAGGGATTTTTGTATCCGCCGCAGGTTAATCATGCACCTCGGGGGATAGGAGACCGGAATGTTACAACTGGCCGTATCGGAACAAATCAGTTCATTAAAAAAACGGATTCTCGTCGTCGATGACGATGCAACCTTGCGCCAGTTGATCGCGGAAGCACTGTCCACATGCGATTATCATATTACGGAAGCCGAAAACGGTACGCAGGCCATCCGGATGATCATGGATGGTGCATTCGATCTGGTCATTACGGACATGATGATGCCCGGCATGAGCGGCATGGAGCTCTTGAGCCAGATCCGGGAAGAGAAGCCGGAAACGCCGGTTCTGGTGATCACGGCCCATCCGGCGACCAATCTGGCCGTTACGGCCATGAAAAAAGGCGCCGTTGATTTTCTTCCCAAACCCTTCGATATCGACAATCTCATTTTCAAAGTCGGCGTTTCCCTTCAGGAATCGGCCATTTCCCAAAACAACGGGCATGCCTCGGAAGTTGAACCCATTCAGTTGATCAATAAGAAGGAGGAGCTTTCCCTAAAAAGTTATATTTATGAAAGTATCGAAAATGCGTCCGGGGGGAACGATCAGATCTTTCAGAAAATTGTGGATATGGCCATGCAGGTGGTGGATGGCGAAAGCAGTGCCCTGCTGCTCTATGACGACGGGGAGAAACTTTTCCATCCCCAGGTGATAAAAAGCGACGATGTCCAGGATTACCTGGACAAGAAACTGCCCGCCATGGCGCCTTTATTTTTTGAAGTGGTAGAGAAGCAGGAAGCAGTCATTGCCAAGAGCAATGAGGCGGGCGAGTTCCTGCCGACGATCATCTGCTCCCCGCTCATGATCCGCGGTCAGGTTTTCGGCGTCCTGACCGTCAAAAAGGACGGGCGCGGTCCCGGTGTGACTTCAAACGACATGCAGCACATTCAGAGCCTGACGAAAAGGGCGTCGCTGAATCTGGAAAACAAGGTGCTGTACGAAAGCCTCTACGGCAACCTGATTGAAACCTTCAAATCCCTGGTTGCGTCCATCCAGGTCAGGGACCATTACACGGAGGAACATTCCTACCGGGTCATGAATCTGGCGCTGGAAGTGGCGGAGGCCATGGGTTGCGATGAGGCGGAGCGGGAATCCTTGAGAATCGCCGGCATTCTCCATGATGTCGGCAAGATCGCCATCCCGGACAGCGTTCTTTTGAAGCCCGATCGTCTGACGGACGAAGAATACGCCATCATCAAAAAACATCCGACCATCGGTGAAAGTATTCTACAGTCAATCGTCATCTTTGAGAACGAGCGCAATATCATCCTGCATCACCATGAGCGCTGGGACGGCCGGGGCTATCCGGACGGTCTGGCGGGAGAAGACATTCCCTTCCTGGCGCGCATCCTATGTGTCGTCGATTCCTACGACGCCATGACCAATACCCGTCCCTACCGCGAGGCCATGCGGGTGGAGGACGCCATCATGGAGTTGCTGAAAAACCGGAACACCCAGTTCGACGAAAAAGTCGTCGATTGTTTCGTCAAGTTGCTCTTAAAACAAAACCCTCCAACCTGACATCGAAGCAATGTCACAACGTCACCCTGAGGTGAAAGCCGAAGAATCTTTTCCTCCCAGCATACCTTGATTATTCAATTCTTTTCGGCGTTTATTCACGACCGAAGCGAAAACCCCGGCATGACCTCAAATGTCAATAGGATTTTACAACAAAGTCTGATATCCTTTTCCTGGCATGAATATTGTTAGTAAATATACGCATAGGAAGCATCATTTCCCCTGGTAGGGTGGCCGATGAGTATAGAGCCTTTTAATAAAAATATTCTTTCTTCAGCCGTTGTGCCCGCTTCGTCCGTGGATAAGGTCGGTCAGGTGAACCGCTTGCCGGATAAAGACAAGGCCGATCTCTTTTCCCGGATTCTGGACGGCCTGGTCGCCGAAAAGTCCGTATTATCTCAAGAACAACCGAATAACGAGAAGCCCCTGGACAGGGATAAGGTCCTGCAACTGATCCAATGGATGAATATCAAGATGAACGAAAGCCTGCTGCGGTCCGTCGGTGGGGATGGATTCGATTCGTCATATCGTTGGAAAATTGACACCCTGGCGTCGACTTTGACTACGGCAAAGCCGGTTGAGACGGAATCATCGGAGGTAGAAAGCATCCCGGCTTTACCTAAAGCTGCGCTCATGATGTCCAAAAATAACTATGAGGCAGTCATCCAGAAAGCGGCCGCGGCTTACGACGTCGATCCCGATCTGATCCGGGGGGTCATCCAGGTGGAAAGCAGTTTCAATGCCTCCGCACAATCTCCCAAAGGCGCCATGGGGCTGATGCAGTTGATGCCCGGAACCGCCCGGGAGTTAGGGGTCGCCAATCCCTATGACCCGGAGGAAAACGTCATGGGAGGGACCCGCTACCTGAAGAAACTCCTGAATCGCTACGACGGGAATGTTTCCCTGGCCCTGGCGGCTTACAACTGGGGGATGGGCAATCTGGAAAATCACCGGAACTGGATGCCCCAGGAAACCCGAAATTATGTGAGCAGGATCACCAGCCTTTATAACCGCAGCGAAGCCCGCACATCCTGAGTTTATCCGTAGCTGCATCAATCGATCCTCCTGGCACCGGTTCAGGCCATCTCCAGTCGATGGGAAGGCCGGAAATATTTCATTCGGATCTCCTTCCTTAATTCTCGTTTCCCGGTAAAAAAAAGCTGAATTCATTTTTCTGTCGTTATATACATCGGAGAAAATGAAAGAAGGTATCTCAGGGACGTGGCCAATATTTTGATTGTTTACCACAGCCAGACGGGGCATACGGCGAGGATGGCGGAAGCGGTTGCCGAAGGGGCGGCGGCAATCGAAGGGGTAACCGTGATCATGAAACGCGCCGCCGAGGCGACGGCGGAAGACCTCCTCTGGGCCGACGGTGTTGCCATCGGTTCGCCCGAGAATTTCGGCTACCTCTCCGGCATGATCAAGGACTTTTTCGACCGGACGTTTTATGCCGTTGAGGGCCGGGTGTTTCGCAAGCCTTACGTCGTCTTCATCAGCGCCGGCAATGATGGAACAGGAGCCCTCCGGGCGGTTGAAAGAATTGCCCTCGGGTATAAATTCAAAAAAGTGTATGAACCGGTAATTGTCCAGGGCGATGTCAAGCCCGAAGATCTGGAGAAATGCCGCGAACTGGGCGGTGTTTTGTCCGGCGGCTGTCAGATGGGAATCTACTGAACGGCGACAAGTCGAGAGATCGTAAGTGATGACGATAACAGTGGTTTTCTTGATAAGACTGTGATATCCAATCGCTGTTTGCGCCTTGGGGCACCTGAAAGATGAAAGATTATTTTATTGCCGTCGGCATAGAAGCACGGGCGCTGTTTTGATTAAAACAAAGCTTATTCCCACTCCGGTATCATTTTCGCCGGAGCCGGAATGGGTATTGAAGATTGATACCGGGGGGAAAAGAAATGGTTGAACCGGAAAAAACGCGCGAGCAGCTTGTGGATGAACTGGTCCGTTTGGAAAGAAAAGTCGCCGATCTCGAGGAGCAGGTCCGCCAGGGAGAAGGGCTGCGGGATGAAATCGCGCGCCTGCAGTCTCACCTGGAATATGTTGTCGGGGCGTCGAACGCGGGGCTGAATATCGTCGATGAAGATTACAATCTTTGTTACGTCAGCCCGGAATGGCGTATGCGTTACGGCGAGCGGCTGGATCTGAAATGTTACCAGTATTTCCAGGGACAGGAAACGGTCTGCGATCATTGCAAGATTCCCCAGGCCCTTGCGACGGGCAAGGCGGTCATCACGGAGCGGAAAGTCGCCCGGGAGGACAATCACGAGGAAAAGGCCAAGCAGGCCCTGCTCAAAACCGTCGAACAGTCGGAGCGGCTCCGCCGGGATATCATCGATTTTTTGCCCGACGCCACCTTTGCCATTGACCGTGACGGAAAGGTCATCATCTGGAACCGGGCCATTGAGGAGATGACGGGGATCAAGAGCGAGGAGATGATCGGGAAAGGCGATTATGAATACGCCCTGCCTTTTTACGGAGTCCGTCAGCCACTCCTGATCGATATGGTTCTTCATCCGGACCCGGCGCTGGAACAATACTACCGTTATGTGCGTACGGAGGGCGATGTGCTGGTCGTGGAAACGGAGGTTCCGGGTCTTCGGGGCCGCCGGGACCAGCGGTTTTGGGCCAAGGCAAGGCATCTTTACGACAGCGACGGCAACACGATCGGCGCCATCGAATCCATCCGCGACATCACCGGTCATCGAAAAGCGGAAGAAGCGTTCCGGGAAAGTGAAGAAAAATTCCGCCTCCTGACGGAGGAAACCCCCGTTGGCATTTCTTTGATGAACGCCGACCAGCGGTTTGAATATTTCAACCCGAGATTCACGGAAATATTCGGCTATACGCTTGATGAGATGCCGACGAAGGAAGCCTGGTTCGCGAAAGTCTATCCCAATGCCAGATATCGGAAGAAAATCCAGGCCTTCTGGAAAAAGCAACTCTACGATGCGCCGGTACCGGGCCATATTGTGGAGGGGCAAGTCACAGCCCGCAGCAAGGACGGCATGGAAAAGATCGTCTATCTCCGGTCCGTTTACATGAGTAACGGAAAGCATCTTCAGACCTATGAAGACATCACCCGCCAAAAGAAACTCGAGGAACAACTGATTCAGGCCCAGAAAATGGAGGCGATCGGCACCCTGGCAGGAGGGATCGCCCACGATTTTAATAATCTGCTCATGGGGATTCAGGGTTATACCTCCCTGATGCTGTATAAACTGGAATTGCCGCATCCATTCTATGAGAAATTGAAGGCGATTGAGGATCAGGTGGTGAGCGGCGCCAACCTGACGAAGCAGCTCCTCGGTTTTGCCCGGGGCGGGAAATACGAAGTCAAACCGGCCGATCTGAACCGCCTGGTGGAGAAAACGGTGGACATGTTCCACCGTACCAAAAAGGAAATCACCGTTCATAAAAAACTCGACAAAAAACTCTGGAGCGTCGAAGTGGATCAGAGTCAGATGGAGCAGGTGCTGCTTAATCTCTATGTGAACGCCTGGCAGGCCATGCCGGGGGGAGGCGATCTCTTCCTGGAAACGCAAAACATTACTCTGGACGCCGTCTATGTGAACTTGAACGATGTGCCGTCGGGGGATTACGCCAGGATCACCGTTACCGACACCGGCGTCGGTATGGATGAGAAAACGCGTCAGCGGGTCTTTGATCCCTTTTTTACGACCAAGGAAATGGGCCGCGGGACGGGTTTGGGGCTGGCGACCGTCTACGGCATCATCAAGGGCCATGGCGGCATCATCAATGTGTACAGTGAAAAGGGTAAAGGGACGACGTTCACTATCTATCTTCCCGCCTCGAAAAAAACGGTCAGGGCCGAGGTCAAAAATAACCGAACCGTGCTCAGGGGCAAAGAGACCCTGCTGGTTGTCGATGACGAACCGACAATTCTCAAGGTGACAGGGGATCTGCTGCAGACGCTGGGGTATCAGGTCTTCAGAGCGACCAGCGGCAGGGAGGCCGTGGAGCTGTACCGGACCCATCATGACCGGATCGACCTGGTGATCCTGGATATGGTCATGCCGGTATGGGGCGGCGGGGAAACCTTTGATGAACTCAAGCGAATTAATCCCCGGATCAAAGCCATTCTTTCCAGCGGGTACAGTTTAAACGGTGAGGCCAAGACGATTCTGGGGCGGGGCGTGAAGGCTTTTATCCAGAAACCTTTTCTGGTGGACCAGCTTTCCCAGTCGATCCGGGAGGTTTTGGATGCCGGCGATGCGTTATCTCAGGACACCGCGAACGCGGTATTAACGAAGGAGTGATCGATGCTGCAAAAAATATGTTTAACCTTTTTATGTTGGGGCCTTTTTTGCCTGTTGCCCGTCCTTTCCCATGCCTTGACCCCCGAACAGGTGATCCAGTTGAAGAAAGCAGGCGTGGACGACAAAACGATCCAGTTGATGATTTCTCAGGAAATCGCACGGGAAAACCGTGATCCCTACGAAACCATGGGGACGAAGGAAATCAAGGACGCCGATGGGAAAACGGTCATCATCTATTCGACCGGCAGACCGCACGGCGGAACCCTTGACCGGGAGGAGCAGGAGAAACTCGACCGGGCCTGGGAAATGCTCCAGAATATGACCATCGAAACGAAATAGAGTCCTTGCGATGTGTGGCCGCTTTGTCCTGCTTACGGATTTGTCCCGTCTGGCAAATAGCTTCGATATCCGTGAGGTGCGGTGTGATTATGCCCCCCTCGGTGAGGTGTATCCGGGGCGGCAGATCTACGCTGTGATCCGGGAAGAGGTGAACCGACTGGTGTCTTGTCGCTGGGGCCTGGTTCCGTCCTGGGCCCAAAATTCCCCGCAGGGAAAGGGGATCATCAATGCCCGGGCCGAAACTGTGACGGAAAAGGCCAGTTTCCGCAATATATTCAAGCGGCAGCGCTGTCTGATTGTGGCCGATGGTTTTTACGAATGGGAAAAAACGGCGGGGAAAAGTATTCCTCACTATTATGACCTCAAATCCGGCGAGCCGTTTGGCATAGCCGGACTTTACGATATCCGACGCCGGACGGACGGCAGTATGCTGCGCACCTGCACGATCATTACGACAACATCCAACGAACTGATTCGAGCCGTACATGACCGGATGCCCGCGATTATTCCACGCAAAGATATGACAGCCTGGCTCGATCCCGCCACGGCCGGTGCCGCTGAACTTCTCGCTCTGTTGTCTCC
>Ga0116154_10003508_pt1 | contig 11064 bp, 8 predicted proteins | sample AD_UKC030_MetaG_FD_89898 | JGI IMG/M metagenome (GOLD analysis project Ga0116154, IMG submission 89898) | Active sludge microbial communities of municipal wastewater-treating anaerobic digesters from USA - AD_UKC030_MetaG | ecosystem: Engineered > Bioreactor > Anaerobic > Digestate | place: USA...
GCGGCCGGCGCAACGGCCGCGACCTCCGATCGTTCGGGGTCACCGGACGGGTGACGCGGCGATTCGGCCGGGGGCGGAAGCACCGGGCGCACGTGGGGTTCGAGCACCTCTCGGGCGACGACCCGGCGAGCGGCCGCGACGAGGCGTTCGACCCCCTCTGGGGCCGCTGGCCGCAGTGGAGCGAGCTGCTGATCTACCAGTGGCCGCTCGACTCCCGGGTGGGCGAGGCGACGAACGTGCGGCGGCTCGGCGCGGGGCTCCTGCTGCAGCTCGGGGCGGACTCGTCGCTCGCGCTGGACTTGCACCTCCTCGGCGCGGACGAGAGGAGCGCCCGTTTCGCCGCGCAGGCGGCGAACCTCGGAGGGGGCCGAGACCGCGGGCTGCTCGTCACGGGGCGTTGGCGCAGGGCGTTCGACGCGCACGTCTCGGCGCACCTCCACGCCGAGTATTTCCGCCCGGGCGACTTCTACGCCGCTCACCGGAGGGACGAGTCGTACTTCGCCCGCGCGGAGCTGAACCTGGCGTTCTGACCCGGCGTGCGAGAACGGCCGGGCGCGACGCTATGATGTCGCGGCCACGACCGAAGGACCGAGGAGGACGCCGATGTCCGAGCCGAAGATCGCCGCGAAGGAGCCCGTCCGCGTGAGCCTCGAGGCGGGGAAGACGTACGCCTGGTGCCGTTGCGGGCTCTCGAAGAGCCAGCCGTTCTGCGATGGCTCGCACCGGGGGACGGAGCTCGCGCCCCTCGTCTGGAAGGCCGAGGAGGCGAAGGAGGCGTGGCTCTGCCAGTGCAAGCGGACCGGGAACGCCCCGTTCTGCGACGGGACGCACAAGAAGCTCCCCTGAGGGCGAGCGGCGCCCTCGTTCCGGGCCGCGATCCGACCTCCGGCCGGGGGCGTAGGGGGACTCGAAGGAGGAGCGGCATGGGATCTCTCGACGGCATCGAGGTCCGGACGATCGACGGGAAGGCCGAGACGCTCGCGAAGCACGCGGGGAAGGCGCTCCTCGTCGTGAACGTCGCAAGCAAGTGCGGCTTCACGCCGCAGTACGCGGGGCTCGAGGCGCTCTGGAAGAAGTACCGCGACCGGGGCCTCGTCGTCCTCGGCTTCCCGTGCGACCAATTCGGCCGCCAGGAGCCGGGAAGCGAGGCGGAGATCCAGGCCTTCTGCTCGCGGACCTACGGCGTGACGTTCCCGATGTTCGCGAAGGTGGAGGTGAACGGGGACGGCGCCCACCCGCTCTACCGGCACCTGAAGAAGGCGGCTCCGGGGCTGCTCGGGACCGAGGCGATCAAGTGGAACTTCACGAAGTTCCTCGTCGCCCCGGGAGGCGCGCCGGTGACCCGCTTCGCCCCGAACGACGCCCCGGAGAGCCTCGCGGCCGCGATCGAGAAGGCTCTCCCGGGCTGAACGCCCGTCAGCCGGCGCCTTCCTCCAGAGAGAACGAGATCGTCGCGCCCTTCCCGGGTGTTCCCTCCGCCCGGACGACGCCCCCGTGGCGCTCGACGATCCGGCGCACGACGGCGAGCCCGACGCCGGTCCCCTCGAATTCTTCGGCGCCGGGGAGCCTTTCGAAGATGCGGAAGATCTTCTCCGCGTGCGCGGGCTCGAAGCCGATGCCGTCGTCCGAGACGAACCAGCAAGTCCGCCCTCCCTCGTTTCGGGCGCCGATCTCGAGACGCCTGCGCTCCTTCCGTGCGCTGAACTTGAGGGCGTTCCCGACGAGGTTCGCGAGCACCTGGCGGACGAGGCTCTCGTCGCCGACGGCCGCAGGGAGCGGGCGGAAGACGACCTCGGTCTTCTCTCGCTCCTCGGGGACGAGCAGCTCGTCGAGGACGGAGCGGGCGAGTCGCTCCATGTCGATCGGTCCCGTCCGGAGCGGCTGGCGCCCGGCCCTCGAGAGGGTGAGGAGGCTTTCGACCAGCTCGGACATCCGACGGACGTTGCGGCGGATGGCGTCGACGTGCCGGCGACAGTCCGACTCCGGACGGTCCTCGACCTCCTCCTCGAGCATCGCCGCGTAGCCGTCGAGCGCGCGGAGCGGCGCACGCAGGTCGTGCGACACCGAGGAGGTGAAGGCCTCGAGCTCGGCGTTGAGGTGCTCGAGCTGCGCGGTCCGTTCCCGGACCCTCGTCTCGAGCTCGGCGTTCGCCTTCAGCACCGCGTCCTGCGCGCGGACCCGCTCGGTGTCGTCCTCGCAGAACGCCAGGACGCGTCCGTCCTCCAGCCGGATCGCCGTGAGCGAGACGTGACGTGGCGTGCCGTCCTTCCGCCGAAGGCGCCACTCGGTCGTCCGGGAGGGGGCCGACGGCGCCCCTGCCGCGAGCCGGAGGGGCGTGTCGCCGCCGCCTTCGCCCAGCAGGATCGAGACGTTCGCGCCGAGCAGCTCCACGGGGTCGTACCCGGAAAGGAGGCTCGCCGCGGGGTTCGCGTCGAGCACCCGTCCCGCGTCGTCGGTCACGAGGATCGCCACGGGCGAGCTCCGGAAGTAGCTCCGATAGCGCGCCTCGCTCTCCTGGAGCTCGTGGTGCTTCTTCTCGAGCTTCCGGGCCAGCGCCTTGTCGTGCCGGGCCAGGAACGCGACCTCCTCGGCGAGTCCCCCCGTCCGCGCGTCGTCGCTCGCGGGCGCCCTCTCCTCGAGGAGGCGCCGGATCGCGGCGAGCAGGGTGTCCGGCTCCGTCGGCTTGCGGAGGAAGAGGTCCCCTCCCGCCTCGAGGGCGACCCGCTCGTCCTCGACCTCGGTGTAGGTCGCGGTGTAGAAGACGAACGGCACGTTCCGGAGGGACGCGTCCCCCTTCAGCGCGCGGCAGAGGAGGAAGCCGTCCATCTCGGGCATCAGGATGTCGGAGATGACGAGGTCGGGAGCCCGGCGCCGGGCCGCGGCGAGGGCCTCGCGGCCGTTCGAGGCCGACTCCACCTCGAGCCCCTCGCCCCCGAGGAGGACCTCGAGGAGGTATCGGTTCTGCGATTCGTCGTCCACGACGAGGACGCGGGTCACGGACGGACCTCCGGTCGCACGTAGCTCACGACCTCGTCGAGGAAGGTGTCGGGATTGATCGGCTTCTCGACGTAGCCGGTGCAGCCGGCCTCGAGGCACCGTTCGCGGTCGCCGAGCATCGCGTACGACGTGACGGCGACGATCGGGACGCCGTCGAGGGCCGGGATCCGGCGCAGCTCCCGCGCGACGGCGTGCCCGTCCATTCCGGGGAGCTGGATGTCGAGGAGGACGAGCTCGAAGCGGCCGGAGCGCGCCTCCTCGAGCGCACGCGGGCCGTCCGGCGCGGCGACGACGTGCCAGCCGGCCCCCTCGAGCAGGAAACGGACGAGGTAGAGGTTCTGCTCGTTGTCCTCGACGACCAGGACGTTTCCGCTCATCGCCCCTCCGTTCCGATGTCGGCCGGCGCCTCTCCGGCGGGAAGCCGGAAGCTGAACGTGCTCCCTGCGCCGGGAGCGCTCTCGACGGTGATCTCGCCCTGGAGCATCTCGGCGAGCCGCCGGCAGATGGAGAGCCCGAGGCCGGTCCCTTCGAAGCGACGGGCGAGGCCCGACTCGAGCTGCTGGAAAGGCCGGAACAGGTTCGGGAGGTCCTCGGCGGAGATGCCGATGCCGGTGTCGCGGACGCGCGTGACGACCCACGGCCCCTCGCGGACGGCGCTCACCGTAACGCTCCCCGTCTCCGTGAACTTCACCGCGTTGGAGACGAGGTTCAGGAGGACCTGCTCCACGCGCCGCCGGTCGCTCCGGACCGTCCCGATGGCGGGGTCGACCTCCGCCACGAGGGAGAGGCCCTTCCTCTCGGCGGCCGGCGCCAGGGCGCGCAGGCATCCCTCGACGGCTTCCGTCAGCGCGAACGGCGCGGACGACACGCGGAGCTGGCCCGCCTCGATCTTCGAGAGGTCGAGGACGTCGTTGATCAGGGCGAGGAGGTGCTGCGCGCTCGACTTCACCATCCCGAGCTGGCGGGACTGCTCCTCGGTCAGAGGCCCGCCGAGCCCCTTCAGGAGCACGCCCGTGAAGCCGATGATCGAGTTGAGGGGCGTCCGGAGCTCGTGCGACATCGTGGCGAGGAACGCCGACTTGAGCCGGTCGGCCGCCTCGGCCCGGTCGCGCTCGACGGCGAGCTCGGCCGTGCGCGAGGCCACGAGCTCCTCGAGGTGCTCGCGGTGTCGCGCGAGCTCCTCCTCCGCCCGCCTTCGCTCGCTGATGTCCCGGTCGATCCCCATGACGACGTCGCGCCCCCCGAGCTCGAGCAGGCACATCGACGTCTCCATCGGGAACGCCGTCCCGTCCTTGCGGACGTGGACCGACTCGATCGTGATGACGCCCCTCTGCCGGAGCTGCTCGACGAATCGCGCGCGCCCCTCCGGGCCCCCCTTCGTCTGCGCGCGGACCTCCTCGGGGTGGAGGACGTTGATGCTCCGGCCGACGAGCTCCTCGCGGGAGTAGCCGTTCATCTCGCACGCCTGGGTGTTGCAGTCGAGGATCTCGAGCGTCTCCGGGTCCGTGATGAAGATCCCGTCGGGGCTGCTCTCGAAGAGCGTCCGGAAGCGCGCCTCGCTCTCCTTCAGCGCCTCCTGGGTGCGCGCCGTCTCGCTCCTCGCCGCCTCGATCTCCCGCGCGGTGAGGATTCGAAGCTGCCCGGTCTCCGTGAGCCCCGGCGACGCGGTTCCGCGCGCGGCGACCTTCGCGGAGCCCTCCGGGGGCGGCGTGCTGGGTTCGGTCATGCGGTCTCCTCGTCGCGGCCGGAGCGTATGGAGGACCGGAGCGGGTGCCAGCATAGAAGGTTCCGGGACCGCCACAAAGGGCGGACTTCGGGGGCGAAGCTCGTACCGGCGGCTAGAATCGACGCGTGCGGCGTCCTGTGCGCCTCGTTTGCGGCCGGGGCGTCGCCGTCGCCCTCCTCGTCCTGGGCCTCGCCGGGCCGGCCGGCGCAACCCGGCTCCCCGAGGCAGAGCTCGCCCGCCTCGAGGAGGAGGCGGAGTCCCGGCCCCGGCCGGCGCTCGAGAGAGTGACGGCCCGGCTGAAGGGAGCTGCGGAGGCGGGGGAACGAGCGCAGCTCCTCAACGTCCGGGCCGGCGCCCTCATCTACCTGAGCGAGCTCGACGAGGCCCGGGCCGTCCTCGCGGAGGCGGAGGAGGCGGCGCGCCGGGCGTCGCTCCCGCTCGAGATCGCCACGATCTCCCTCCACCGGGCGACGATCCTCTTCCGGACGAGCGACTACGGGGAAGCCTACGTCGAGGTCAGCCGGGCGATCCAGGCCTTCGGTGAGCTCGGGGCGAAGCGGCGGCTCGCGAGGGCGAGCAGCCGGGCCTTCACGATCCTGACCCAGCTGGGCGACTACGAGCGCGCGCTGGCCTTCGGGGAGCGGGCGCTGGCCCTCGCGGAGGAGGCGGGCGACTCCTTCAGCCGCGGCGCCTACCTGAGCAACATGGCGTACCTCCACTACCGGAAGAAGGAGTACGACCGGATGCTCGACTACGCGAAGCTCTCGCTCGCGGCATACGAGGCGGTCGGCGAAACGTACCTCGTCCGGTACCCGCTCATCAACGGAGGCGTCGCGCTCCTCGAGCTGGGTAGGCCCGCGGAGGCGGAGGAGTTCCTCCTTCGGGGCCGCGCGATCGCGATCGCGGGAGACGACCGGGTGAACGAGACCGTCACGCGCAAGTTCCTCGCTCGGACCTGGCGGACGCTCGGGCAGACCGGCCGGGCGCTCCCGGAGGCGGAGGCGGCGCTCGCGCTCGCCCGCCAGATCGGGAATCGGTTCGAGGTGAAGAACGTCCTCCTCGAGCTCGCGGCGATCCACGAGGCGGGCGGGAGACCGGACCAGGGATACCGGCACCTGAAGGACGGGCTGACGCTCCTCGAGGAGATCCAGGGCGCCGAGGTCCACCGGAAGGTCGCGGCGGTCCAGGAGCAGCTCGAGATCGAGAAGCGGGAGGGGCAGATCCGCCTCCTGCGGAAGGAGCAGGAGCTGGGCGAGCTCGCGTTCCGGAACCAGCGGACGGTTCGCAACTTCCTGATCGCCCTCCTCGCGGTCGCGCTCGCTGCCGGCGCCGGCGCCTACAGGGCCTACGCCCAGAAGAAGCGCGCCGCAGAGACGATCGGGCGGCAGAACGCGGAGCTCCTGGCAATCGACCGGATCGCGCGGGACATCAACAAGGAGGTCGAGCTCCGGTCCCTGATCGAGTCGATACTGCGGCACTCGCTCGAGCACTTTCCCCAGGCGGCGCGGGGCGGATTCCTCGCCCTCGCCGACGAGGACTCCCGCTTTCGTTCCCTCGTCTCGTTCGGCTACCCCGAGGCGGCGCTCGAGAAGGTCGCGCTCGCGGAGGAGGCGGCCCGGGCGAGGTACGTCGAGGCGGGGGAGGAGGTCGCCGAGGGGCTCCACGTCGTGAGGCGGCCGGGGTCGCTGGAGGGCCTCGGAGAGGCGTACCGGCCGGCGGCGTCGCTCCTCGTGTTCGTCATCCGCGACGAGAGCGCGACGGTCGGCTACCTCGTCCTGGAGAGCGTCGACGATCCCGCCGCGTTCGACCGGATCGACGTGCGGCAGGTGAAGACCCTGCACGAGCACATCATCTCGGCGGTCCAGAAGGCCCGGAGGCTCCGGCAGGTGGAGCGGCTCTCGCGGACCGACCCCCTGACCCGCCTCGCGAACCGGCGTCACGTCCAGGAGCGCCTGGCTCTCGAGGCGGAGCGCGCCAGCCGCTACGGAACGCCGTTCCTCGTGGCGATGTGCGACCTCGACGACTTCAAGAACGTGAACGACACGCTCGGGCACGACTGCGGGGACGAGGTCCTCCGCTCGACGGCCCGGCTCCTCTCCGAGAACCTCCGGCGCACCGACCTCGTCGGCCGGTGGGGCGGCGAGGAGTTCCTCGTCCTCCTTCCGGAGACGGAGCGGGAGGGGGGGCGGATCGCGCTCGAGAAGGTGCGCGCGAAGCTCGAGGCGCTGCCGCTCGTCTACGCCGGAGCGCCGCTCCGCGTGACGGTCTCGATCGGTCTCGCCGCGTTCGTCCGAGGGGAGCGGCTGGAGGACCTCGTCGCCCGTGCCGACGCGGCGCTCTACGAGGCCAAACGCTCCGGAAAGAACCGCGTCGTCGTCGCGGGGGGCTGACGGGGAGGTCCAGCGGAGGCACACCTTCGCGGCGCGCCGAAGACCGACGTCGGCCGCCGCCGATCGGTCCGGCTCCCATCAGGCGGTCGGAGCGGGCCCCGGGAACGTCTCGTCCCTCGCCCGGAGGGAAGGGCTCTCCCCGGAGATCGAAGGCAGGCCGCGCCCCGCCCCCTCGAACGCTTCTCGGAGCGAGCGGGCCGTCGCCGGTCGTACGCGCTCGTCCCGCGCGAGCGCGGCGAGGAGGACCGCGGCGAGGGACCCGGGACAGTCGGGCCGGTAGCCCCGCGGGTCGGGAACGGGAAGTGTGAGGACCCTCTCTGCCGTCCGGGTGCTGCTGCTTGCCGCGAACGGGTTCACTCCGGTCAGCGCCTCGTAGATCGTGAGCGACAGCCCCCAGAGATCGAAGCCGGGCGACGGAGGATGCCCCTGGAGCGCCTCCGGTGAGAGATAGGGGACCGTTCCGACGACGTGGCTCGCCGCCGTGCGAGTCGAGGAGTCGGTCTCCCCACGGGCGCCTCGCAGGTCGGGCGGGACACCGGGCGCGAAGGACGCGTCCGTCTCACCGAGGAGGCGGACGAGGCCGAAGTCGAGCAGCTTTGGCGCGCCGTCCGCCGCGAATCCGACATTCGAGGGCTTCAGGTCACGGTGGAGGACGCCGCGGGCGTGGAGGGCCTCGAGCCCCGATGCGAGCGCCGCCCCCCAGGCCGCGGCGAGCGCCGGGGCGACCGGTCCGCTTCGGATCCTGTCGGCGAGCGTTCCGCCCGGCAGGTACTCGAGGACGAGCATGGGCGTGCCGTGCCAGCTCTCGAGCGCGAAGATGAGGCCGAGGCTCGGGTGGATGAGCTGGGCTCCGGCGCGCGCCTCGCGTTGCAGCCGCCTCACGGAGCCGGCGGAGAGGCTCGGGAGCGTCTTGACGGCGACATCCCGGCCGAGCGCCAGGTCGCGGGCCTTGTAGATCACGCCCATACCGCCTGCGCCGACCCAGCGCTCGAGCCGGTACTTCCCGGCGAGGAGATACGGGGCCGGCACGGTCTCGAAGAACGTCTCGTCGTCGGGGCAGGCGCTCCCCGCGTCGGAGGGAAAGAGGCGACGGCAGCGGCGGCAGAGGCGCGCCGCTTCGGGGGCCTCGATCGCGTCGGTAGGCCGGCCGGCGTGGGAGGGGCCCGCCGAAGAGGCCTGGGAGGATCGGAGGAGGAGGTTCTCGAGGGCGAGCGCGCCCGCAGAGGCGGCTGCGGAGAGGAACTGCTCGTCTTCGGGGTCGAACGGGCGCTCGCTCGCCTTTTCGCCGACGGCGAGCAGGGCGAGAAGCCCGCCCGTCGAGCCCGTCAGCGGGACGAGGATGCGGGCGCGGGAGGCGGCGAGCCAGTTCCGGTCCATCTCCGAGAGGTCGGCGAAGCCGGCGGCGTCGCCGTCGAGGCGGATCGGCCCGGGCCGCAGGGCCGCGGCCTCGACGATCGGCGAGGTCCCGTCGAGCGCGGGGAGCGGCCGGCCCGGGCTCACGAAGGATCCGGTCCGATCGTCGCGAACGAAAAGGGTCGACGGCTCGGCGACGAGCGCCCTCTCGATCCCGCCGGAGAAGGCCTCGGCCAGCTCCTCGACGTCGCGGGCTCGGCGCGCCTCGCCGGCCAGGCTCGCCAGAGTCCCCGACGACGCCTTCCGGGCGTCGAAGAAGAGCCGCTCGAGGAGGCTCCGCGTCCGGTCGCCGTATCGCAGCCCCGCCGTCGTCGCGGCGAGCGCGGCGCAGATGAAGAGGGCGTGCGACGAGAAGACCTCTCCGATCGGGACCTCGCGCCGAGTCCAGAAGAGCAGGCCGAGAGCGGCCAGGGGGGCGAGCGAGACGACCCGCACGCTTCCCTCGGCGAAGGCGAGGAGGATCGCCTTCTTGACCAGGAGCCCGACCGAGAGGACCCGCGGGGAGAGCATCGCGTAGGCGAGGACGAGCGGGAGAATCAGGACCGGGAGGAGTGAGAGCGCGATCGCGACGGGAGGAAGGAGCAGCCGGCCGGTGCCGGCGATCCAGGCGATCTGCGCGAGCGCGGCGGCGAGGGGCGGCCCGAGCCCGACGAGGAGGCCGGCGCCGATGACGGAGGCCCTGCGCCGGGTGGCTGAGGAGAGCGGCTCCATCCGGAGGGCGCGCGCCTGGAAGAAGAAGAGGAGGAGCCCGCCGAGAGAACCGGCCCCGAAGAGGAACGACGTGAGCCGCCGGGTCCCTCCGAGGAGGAACGCCTGCGTGCCCGTGCCGAGCGAATCGAGCGTGCCGGGGACCTGGAAGAGCGGGACGAGAAGCGCCTGGGCGAGCGCCGTCGCGCCGAGGAGGCCGAGGAGGACTCGGCACGCGCGCGACCGCGTCAGGTCCGACGGGAAGAGGGAGAGGAACGCCGCGAGGGCTGGGAAGGCGAAGTGCCTCGGGAAGGAGACCCACACGAGGACGATGGCCTCCCGCAGCGGGGTGCTCTGAACGAGTGAGGCGTTCGCCTCGAGGAAGCGTGCTCCGACGAAGTGCCCGAGTCCGGCGAGCGCCGCCCCAGCCAGGAGCGCCTGGAGGCCGACGCCGGCGAGCGCGATCCCAGCTCCGGCCAGCGCGAGCGCGACGCCGAGGAGGGCGAATGTCGCCCGAGTCACCGACTCGTCGACGGTCGACCGCCGCTCGCGGACCGCACCCGTGACGACCCGGGCGCCGGCGCCGGCTTCGCGGAAGGCGACGGGAGTGCCGGCCGGCAGGTCGAAGAGGCTGCGCGCCGCGACGACGCCGCCGGCGGGCGCCCATGGTCCGCCGCCGATCGAGATCGCGGAGAACCGCGTCGTCCGGCCGTCCGCGAGGACCGTCCCGCCGAGGGAACCGTCCGGCGCCGGGATCGACTCGAGCCGGACGGGGCGCTCCCGCGTCGTCCCGATGCGGAGCAATGCGCCGGGCAGGCCGAGGAGGACGAGCAGGGCGCCCCACAGCGCGTAGGCCCGGGCGAGCCTCGAAAGGATCGTCTTGACCCCGATCATCCTGCCCGCGGATTATCGGGGCAAACGGAATCGAAGCTCATCGAGGAGGTCGACATGCCGTTCGACAGGCGCTGGCTCCTGACCGCCGCCGGCTCTGCGTTCCTCGCGTCGCTCTCGAAGGACGGGCTCGCGACGCCGCCCACTGCGGGCGCGAAGCCGACGGGAGACCCCGCGAAGGACAAGGAGCTCGCATTCCAGGAATTCCGGATCGGGTACGGCGACCTGACCGCCGACGAGGAGAAGGTCGTCCGGAAAGCGCTCGAGGGGACGTACGGAGAGCGATTCGATCGTCTCTACCCGAGCCTCACCGAGGCCGAGAAGAGAACGCTCCTCGGATTCGCCTGCTTCCTCGGGACCCTCACCTCGAGATGCCTCGAGAACGAGCAGAAGGGACGGTGCGGCTGGAAGGGGGACCCGTCGGCGACGCTGCGCGAGGAGCACGTGCAGCGTGCCCGGGAGCTCCTCGGCTACCGCCTCAACACGAAGCTGAAGTTCCCGTGCTCCTCGGCGGTCTCGTCACCGAATGTCCTTCAGGCCGACGAGCCCTGCCCCCTCTGCCCGGGCTGAGGGACGCGGCGAGCCTGCGCTTCGGAACCCGCACCGCGTCCCGCCCCGCGCGAGACGCGCCTTCGAGCCGGCGAAGTCTCTCCAGACCAGGTCGGTCGCTTTCGCGTGGCAGGGGAGGCAGGCGCTGACGGCGAGGGCGCGGCGGAGCTCGGCCGCGTCGAGCGAGCGGAGGCCGACGCGCGTGCCGATCCCGGGCGAGGGGGCGTCGAGGAGGGTCCAGCCGTCGACGGCGAGGCGCGCGTCGTCCGTCGCGGGAGAGGCGGGAGAGAACGACGCCGCGCCGCTCTCGAACGAGAGGGTCCCGGTGCCGAGGCCGAGCGCCCACGACGAGAGGTGGCAGCTCGCGCAGTCGCGCGCCTTCTTCCCGGTGGAGTGCGGGTCGAGGGACGC
>Ga0116154_10003509_pt1 | contig 11063 bp, 7 predicted proteins | sample AD_UKC030_MetaG_FD_89898 | JGI IMG/M metagenome (GOLD analysis project Ga0116154, IMG submission 89898) | Active sludge microbial communities of municipal wastewater-treating anaerobic digesters from USA - AD_UKC030_MetaG | ecosystem: Engineered > Bioreactor > Anaerobic > Digestate | place: USA...
CTGAATCAGAGGAATCGTTTGATACCAATGCTCGCCGAGCAATAACGGTACTGCATCGTCAGCTATCATGCACAAGCCCACCCCGGCTGGCAGCGCGACGAGGCTCTGCACGCCGATTGCCTTACAGAAGGCGGCTCGAAGTTTCTCAGCGTCATGTGCGACGTCCACAAACACCGGAAAGAGAACTCTACTGATCGGCGCCAGCAATTCGGTGGTCGGCATTGCCGCAATGTCATTTGCCAGTGAATACGAACCCACTGTTGCAGCGTCAGTTCGTCTGCCAACTAATAACTTGTCGATCTGCATCACGCCATAGAACGCAAAATTGCGCACAAGAATCCATTGGGAGAACGACCAGATTTTTCCAAGACGACTGAAGGAAAGACGCGGGCGATAGTCATGCATCCAGTAACTGACTACGACCCCCGCAATACGACCTGCAAGTGCGCCAAACACCATCGCCCAATAAGAGTGCAACCAGAACGCCAGCGCAATTGTTACGAGAAATCCAGTAATGCGTCGGATAAAGAAAAACCAGAAATCGCGGCCGAATTCCATGTTTTTCTGAAAAGCTACAATGCCGATATTCTCGAAGCTACTGATCAATGTGGTCAGTGCCATCACCCTGACCACATCCAGAACCCGCTCGTCCCGAAAATATTCGGCAGAAATTGGGGCTGCCAACCATAGCAGCAAGGCCACAAATACCGATTGCAGCAAACGAACCGTCCAGGCAGTATCAAACTCCTCCCGCGCAGCATGTTTGTTCTGAACCAGCGCCGAACCTACCCCAAGATCCATCAACATATCGATCAACCCGACAATGACCGATGCCATTGCGACAATACCGAAGTCTTCTGGAAGCAGAATGCGAGCAAGAATGAGAGTACTTACGAATCCGATCAAGCGGTCCGTCCAGCGCATACCAACAACGAGCACTACTCCTCTCGCAACGGATACCCGCTTAATTACCTGATTCGAAATGGACATGGTCAGAAATTTATTCCGCTAGAAGTTTTGCAATCAAAATCTCGCATGCTACCGAGCACTGGGAACAATATTGCCCATTGCCCACAGAAACACCGAAATGCACGGTGCAGGCCTAGAGATACCCTTCATATCGACGCACTATTTCGTGTACAAAGTTAATTCCTGGCTTGCAGTCCATATTTGGCAGCCAACATACGGAGATAAAGGATTACACCGTCCAGGCCCAGTCCGTATTCCCTGTATAAGCGATGCATGAAACGCAACCCGACACTGATATCGCCCCATTTCAAATGACTGGACGAGAAATTATATGCTGCACGCCTAATTCGGTGGATAACAGCCTGCCTCCCAGGCGATCGCCCGTCAGGACCGACAATTCCCCACTTTCTGACTGCGTTCGACACGATCTCATATTCATAGCATTGGGCATTTGGCGTATGTGTAATGCTCTCCCCGTGTAGGCGATAGAGTGCCGTAATCTCACCGAGACTCGCCATTTGCACTGATTGTGAGAGCCGAAGCCACAGTTCGTAATCCTGCCCCTTTCTGAGATCTTCATTGAAACCACCAACGCGATCGAGTTCTTCCTTGTGAATCAACACCGTGGAGGTCCACACCAGACAGTCGAGCAGCAGGTCGGCATAAACCCACCTTGGTTCGATGCTCGCTCTTTCCTCAGGCTTGATTTCGTCCTCCAAGAGCACCGAAGCCGGTTCCGGCCAAACGTTGCTATCAAAGGCGCGCCAGAATAGAAACCGCGTATAGGCCATCTTGCACCCGGTCACCTGCAAGGCTCGCATCTGCGCGCTGATTTTCCCTGGGAACCAGTAGTCATCGGCATCCAGAAAGGCGATATAGCTGCCCCCCGAAGCTTCGATGCCGGTGTTCCTTGCAGCCGCTGCCCCCCGGTTTTCCTGCTTCAGGATTCTCACCAGGGGCAAAAACCTTTCAGCCACTGCCAGCGACTGGTCCACTGAGCCATCATCCACTACGATCACCTCCCTGTAGCCTTCCTCCTGGCTGAGAACGCTGTGAAGGGCTTCGGCGAGGTATTTCTCACCATTATACACCGGAATGATGACACTTACATCCAGGGTAACTCCCTTTTCAGGGTAGGGATTTCTGACCCGGTCGAGGGAGCGTTTGAAGACCTTCAGGGTGTTAAGCTCCACCAGGGATCTGCCCCCGGTGATGTTTTCGCCATGCCGGCGGACAAACAGGGTTACCTCTTCCAGTTTTCTGATGGGGGCACGCATCTCCGAAGCCCTCTTGAACCAGTCGGCGTCTTCCCCGGTATAGGCAAACAGGGGGTCGAACATACCCACCACAGAGAAAATCGTTTTGCTATAAAGTCCGGCACCCAGATATCCGGGAAAGGATTCTCCCGGATTTCCAAGATATTCGTACTTGCCTGTCGCTGAATCTTTTTCGGTAAGCTGGGCATATCCATGGACGGCCAGGAGGGATGCATCAGCAAGAAGTTCGTCCATCAGGTGATGGAGGTTGTTATCCGGCCAAAGGTCATCCACATCCAGAAAAGCAATATAATCGCCGGTAGCCTCTCTGATTCCCCTGTTGCGTGCAGCAGTGGGGCCCTGGTTCTCCTGCCTGAAATAGCGGTAATCGGTTTTCAGTGAGGTAATTATTGCGGCAGACTGGTCGGTTGATCCGTCGTCCACAAAAATGATTTCCAGTGAAGGGTATTGCTGAGACCTGATGCAATTTACGGCTTCTTCGATAAACCTTTCGCCGTTGAACACAGGGATGATGATGCTGATGAGGGGCCTTTCGCCATGCTCGTTCTGTATGTGGGCCCGGATGTTTTCAACAGGAAGTGTTCCGGACAGGTAGCTTTTCAGCAGGGATGGGGTGGATGGCAGGTCTTTTCCGAGTGAAAGACTGAAGCATGGCAGTCTGGCAATCAGTTCGGAGATCATTTTCCGGGTGTATTCACCGGCATAGGGGAGCTGGGTCATGGTGGTGAAAGAGATGGCACCCAGGATGCTGGTATAGGGGATTTCAGAAAGCATGCTGGATGCCTCCCGGCAAATCTCCGGTTTCATAATGGCTTTCAGCGGCAGTGACCTGCAGAGCTGATTCCGGTATTCAGGATAGAGGTACAGCACCTTTTTATCGAAGGTGTCATCGGCTTCGGCTTCGCTGATGGATTTTTTCAGTTCAGGGAACCGATGGGTATCGGCAGGCAGAATCTTGGCGGTATTATAGAGTGTAAATACCTGAGGATAAGGGTCTTTCCTGACAATCAGATAATCATCCCCCATATACAGCATGCCTGCGGCAAGGCATGAAAGGGCGGTAGTGCTTTTGCCAACACCCCCTTTACCGGAAATCAGGACAGCCCCTTCGGGGGTTCCCACGGCAGCGGCATGGAGCAGTTGCCCCCCGTTGAGTTCCATCCACCACTGGAACAGCGACCGGAACGGTGCTGCAAAAACCCAGGGAGGCAGGAAACCGGCGTCTTTCACCCAGAAAAATCCGGTACGGGTTTCAAGGTCCATCATATTCAGCGAGAAGTCGCTGTAATGGAAAGCCATCCTGATCCGTTTGCTGTTGAACCCCCAGAAGTCGCCCCGTTCAGTGAAGGAGGCCCTGTCGCAGGGCGGGGGAAGCATTTCGGTATCAGTTGAGCGGGAATCCCAGACGCAGATCTCAAAACCCGCCTCCGGATCATCGGTACGTTCGAGGTGGCTCAGGGCACGGGTAAGGAGAGGGATGAGCGCATCTCCGGCAAAGGTCAGGCAAACGATGGTGCCTCCGATTTCGTAGTATCTTCTGATGGGGCTTTTTTGCCGGATGGCCGCGCTGAACCGGTCCATCCCCTGGTTGAAGTAGCTGATTTGCTCCGCTTCACTTTTCCGGGGCACCTCACTTCTGGGTTTGTCTATCGGGGTTGGTTCCATAAAGGCTTTTCTTGTCTGGGGTTCATTCTGGGGATATATGGGTAAGCACACCGTTGCTCAGCCGGTACAGATGATCGGCAAATCCGGCAACACTCTGATCGTGGCTGATCAGGAGGATGGAGGGGCCTGGATTTAATCCCCTGAGGTTATCCAGGATCTGGCTGATGGCAAAGGGGTCGAGGTGGTTGGTGGGTTCATCGAGGATCAGCAGCTTTGGATTCCGGTACAGGGCACGGGCTATGGCGATGCGTTGCCCTTCGCCTCCGCTCACCCGTAACCCCTCGTCACCCAGCCGGGTCGACCATCCGTCAGGAAGTGCTGAAAGGAAAGGTGCTGCCGAGGCCAGTGCGATAACCCGCTCTGCCTGAGCTGTATCCACTTCGTCTGAGCCATACACGATGTTTTCCAGGATCGTACCCGGCAACAGTTGCGGGTGCTGGGTTACGATGCCGATCTGTTGTCTGAACCATTCCTGATCCAGCAATCCCTGAGGATATCCTGAAATAAAAATCTCCCCCCGCGAGGGGGTCAAAAGTCCGGCCAGAAGGTTCAGCAGGGTAGTTTTTCCGGCTCCGTTCTCACCGGCAATCACGATACGCTCTCCTGGCCCGATGACCAGATCAATCTGCTTCAATACCTCTTTCTGTCCATACGAGAAGGCCACACCGCGCATCTCCACCTTTCCGGTAAATTCCGGCCTGAATTCTCCCGGCGCTCCTTCCTCCGGCTGGCTGGAGGCAATGGCATACAGGGTATTCAGTGACACATTTCCGGAGATCAGATCGGGCAGTGAACCCGTGATGGTATTTACATATTTGTTGAGATAGAGGGATGCCATGTAAAATGAGAAGAAATCACCGAGGGTCATCCGGTTCAGGGCTACGGAAATCCCTCCGGCCACGATGATCACAATGGCCGTGATACCGGTTAAGGATTCCTGTATCTGAAGGTTTAAAGAGTAAATGCCTGCCATCCGGTTGGTTTTCGACTGCAGATCCTGCAGGATCTTTTGTTGCCGGTCGGTTTCCTGTCGCTTCGCCGATTGCAGGATCGTAAGAGGCAGGTACCTGAGCACAAAGGCAATCCCTTTGCTGAACTCTTCAAAGGCTTTCTGGAATGTAAAAACCCGCTCCCTGATCTTTCTGCCCGTATAGCGGTTAGCGATGTAAAGCAGCGGGATGAAGAGAATGATAATCAGCACAAGATACCAGTTGATCATCAGGCAGATGATCAGAAGGGCAGTACCGATCAGCAGCGATGGCATCAGCCTGCTCAGGATAGCTGTCCCCAGATGGGCAATTCTCTCGGTATCCTGCACGACCCTCACATGCAGTCCGCGCAGGTCGGCATCCGTGTACTCAGTGTACGACATCCTGAAAAGCGACTTCACCAGTGATTCGCGAAGGGTATACACCCCCCGGCTGATCACCCTGATCTGGATATTACGAAGCCACCAGGCTACCAGCGACTGTAGTATCCTTAATATCAGAATGGTAAGCCCGATATATACCAAAAGCGCTGTGTCTCCTTCCGGTATGGCCCGGTCAAAGGCATATTTCACCAGAAAGAGTGCAGGCACAATCAGCAGGGTTTGCCCTGCTGTGGCCAGGGTAGTCCATAGAATTTTCCTGCGGTCAGGCCGGTAGAAGCTTCCGTAATACCGCCATGCCGGCGACGAAAAGCTGCCCAAAAGTCGTCTGACAGATCGCAGGGGCATTACTTCCGGGGAGTTTTCGGTTCTGGCCACCCTTTCTCATCCACATCATGGATCGGATCGAGCAGCAGCACATCCTGCATATCAGTATATCTGTGGAATACAGGAGGTTTGGCAGTCTCAGGAGCGAACAGATCCGAAGAAGCAAGGGATTTCAGACCGGCATCCGTATGGGTGAAAAGTGGTTCCTGCGATTCAAGAATAATCTCGTTGGTTTTCAATTCTGTGATAAAGGAATTGAGAACCTCTTCAAAGTCAGGCATGAGTGAACCGAAGGACTGGCTCATGATGGTCCGGATCTGGTCGTGGCTGGCGCCGGCCATGATCAGTTCCCAGATGGCAGGTCCTATGCCGGTAAAACTGTAATAGAACCCGTTTTTCAGGTTCATCACAATGGTCTCACCATCAATGGTTTCATGGACAATATAGGGGGCATTCAGTGTATAGTGCATTGTTACCGGTAATTATCAGTTATTAATTTTGTAAAGGATAAATGTCAGACCTGGTTTAAAGTGATTGGTTTAACAGAGTTTTCCGGCAAATAGGTGGGCCGCCCGGGTCTCAGACGGGTTCCGGGAAGCATTTCTGCAAGTCTGAGCAGCCCTGTTTTTAGTGGCGTTGTGTGTCTCCAGCCTAGTGCATCAAAGGCTTCGTCTGGGTCGCCGTAAAATTTCCCCACATCGTAGTTGCGTGAAGGGGTGATTTCGATCGGGGAATTACTGCCGGTGATTTCCAGGATCGTTTCTGCCAGTTCTCCCAGCGTAGTTGGAACACCGCTCACCAGATGAACCGGACTGGGAAGTGTTTTACCCGATTCCAGGAGTGAACAGCATCTGACAATACCCTCCACCACATCTTCCAGAAAGGTGAAATCGAAGGTGGAGGCTTCCCCGTCGACACGCAGGGGGCTGTTATGCAGCGCAGCATTGACAAAGGCCGGTATCACCCGGTCTTCATAGTCATTGAGGCCACCGAAAACATTTGAAAACCGCAGAATCACCGCCCGAAGTCCCTCGTTTTTCGATTGTTGCAGGATCATCTCCTCGCTTACCAGTTTGGTTTCCCCGTAAGTATTTATGGGTTGCAGCGGCCACGATTCTTTCACGGGCAATGGTTCTGCATTGCCGTACACTTCCCTGCTGCTGGCAAATATCAGCCACGGGGATTCCTGTTGTTTTCCAATGGCGCTCAACAGGTTTTGCATCCCTCCCACGTTGATATCCCTGCATAATTCCGGGAATTGTTCTCCATAGATTACCCTTGAAACTGCTGCAAGATGGACTACTCCCGCACATCCTTCCACTGCTTTCAGCACCGCTTCCCGGTTCCTGATATCACCGTACCCGTCACCTGTGGCATTCAGGTCGAACCCTTTGACCTTATAGCCGTTGTTTAGCAACACTTTACACAATGAAGAACCAATCAGCCCGCCGGAGCCGGTGACAAGAACCTGTTTTTTTGCGGAAGAAATCATATTCGACGGGATATTTGGCAAATTTAGCCGATTTTTACGCACTGAAAGGATTTACCTTTGAAGGCCGAAATATATTTTATATGTGGGTGATTCCGATGCTGATTTCTATTATGTTACAGGATGGAAACCATCATTCGGAAGGGACCATCGAAACCATTGCATAGTGCCATATCCATCAGAAAAACAGTTGGTGTTGCTGAAGTCAGCCCTGCTCACGGGGAGTGAAGCTTTGAAGGCCTGGGAAACCTGGAGCAGCTCATGGGACATGGAGGAGACCCTGGATCATGGTTCTTTCAGGCTCCTTCCGCTTTTGTACCGGAATCTGTCATCCCTCATGGTGAAACATCCCGGGATGACGGTGCTGAAAGGGATCTACAAGCAAGCCTGGTACCGGAACCAAAAGCTGTTCAGTGATGCTGCAGAGGTGATACGCAGGATTCAGGATGCTGGTGTGGAGGTAATGCTGCTCAAGGGCACAGCACTTTTACTGGAATATTACCGTGATATGGGGGTAAGGCCTATGGCGGATCTTGATATCATGATTCCGCGTCCACAGGCAGAGATGACCATTGCTGTGTTGCAGAGCCATGGCTGGGAGGCCGAATTCCCCCATTATCTTGCCTATAATATGAGGTATGGGCGAAGCATGATGTTCCGCAATGCGGAGGGGTTTGAATGCGACGTGCACTGGAGTCCCCTGTTCGAATCGGTAAGTGATACAGATGCGGATGATTTCTGGCGTGAAGCCGCAGATCTGAAATTCAAGGGCATGGACGTGAAAGCGCTTTGCTCCGCCGATGCTTTGCTTCATACCCTCGTGCATGGGCTGAAGTGGAATCCGGAGCCTCCGATCCGCTGGGTGGCTGATGCGGTAACCATACTCCGTGCAGCAGACCGGCCCATCGACTGGCAGCGCTTTGTGGCAAAAGTCCGGCAATACAAGGTGCTGATCCAGGTACGTAAGGCGCTTGTTTTTCTGCAGCAGGAATTTGCGGTTGCCATCCCCGACGCTGTGTTGCAGGAATTGGCAGCATCGCGCACCACCCTCGCTGAGCGGATGATTTACCGGTATGACTTTAAAAATCCCCGCCTTGAAGCCAATACCTTCCGCGAAAGAATGCAGCTGCTATGGATTATTTACCTCAGGCAGGCAGGCCGTATGAATATTGTAGCCCACGGATTCGGGTTTCTGGAGTTTTTGTTGTTCCGTACCCGTGGCAAGCGTCTGCTGGTTTTCTGGTATTATCTGGTGAGAAAGATCAGGTCTTTGGGGGGAAAGGGGAAAAGCGGCAGCCGGGTACGGCTCGTTGCCATTAACCTCTTGGTGCTGTTCGGTTTGATGTTGCTGACCGAGTTGGTTTTCCGGATCCGTGAACAGAGGGATGAACGCCGAAAGCCGGATATCAGTCTTGAACATGTGTACGAATCGGCTGGTCACCCCCTGCTGGGCTGGGTTCCGGTAGCAAACACAAGTCATGTGTGGTGCAAACAGGTGAACGGGGAGCTGCTGTATGCTGCCCGGGTTACCATCAACACCCGGGCCATGCGGATTTCCCCCCTGAGTACGGCCCCCGCCCCGCATGCGGTGCTCTTTTTTGGCAACTCATGCACCTTCGGCGAAGGAGTTGGCGACAGCCTGACCCTTCCCTTTCAGTTTGGTATGCGTTCATTGGCTGAATACCAGGTGTACAACTTCGGTGTTTCGGGTTATGGCCCGCACCACATGCTGGCTCAGCTGGAGTCGGGTATGGTGGACTCAGTGGTGGAGCAACCCGTTGATCACATCGTGCTTCAGATCCTGTACCCCGACCATGCATACAGGGTAGCTGGGTATTACGACTGGAATATTCACAGCCCAAGGTTTGAGATTGGCAAAGAGGGATATCCTGAACTGAAAGGCAGCTATGCCGACAGACTTAAAACCCCGGCAAACCAGGGCTGGTTCAGGAAGCGTACAGCGGTCGGACGGTATCTGGGCAGTTTTAACCCCCGCCTGAGCAACACCGAAAAAGACCTGTTTGCATCAGTGATTCTCAGGGCCAAACAGCTTGCTGACCAAAAATTCGGCAATCCCGGATTTCATGTGATTGTCTGGAACTGGGCAGCAGGCAGCAGCGACCGGGTTTTTGAAAAGATGCAGCAGCAGGGGATTCAACTGTATGACGCAAGGGACATATTTCCGGAGGATCCTGCCAGCCTGCAATACCGGCTGAGCCCTTACGACACCCATCCCAATGCCTCTGCCTATGGCATCATGGCCGTGTACCTTCAGAAAAAACTGCAGGATTATGTTCCTGAGGCTGTTTTGAAGAATCAACCATCTGAAAAACAACATGGTAATGGAAGGTAAGAGGCTTTTCCGTACCCGTTTTGACAAAACGCAGCACCGCGATGCAGGGCTGGCGCTGGTGTTGGTCTTACTGCTGGTTGGTATTTTTTCAGGCCATCCCCAATGGTATCTGCCATCTTTCATCCTTCTCGTTCTTGCCATGACCATTCCAATGGTCTTTTACCCTTTCTCGGTGTTTTGGTATGCCTTCTCCGATGTGATGGGGCATGTGATGTCTGCGGTAATCCTCACCCTTTTGTTCAGCCTGCTGATCGTTCCAACTGCCCTGTTGCGGAGGATGGCGGGGAAGGATGCGCTGCGCCTGAAGCTTTTCGGAAAACAGGCAGATACTGCATTTATCCACCGGGATATTACTTTTGCTAAATCGGATATTGAACATCCCTATTAAAAACGAGATGGAATTTCTAAAGGATCTGTGGGGTTTTTTCAGGAAGTACCGGAAATACTGGCTGGTTCCCCTGATCATCATGCTATTGCTGTTGGGTCTTATCATTATCCTTGCCGGTGGATCGGCAGTGGCACCCTTTATCTACACCCTTTTCTGATGACAGCTGCAGGCAACCCCAAAGCAATACTTGGCATTTCGGCCTTTTACCACGACAGCGCAGCGGCGTTGCTGGTGGATGGGGCCCTGGTGGCTGCCGCGCAGGAGGAGCGTTTTACCCGCAAAAAGTTCGACGCCTCTTTTCCGCGAAATGCGGTGAATTATGTGCTGCAGGAGGGTGGATTGACCTTGAAAGAGATCGATGCGGTGGTGTTTTATGAGAAACCGCTGCTGAAATTTGACCGGCTTCTGGAGACTTTTCATGCCTTCGCACCCAGGGGATGGCAGTTTTTTGTGAAGGCTATGCCGGTGTGGATCAGGGAGAAGCTGTTTATGAAGCGGATGCTCCGAAAGGAACTCCGGCATATTGGCAAGGATGTGCCACCCTTGCTGTTTCCTGAGCACCACCACTCTCATGCAGCCAGTGCATTTTTCCCTTCCCCCTTCCGGAAGGCAGCCATCCTCACCATTGACGGAGTAGGGGAGTGGGCAACGACCACCATTGGCATTGGAGACGGTAACCATATCACCCTGCTGAAGGAGCTGCGCTACCCCCATTCGGTGGGATTGCTCTATTCAGCATTTACCTGGTATCTGGGTTTCAGGGTGAACAGTGGCGAATACAAGCTGATGGGGCTTGCGCCCTACGGAGATCCTGAGGCCCGGGAGACCCTACGGTTTGCGGAACTGATTCGCACGAAACTCGTTGATATCAAAGGGGATGGCTCACTCTTCCTGAATATGGATTACTTCGCTTACGCCACACGGCTGCTGATGGTGTATCCGCGCAAATGGGAGGCCTTGTTCGGCATCCCGCCCAGGAAGCCGGAGTCGGAGATCAGCCAGGCACACATGAATCTGGCCCTTGCCATCCAGATGGTGACGGAGGAGATCATCCTGAAACTTGCTGCCACAGCCAGAGTGATCACCGGTTGCGAAAATCTGGTGATGGCGGGTGGGGTGGCGCTTAACAGCGTGGCCAACGGGAAACTTTTGCAGTCGGGATTGTTTGATGATATCTGGATCCAGCCCGCTGCCGGTGATGCAGGCGGTGCCCTGGGTGCAGCTTA
>Ga0116154_10003511_pt1 | contig 11056 bp, 9 predicted proteins | sample AD_UKC030_MetaG_FD_89898 | JGI IMG/M metagenome (GOLD analysis project Ga0116154, IMG submission 89898) | Active sludge microbial communities of municipal wastewater-treating anaerobic digesters from USA - AD_UKC030_MetaG | ecosystem: Engineered > Bioreactor > Anaerobic > Digestate | place: USA...
GAGGCCGCGCGGGACTTCTCCGCCGCCAAGGTATTCATCTCGAGCTTCGCGGCCCCGGGGGGCGACCCGCCCCCCGGGCAGGGCCCCGAGGCCGACGCGGCGGCGGCCGGACCCGAGCCCCTCGACCTCGCCGTCGAGGGGCTGCAGCGCGCGGCCGGCTTCATCCAGGCCCAGGTGGCGAGGCGAATACGCCTGCGCCTCACGCCGCGCCTCCATTTCATAGCGGACCGCGGCATCAAAGAGGGTTTCGAGCTCACGGAAAGGATCAAGGGACTCTTCTCGTGAATCCCCTCGAGGGGGCCTCCCGTCGCCCTTCGAGCCCCGCAGGCGCCCCAGGGCCCTCCGGGCTCATCCTAGCCCGGAAGGCCGCGGGCCTCACCTCCTTCCAGGCCTTGGGGCCGATCAAAAAGGCCCTCGGGACGGCCAAGGTCGGGCATGCCGGGACCCTGGACAAATTCGCCTCGGGCCTCCTCGTGGTCCTCGCCGGGCCCTACTCGCGGCTCACCGAGTTCGTCCAGGCCGGGCTCAAGGAATACCGGGGCATGATCAGCTTCGGCTCCGAGACGAGCACCCTCGATCCCGAGGGAGAGGTCGTCGCGACCGGGCCGCTCCCGAGCCGCGAGGCCCTCGAGGCGGCCTTGCCCGCCTTCCGCGGCCCCGTCATGCAGGCTCCGCCCGTTTTCTCCGCCCTCCACGTCGGGGGCAAGCGGGCCTACGAGCGGGCCCTGGCCGGCGAGGAGCTGGAGATGACGCCCCGGGAGATCCGTATCCACGAGCTCGAGCTCGAGTCCTTCGAGGGGGGCAGGGCGCAGATCCGGGTCACCTGCAGCGCGGGCACCTACGTGCGTTCCCTCGCCCGCGACCTGGGCCTCGCCTGCGGCTCGCGGGCCTACCTGGCCGAGCTCGAGCGCCTCGCCATAGGACCCTTCCGCCTGGGGGAGGCCGCCGATCCCTCCGCCATCGATCCCGGGCGCGACCTGCGCCGCCTCGCCGTCGCGGAAGCGGCCGCCCTCGGCCTCGGCATCCTCCGCCTGGACAGGGCCGACATCCCTCGCTTCCGCAACGGCATGCCCTTAGGCGGCCTGTCGCTCAAGCCCTGGGATCGAGAAGCCGGCGAGGCCGGCGCGCTCGCGGTCTTCGACCCGGAGGGGGTGCTGCTGGGAGTCGTCGAATCCCGGGAAGGGAAGCTCTCCTACCGCCTCGTCCTGGAGGCCGGCGCGTGAGGATCCTCTCCTGGGACGCATTCATCGGCTCCGAGCCCGATGGGCTTAAGCCCGGCCTCGATCCGGAAGCCGCCTCCCGCCCCCTGGCGGCGGCGATCGGCGTCTTCGACGGCCTCCACCTCGGCCACCGAAAGCTCATCGGCGAGGTCCTGGCCCGCGAGGGCATGGTCAAGGGCGTCTTCACCTTCCGGGAGAATCCTAAGAAAAGCCTCAGGCCCTCGACCTTCCACGGCGACCTGTTCACCCTCGAGCAGCGGCTCGAGACCCTCTCCGAGCTCGGGGTCGAGCTCTCCGTCCTCATTGACTTTTCCGGGGATTTCAGTAAACTTGCGGGCAGGAAATTCCTTTCCCTGTTGCGAGATCGAGGCGGTCTTCGCTTCCTGGCGGTCGGCGCCGACTTTCGTTGCGGCTACCGGCTCGACACCGGATCGGACGAGATCCGAAGCCAGTGCGCCGAGCTCGGGGTCGAGGCGCGGATACTTCCCTCCCTGGCCTGGGCCGGCAAGGCCGTCAGCTCGAGCAGGATCCGGAGGGCCGTACTCGAAGGCCGGCTGGACGAGGCTCGCGTCATGCTCGGCAGGGATTTCGAGGTGGACCTGCGCGGCGCCCGCTTCGGGACCGCGGGAGGGATCCTCGCAATCGAGCCGGGGACGGAGCAGCTGGCGCCGCCCTCCGGCCGTTACGAAGCCGAGCTCGGCGAGGGGGATCGTTCCAGCCGCGTCGAGGCCCGGTGGAGCGGCGGGGCTTGGTCGATCGAGGGAGCCTCCCCCGGGGAGCGCCCCAAGGCCCTGCGGCTTTTACGATTGGTATCAAGAGAGTAGAAGGAGATAGAGAATGGCGTTGACCAAAGAGGACAAGGCCCGGATCGTGCTCGAGCACGGCAAGAGCGAGAAGAACACCGGCTCCACCGAGACCCAGATCGCCCTCCTCACCGAGCGCATCACGTCGCTCACCGAGCATTTCAAGGAGCACAAGAAGGACACCAACTCGCGGCGGGGGCTGCTCAAGCTCGTCGGGCAGCGCCGCCGCCTGCTCAAGTACATGCAGCGCACGGACCTGGCGGGCTACCGTGAGCTCATCGAGAAGCTCAATATACGCAAGTAGCCCGTCCCTCGGGGAATCCCATCCCCCGAGGCCGGCGCCGCGCCGCGAAAGCGGATCGGCGCCCGAGGAAGGCCCGGCCTCGATGAGGCGCGGGCCTATTCGCGTTATCGCCTACGAGAAAAGAAGGACATATGGTACACAAGCTTTCCTGTAAGATCGGGAACGAGGAGCTCGTCCTCGAGACGGGCCGCATGGCCAAGCAGGCCAACGGCGCGGTCTTCGCGACCTTCGGCGGCTCCGCGGTGATCGCCACCGCCTGCGCCTCCGACAAGGTCACCGAGGGCCTCGACTTCGTCCCCCTCACCGTCGAGTACAACGAGAAGTTCTACGCCGCGGGCAAGATCCCCGGCGGCTTCATCAAGCGCGAGACCAGGCCCAAGGACCGCGAGATCCTCGTGTCGAGGATCATCGACCGGCCCATGCGCCCCCTCTTCGACAAGGCCTTCGGCCGCGAGATCCAGGTCGTGCCGACCTGCATCTCCTTCGACAGCGTGAACCCTCCCGACGTCCTGGGCCTCGCCGCCGCGAGCGCCGCCGTCCACATCTCGGACATCCCCTTCAACGGCCCCATCGCCGGCGTGCGGGTCTGCCTCGTCGACGGCCAGTACCTCGTCAACCCGACCTACGACCAGATCAAGGCCTCGCGGCTCGAGATCGTCGTGGCCGGCTCGGCCGAGGGCATCACGATGGTCGAGGGCCACGCGGACCAGGTCAGCGAGGAGGAGATGCTCGGCGCCATAGAGGTGGCCAAGAAGCCCATCGCCGACATCTGCGCCCTCATCGTCAAGCTCCGCGAGCTCGCCGGCAAGGACAAGCTCCCCCTGGCCCCCCTCAAGGTCGAGCTCAACAAGCGCTCCGAGATCGAGGCCTGCGCCCGGCCCCTCCTCCAGAAGGCCCTCTTCACCAAGGAGAAGCTCGAGCGCCAGGACGCTGTCTCGGCGGCCAAGAAGGAGGCCGCGGCCAAGTTCGCCGAGGCCCTGACTGACGATATCCAGCGCAAGCTTTTCGACGCCCTCATGGAGGATCTCTGCTACGAGATCCTCCGCGGCGGCATCCTCGACAAGGGCATGCGAGTCGACGGCCGCGGCCTCGAGGACATCAGGCCGATAAGCTGCGAGATCGCCGTCCTGCCCCGCACCCACGGCTCGGCCCTCTTCACCCGGGGCGAGACCCAGGCCCTCGGCGTGACCACCCTCGGCACGGTCTTCGACGAGCAGATCCTCGACGACATCGAGGGCGACCGCCGCGACCGCTTCATGCTCCACTACAACTTCCCGCCCTTCTCCGTCGGCGAGGTCGGCAGGCTCGGCACCGGCCGGCGCGAGATCGGCCACGGCAACCTCGCCCGCCGCGCCATCGAGCAGGTCCTGCCCACCAAGGAGGACTTCCCCTACACCGTGCGCGTCGTATCGGAGGTCCTCGAGTCCAACGGCTCCTCCTCCATGGCCACGGTCTGCGCCGGCACCCTCTCGCTGATGGCCGCGGGCGTGCCCCTCAAGGCGCCCGTCGCGGGCATCGCCATGGGCCTCATCACCGAGGGCTCGCGCTACGCGGTCCTCTCGGACATCCTCGGCGACGAGGACCACCTCGGGGACATGGACTTCAAGGTCGCCGGCTCCACCAAGGGCATCACCGGCTTCCAGATGGACATCAAGATCGCCGGGGTCTCCACCGAGATCCTCACCAAGGCCCTCCAGCAGGCCAAGCGCGGCCGGATGCACATCCTCGGCATCATGGAGAAGACCCTCCCGGCCCCCGCGAGCGAGATCTCCGTCTACGCTCCCAAGGTCGTCTCCGCCAAGATCGACATCGACAAGATCGGCGCGATCATCGGCCCCGGCGGCAAGAACATCAAGGCCCTCTGCGAGCAGTACGGCGTCAAGATCAACGTCGACGACGACGGCTCCATCACCATCTACGGCTCCAACCAGAAGGCGGCCTACGACGCCAAGGACGCCGTGATGGGCATCGCCGAGGATCCCGAGGTCGGCACGATGTACGACGGCACCGTCAAGCGGATCATGGACTTCGGGGCCTTCATCGAGATCCTCCCGGGCAAGGAAGGCCTGTGCCACATATCGCGCCTCTCCAAGACCAGGGTCGACCGCGTCACCGACGTCGTCCACGAGGGCGACAAGGTCAAGGTCAAGCTCCTCGAGGTCGACCGGCTCGGGCGCCTCAACCTCGCCCTCGCCGACTCCCTCGACGAGAACGGCAACCCGGTCGTCGACGCCCAGCGCGAGTCGGGCGGCGGCGATCGCGGCCGCGACGAGGCCCACGAGCGCCGGCCCTACGGCGGGGACCGCGGCCCCCGCGACCGGGACGACCGGGGCCGGAGGGACGACCACCGAAGGCGATAGGCGGTGATCATGCCTGAGCGCCTCCCCTGCGGCGCCGCCCTCGCGGCGGAGCTCGCGGAGGGGGCGAGATCCTTCGCCGCGGGCTTCTGGTTCCCCTTGGGCTCGCGGCACGAAGCCCCGCATGAGCGGGGCTTCGTGCACTTCGTCGAGCACATGGTATTCAAGGGCACCGCCCGCCGGGACGCCGAGCGCATCTCGCGCGACGTGGACCGCGTGGGCGGCTACCTGAACGCCTTCACCGACCGGGACTCGATCTGCCTCCACTGCCTCGTGCCCGCGCGGGAATGGAAGCTCGCCCTCGACGTCCTCGCCGACATGGCCTTCCATTCGCTCTTCAAGGACGAGGACTTCGAGCGCGAGCGCGAGGTCATCGTCAACGAGATCCTCTCCGGCCGGGACGATCCCGAGGAGTGCTCCCACGACGAGCTCCTTGACGCGATCTGGCCGGGGGATCCCCTGTCCCGCAAGATCGCGGGAGAGCCCGAGGATCTCGCGCGCGCGACGCGCGAGGCCCTGCACCGCTTCTACCGCGGGCGCTTCCGCCCCGCGGCCCTCCTCGTCACCGCGGCGGGGCCCGTCACCCCCGAGGAGGTCTCGCGGGAGCTTTCCTCCCGCCTCGCGGCGCTCGAGGGGCTCGAAGCGCTCGAGGCCCTCCCCGAGCCCGCCGAGGCGACGCCCTCGTTCCGTCCCGTCAGGGCCTACCGCCCCGCGCCGATGGGCCAGGTAAACTACTTCGAGGCGGTCCAGCTCGACCCGCCCTTCGACGAGGCCGATTACTACGCCTTGGCGGCGCTCAACGGGGCCATCGGCGAGGCCTCGAGCTCCCGGCTCTTCCTGGCCCTCCGCGAGCGCCAGGGCCTGTGCTACTCGGTCTACAGCGCCTTCTCCATGGGCCGCAGCGAGTGCCTGTGGATGGCCGCGGCCAACGCCTCGCCCAAGGATCTGCCCCGCCTCGCCGAGGGCATGGACCGGGAGCTCGATTCCTTGGCCTCGGGCGGCCTCGGCGAGGCGGAGGCGAAGGAAGCCGTCTCGCGGCTCTCGGGTTCCCTGGAGATATCCCTCGACGACGCCGACTTCCGCATGCGCAGGCTCGGCAGGCAGGTCCTCTTCCAAGGCGCGGCCCTCGAGCCGGCCGAGGCCGCCAGTCGCATCGCCGCCATCGGCCCCGGCGAGCTCGCCGCCATGGCCGGCCGCCTCCTCGGCGCCCCGCGGGCCCGCTTCGCCTACGGGCGGCGCTCGGCCTCGGCCGCGAAGGCCCTCGGCCTCGAGGAGCTTCCGCCGGCGGGGAGGGACCATGCTTGAGCGGCCCCGCGTGCTCGTGCTCGCCGAGGAGGGCGCCTCTCTCCCCAGCTACGAGAGCCCGGGAGCGGCCGGAGCCGACCTGCGGGCCTTCCTCGCCGCTCCCCTCCGGCTCGGCCCGGGCGAGCGGGCGGCCGTGCCCACGGGCCTGCGCATCGAGCTCCCTCCCGGCTACGAAGCCCAGGTCCGGCCGAGATCAGGCCTGGCCCTCAAGCAGGGCCTCACCTGCCTCAACTCCCCGGGGACCATCGACGCGGACTACCGCGGGGAGCTCAAGGTGATCCTGATCAACCATGGCCGGGAGGAGGCGCTGATCTCGAACGGCGACCGCATCGCCCAGCTCGTCGTGGCGCCCGTATCCAGGGCGGCCTTCGTCGGCTCGGGGGCGCTCGGCGGCACGGCCCGGGGAACCGGCGGCTTCGGCTCGACGGGAAAGTAGGGCGGGATGCGGGGGCCTCGGCGCCGTTTCCGGACCGTTCTGCTCTACGCGGCGAGGGAGTTCCTATTCGGCTTCCTCGTCTGCTTCCTGTTCTTCTTCGCCGTCTTCTTCGTCAACCAGATACTCCTCATGGCCGAGGAGATCCTCTCCAAGAAGGCCCCGCTCCGCGACGTACTCCTCCTCCTCCTGTATTCCCTGCCCTCCGTCGTGGCCATGTCCTTCCCCTTCGCCTCCCTCGTAGGCGCCCTCATGGCCGCGGGACGCATGTCCTCGGACAACGAATTCCTCGCCATGATGGCCGGGGGCATAGCCCCGAAACGGGCCTTCCTGCCCTTCGTCGTCCTCGGCCTGGCCTTCTCCCTCGTCTCCTTCTCGATGAACGACTTCTTCCTCCCCCTCGGCACGATGCGCTTCGCCAAGCTCTATCGCAAGCTCCTCGCCTCGACCCCGGCCCTCGAGCTCAAGCCCTGGTCGGTCAAGAAATACCGGGACGTGACCGTCGTCACCGGCGATACGAGCGGCTCTGAGCTCGGGGGACTCCTCATCTTCGACAAGGGCGACGGCGACGCCGAGCGGGTCATCTCCGCGGCTCGGGCCAGCCTCGAGGCGAGCGAGGACGGGGTCCTGCTCCGCCTTCAGGATGTCTGGGAGCAGTCGGTCGAGAGGGACGAGCCCGACCGCTTCGAGTGGGCCCAGGCGTCGTCGATGGAGTACCGGCTCAGGGAGGGCGAGCCGGGGGAGATCTCCTCCTCCGTCGGCCCCCACGACATGGCCTCGGTCGATCTTGCCCGGGTGATCGGCGAGAAGGAAGCCGCCTTCGCCGTTCGATCCGAACGCAAGCGCGAGGACGCCGCCAAGGCCCGGGAACGCCTCGCGGAGGCCTACGAGCTCGAGGCCGCGGCCTTACGGGCCTGGGCCAACGCGGCCGAGCGCCTGGGGCCAAAGCTCTCCTCCCTCAGGCCCCTCGAGCTCCCGCCGCCCGCCGACCGGACCCTCCAGGTCTACAAGCTCGAGTACTACAAGAAATTCTCCATCCCCTTCGGAGCTCTCTGCTTCGTCTTCCTCGCCTTCCCCCTCGGGCTCAGGGCCAGGCGGGCGGGCAGGGCCGTCGGCTTCGGCCTGGGACTCCTCGTATCGGTCCTCTATTGGGCCCTCCTCCTCGGGGGGCAAACCTTGGGCACGAGGCTCGGCTGGCCTCCCTTCTGGGCGATGTGGGCTCCCAACCTGACCGTGATGGCCTCGGCCGCCCTCCTGTGGGCGGCGCGGGCGGCGCGAGGCTAGGCCGGCATGCGGCGCGCGACCACCCTGCGGCTCTACCTCGTCCTCGCCTTCCTCCCCGCCTTCGCAGCGGCCCTGGCCCTCTTCAGCCTCATCCTCGAGCTCGTAGACCTCTTCGGGAGCCTCTGGCGCTACCTGGCACTCGACGCCCCCCTCCTGGCGGTGCTCAAGGTCATGCTCCTCTACGCCCCGACCGCCCTATCGAACGCCCTCCCCATCGCGATACTCTTCGCGGCGGCCTTCTGCCTGGGACGCCTGTACGCGGACAACGAGCTGACCGTGGTCTTCGGCTCGGGCGTTTCCCTCCCTCAGTTCATGGCTCCCCTCCTCGTCCTCGGGGCCCTCCTCTCGGTCGGCTCCTTCTACTTCGACGACGCCCTCGTCCTCCCGACCATACGGGAGAAGAACCGCCTCTCGCGCGAGATACTCAGGCAGGGCATCTCCATGAGCAACCCGGACGTCGCGGTGATAGCCAAGGACGGCAGGATCGTCTACCTGGCCGAGTACTTCGACGACTCCAGCCAGTCCCTGACCGGCCTCACCATCCTCGAGCGCGACGGCGCGGGCGAGCCGATCTCCCGCACCGAGGCGGCGAGCGCCCGCTGGGACGGCTCGCGCTGGGTCCTCGGCAAGGTCAGGCGCTTCGAGCGGGCCAAGGACGGCTCCTGGAGGGACCAGAGCTTCGGGAGCTGGGCGGGCGAGGAGCTCGACGAGGGGCCGAGCGCCTTCCGCCGCCAGAACCGCGACCTGCGAGAGCTCTCCGCCGATGAGCTCGGCGTCTACGTGGGCTTCCTGCGGAGGGCCGGCCTCCCCTTCGCCCAGGCCCTCGCGGAACGGCACAAGCGCTACGCCTTCGCCTTCACCCCCCTCGTCGTCATGCTCATCGCCGGCGCGGTGGGAGGCCGCTTCCGCAAGAACGTCCTCCTGATGAGCCTCCTCTCGAGCCTCCTGGCTGCCACGAGCTACTACGTGGCGCAGATGATGACGATGCTCTTCGCCAAGACGGGCCTCATCCAGCCCTGGGCGGGGGCCTGGTCGCCGCTCATAATCTTCACGGCGGCGGGGGCGATCCTCTTCCGCCTCGCGCGGAACTGAGAGCGCGCGAAAGGGAAAGCCCGATGACTAACGAGCCGATATTCTCCCTCAGGGCCCGCGACGAGGCCACGCGCGCCCGCTCGGGCTACGTCGCGCTCCCGCACGGGAGGCTCGAGACCCCAGCCTTCATGCCCGTCGGCACGAACGCGACCGTGAAGGCCATCTCCGCGGAGGAGCTCGCCGAGATCGGCTTCAAGATCATCCTCGCCAACACCTACCACCTCTATCTCAAGCCGGGCCACGAGATCGTGCGGGAGGCGGGCGGCCTCCACGGCTTCACCGGCTGGAGGGGCAACTTCCTCACCGACTCGGGCGGCTACCAGGTCTTCTCCCTCGCCCCCTTCCGGAAGATCACGGAGGAGGGGGTGAAGTTCCGCTCCCACATCGACGGCTCGAGCCACTTCCTCAGGCCGGAGGACGTGGTCGACGTTCAGGCCGCCCTCAATAGCGACATCCAGATGCAGCTCGACGTCTGCACCCCCTGGGGGACCGAGGAGCGCGAGGCGAAGAAGGCGCTCAGGCTCACCACGGAGTGGGCCCGCCGAGCCAAGGAGCGCTGGCTCCAGCGGCGGGACCAAGGCTACCGCGGCGAGCTCTTCGGCATCGTGCAGGGCAACTTCTACAAGGAGCTCCGGGCGCAGAGCGCCGAGGAGATACTCTCCTTCGACCTGCCCGGCGTGGCCGTCGGAGGCCTCTCCGTGGGCGAGCCCCGCGAGGTCTTCGCCGAGCACCTGGCCCACGTCGCCGCCTTCCTGCCCGAGGGGAAGCCCCGCTACCTCATGGGCATCGGGACGCCCGAGTACATCCTCGAGGCGGTGGAGAACGGCATAGACCTCTTCGACTGCGTCTTCCCGACCCGCACCGCCCGCAACGGCCTGCTGTTCACGCGCTTCGGCCCCCTCTCGATCAAGCGGGCCCAGTACGAGCGGGATTTCCTCCCTCCCGATCCGAGCTGCGGCTGCAAGGTCTGCCGCGGCCACACGCGGGCCTACCTGCGCCACCTCTTCAAGAGCCAGGAGATCCTCTACGCGATGCTCGCCACCTACCACAACCTCTATTTCCTCAATGACCTCGTGCGGAGAATACGGTATAGTATCGAGCATGGCCAATTCGCCCAGTTCAAGCGCGGCTTCCTCGCCGAGTATCGCGGCCTGGTCGAGTAGGGTAGGGCCCCCGCGGATCCTCCCGGCCCTCCTTTCCCTGGTCGTCGCCCTCTCCGCCTCCGCCCAGGCCCCCGCGGCCCCCTCCCCGCCCTCCGGCGCGGCTCCCTCGGCCGAGGCCGCGCTTTCCAAGGAGTCCTCCGAGGCCGCGAAGCGCAAGGACACGATCAGCTTCGGCATCGACGCCGAGATACTCGAGCTCCTGCGCAAGCTCGGAGCCGAGAAGGACGGGAGCTGCAACGCGGAGCTCGCCGCCCTCCTCCGGAAGACCAAGAGTCCCAAGCTCCGGACGGCGGTACTGGAGCTCTTCGCCACCCTCGAGTGGAAAGGAGTCGAGGACGAGGCGCTTTCCTTCGTCCGCGACCGCGACCTCCTCGACCCGGCCTCCGTGGCCTCGGCCCTGTCCTATCTGGCCGCCATCCGCTCGAAGCCCGCCCTCGAGCTCGCCGGGCCCCTCATAAAAGAGGACGACAAGAAGCTCCTCCCCGCCCTGATCCGCCTCCTCGGCCGCGCGGGCGGCGGGGCAGAGGAGGAGCTCCTCCTGGGCTGGTTCGAGTCCGACGCCGCCACCGAGGAGCTCAGGCAGGAGGCCATCAGGGCCCTCGGGGAGATCGGCTCGGTCAAGGCGGCCGAGCGCCTGGCGGCCCTGGCCAAGGATCCCGAGAAGAACCGCGCCAGCCGCATGAGCGCCTGCGAGGCCCTCGGCAAGATCAAGGATCCCTCCTCGGTCCAGGCCCTCGTCGAGGCCGCGAACGGCGAGGATCCCAACGTCCAGGCCAAGGCCGTCGAGGCCCTGGCCTCCTTCGAGTCCGAGGCCGCCGAGGCCGCCCTCGTCGAGGCCCTGCGCTACTCCAACGTCAAGTCGCGCATCGCGGCCTGCAAGGGCATCGCCGCGAGGAAGATACGCTCGGCCGAGCCCTTCCTGCGCTACAAGGCGGTCAACGACCCGGAGAAGGCGGTCAAGACCGAGGCCTACCGGGCCCTCGCCGCGCTGGGCGGCTCCTCCTTCGGCTTCCTCCTCGAGCGGATGGGCGACAAGAAGGTGGAGCTTCAGTTCCGGAGCCTCTGCTTCGGCCTCCTCATGCGGAAGGACGCCTC
>Ga0116154_10003515_pt1 | contig 11051 bp, 8 predicted proteins | sample AD_UKC030_MetaG_FD_89898 | JGI IMG/M metagenome (GOLD analysis project Ga0116154, IMG submission 89898) | Active sludge microbial communities of municipal wastewater-treating anaerobic digesters from USA - AD_UKC030_MetaG | ecosystem: Engineered > Bioreactor > Anaerobic > Digestate | place: USA...
CAACGAGTTTCTTTAATCGTGAATTCTCATCTTCGAGCTGCCGTAGACGTGCTATTTCTTGAGAACTCATCTCCCCATATTTGCGCTTCCAAATATAAAAAGAATTTTCACTGATCCCATGATCCCGGGCGATATCCCTTACTTTCTTTCCCGCCTTATGCTCCGCGAGAATCTTTACGATTTGTTCCTCTGAGAATCGCTTTTTCATTTTAACCTCATTTTACTTGCTTTTTTATCGGTTAAAACTAATCTTTCTCATGGTACAATTTTAAGGGGTGGGATCAGGGTATACGGAAACGAATATTAAAGCAATTAAAAAAATTACAGCGCAACCTTCTGAATATTTCCACTAAAATACAAGTAAAGATTTTCATCGGATTGACGAACAGGATTTCGACTATGAAAAAAATTTTTCATGAACCCAGACGCGGCATATTCATAAACATCATTTTCCTGCCGGTTTTATTCTGCATAATAGCACTTTGTTCCGGATGCACCCTGCATGATGAGACGGGATTGGCGAACCCCTATTATTACAGCTGCGATCCCGAAACAGGCAACGGCCCGATCGACGTATCGGTAAGCGCTTCCAGGCTTGGCGGCGTCGCGCCGCTGTCGGTATTCTTCGACGCCACCGGAACAACGGGCCTTGCCAATAAATGTTTTTTTTCAGATAACGCCGCGTACATGGACGCAACCTTTTCCTGGGATTTCGACGCAGACGACAACGATCCTGACGGCAAATTCGAGACGGCGAGCGGATTCGTGGCCGCGCATGTGTTTGAAGATGCCGGCACCTACCGGGTGCACCTCGAGGTAACTGATGCCGACGGAGATAGTGCATCCGATGATATAACCATCCAAGTCACCGCTTTCAGCGGGGCCACATATTATGTTGCGGCCGACGGCGATGACACCCTCAATGACGGTTTGAGCACCGGGGCCCCGTTCCGGACGCCGGGGCGCGCCCTGATCTCATCGGTTCTCGGGCCGGATGTCAGGGTGCTTTTCAGGAACGGCGATACTTTTACCATAGACAGCATGATCGGCGTATCCGGTGAGACCGGCCCCATAATTATCGGCGCGTATGATTATCCCGAGGGCCATTCTTCCGCAAGGCCCGTCATCCATACGACTGCAGTTGATAGCGACTGGTCGACGATCCACTTCTATGACTGCAGTGATATCAGGATCATGGATATCGGTGTGAGGGCAACCGAGGAAGGGAGCTTCAATCCCCGGTATCCTTTCGGGGTGTCGTGGAATTACGGATGCACCCACATGCTTAAATACCGGACCGAAGAATATGAAAATGGCGGCATGGCAATGTCGCCGAGCGGGCGGTACTGCACCGTGGCCGAATGCGAATATCACAATACGACACAGACCGGATACACGTCGAACGGGGAAGGAGTCAATGACGGCAACGCGGTCATCGGCAACTGGGTATACGATAAGAACGTCAATACCACGGACGACACCGAGCACATTTTCAGGCTGCAGGGCGGCAGCCGGTATTTCATCGCGCACAACAGGTTCGGCCCGAATAATCTGGTCCATTATGACGGGCTCACCATACGGGGCGACTCTGAAAACGTCGTCATTTATAAAAACAGGATCGAGGGCTGGGTGCAGGCCATCTGGCCTCAGAACCGTAACTCCTCAAGGGAATACCAGCACCACTGCATCATGGATTCGAATCTGATCGTCGGCCAGGGCCTGTACGAAAACGACCGCCAGGGAGCGATCGGATTGCATGCAAAGGACATTGTCATCAGGAACAACATAATTTACAATTATCAATACGGGGTCGGGATCGGCGATGATACGGTTGTCGGCCCTTCGCAGAGGATCAAGGTGTACAACAACACTTTCGTGAACCCTTCGGCGGACGATACTTTCATGATCGTGAATCTCGACTGGGCCTGCCGCAATATCGAGGTCAAAAACAATCTGATGCTGGACCTCGCCGGCGGCAATCCCCTGTATACCGTTTTTCTGCGGATCGCGGGCGGCGACGTGTTTTACGGCGAGTCGGACAACAACATATTTTACGGCGGCGCCTGGGCTTCTGACCCTGAATTGTTCAGCGGGTCGACCCTTGCGGAATGGCAGTCTGTTTCGGGCAATGACCTGAGCAGCTCAATTGCAGACCCCGTTCTCTCAAGCGTGGATTACAACGACGCGGATTTCTGCAAACCGCAGGCCGGCAGCCCGCTCATCGATGCCGGCGGATTCACGCCCAATGCGCTCGATTTTAACGGCAATCCGCGGGATTCATTACGCGACATCGGCGCGTGCGAATATCATTGACCCGGCCGGGCGCCCTTTCGTCACCGGTCGAGCAGGATGACGCTGCCCCCGCCCTTGATCGCTTCATAGACTTTCTTCTCTCCGAACTTCAGCGTGTCCTCCATCGCCCTGCGGGACGCGGCGGCGTCATGGCGGGTGAGGGCCGCGAGGAGCTTCACGTTGAGTTTCAGCGACGCCTCGGGCACGCCCTTTATGGAGTAGAAAAAATCGGTGAAAAAGGAGTATATCGGTTTGAAGGATTGAAAGACGAGACGGCTTATGGTGTTTCCCGAAATGCCGATGATCGTGTGATGAAAATCGAAGTCGCATTCGCTCAGCGCCGCGATGTCTCCAAGGTGCGATTTTTTCCGTTCGAGGTTTTCGCTCAGGTGTTCGGATTCATCCTCCGTGATGCGAAGCGCGGCCTCTGCTGCGGCCGTCGTTTCGGTGATATGCCTGAAATTCAGAAGCGATTCGAGCGTCTGCCTGTCTATGGCGCGCCTCACGCGCAGTACCTGAACCAGGGTGTCGAGGGAGCCGAATTTGAAAAAATCCCTGACATAGGTGCCGCTCTGCGGATGCGTTTCCACGAATCCGCCCTGCGCGAGCACCGCGATGGCCTCCCGCACGGCAAAGCGGCTCGCATCGTATTTCTGCGACAGCTCGCGCTCCGAGGGGAGCCTGCTCCCGATGGGGTATGCTTCACGGATGATGTCGGTCCGCATATCGTTCAGAATCCTTCCGGGAAGGCCGGTTTTCATTGCATGCCTCTTTTTCGTCTGCGGGGCGGCTTTTCGGCCCCGGATCATTGAACCCATTCAGCGCTTCGGCTTTGTTCTGGCAAGTAAAAATCTTGACAATTGGTTATACCAGTTTATTAATTGGTATAACCAATATGCAATCGTACGGGAGGAATTTCAATGAAAATATCAAGGATAGAGCTGTATCATGTTTCAATCCCCCTGAGGGAAACTTTCTGGCCGACCTGGATACCGGGTTACCCGCAGACGCACAACAGGTTCACGCTGATCAGGCTCGTGACCGATGACGGCATCGAGGGTTACAGCGCGGGCTCTGCCATGGGCAGGGAGCGCGAAGGCCTGGGCGACCTCCTGGGCGGGTACCTGATGGGCGCGGACCCGACCGATATCGGCAGGGTGCAGGACCTGTTGAAGCAGGCGGGGATCCTGGGATGGCGGAATTTCTGGATAGAGCCTGCGTGCTGGGACATCATCGGCAAGCAACAGGGCAAACCGGTGTACGAGCTCCTCGGAGGCAAAGCCCGGCCGGTGGAGGTGTACTGCTCGACCGGCGAGATGCATGACCCGGACAAAAGGGCCGAGGAGATCATGGCCATGCGCGAGATGGGGTTCCGCTGCGCCAAGCTGCGGGTCAAGAGCGTGGAGCTGAAGGACGACATCAGGCAGATAGAGGTCGTACGGAAAAAAATCGGCAAGGATTTCACCCTGGGCGTGGACGCAAACCAGGGATGGCTCGTCACGATCGTTGACAAGATACCGGCGTGGGACCTCGCCCGCGCGAAGAAATTCGCCGATGCCTGTCACCGGAACGGGATTGAATGGCTCGAGGAGCCGCTGGATTCGCGCGATTACGACGGAAACGCGGCCCTGAAAAAATACTCGAAAGTGAAGATATCCGGCGCGGAGTTGAATTACGGCTGGGACGAGATCAAGATCATGTTCGATAAGGACTGCTTCCACATATACCAGCCGGACGCGACCTTCGCCGGGGGCATCGCCCAGGTGAAGAAGGTCATCGACGCCTGCCGCGAGAAAAAACGCCTGTACACGCCGCACACCTGGACCAACGGCATCGGTTTCTACATCAACTGGAACATGGTCCTCGCAGACAGGGACAATTCTCTGCCGCTCGAGTATCCATACGAGCCGCCCTCGTGGATCCCGGAATTCAGGGAGGGCATCATAGACCCGATCCTACCCGACAAAAACGCGATGCTGCATCCTTTCACCGCGCCCGGGCTCGGGTTCACCATTGACAGGGGCATGCTGAGAAAATACGGGAAGCGCTTTTTCAAGCTCACCGAAACCGGCCTCAAGATCAAGGTCATCCGCGAGAAGGGGCTGAAAACCGCGCTTGAGCTGAAGAAGAGGAAGGGGTAGCAAAGGGGATTCCGGTCCCGGCAAAGAAAATTGATGGATCAGAATGCTCATCCTGTGTTACAATGATCACCTGAGCACGATGCCCGGAGGAACTCATGAAGGTTTTAAAAGGCAGGTATGGCGTCATCGCACGCGCGGTCATGGAAGCGATCATTCCGCGCGGCGGGGCCTTCGAGGCATGCGCCGCCGATTACGATCTGCTTCCCGGGGCTGACCGTTTCATCGGCTGCTTCGACGGCCGGATGAGAAAGATTTTTCCTCTCATGCTGCTCTACATCGAATACGGCGCTTTTTTCAGAAGCGGCAAGGTGTTCACCAGGCTTTCGCCGGAGAAGGCGGCCGCGCTTCTCGAAAAAATGGAGAGCAGCCGTTTTTATTTCAAGCGGGCCATGATCATGGTGCTCAAGCTGATGACCACGCTGCCGTTTTTCGATATCGACGAGGCCGCTCGGCAGATCGGGTACGTTCACGGGGTTCACTGCGGACACGGCGCCCCCGGGGGAGGCGTGTCATGATACGGCAGTTCGGCGACTACGGCGGCGACATCGCCGAAAAGGCCGACGTCTGCGTCATCGGCAGCGGGGCCGGAGGGGCCGTGGCGGCGAAAGAGCTGGCACAGAAAGGACACTCTGTCGTATTGCTTGAGGAGGGCGGGCATCACACCCGCGAAACATGGAGCGGAAAACCCTTCAGCGCCATGGTAGAGATGTTCAGAAACGGGGGCGGCACCTTCACGCTGGGAATCCCCGCGGTGTCGATCACCCTGGGCAGATGCATCGGCGGAACGACGACGATAAATTCCCTTACCTGCTTCCGCACGCCTTCACGGGTCCTCGGGACCTGGCGCGATGAACTGGGCCTTGCCCGGTTTACCGAGGAATACCTGGATCCGTACTTCCAGAGAGTCGAGAATGAGATACATGTCGCCGAGCTCCCCTGGGAGGTGCTCGGCAACTGCGCAAAGATAATCAAGCGCGGCGCCGACAGGCTCGGCCTGAACTGCCGACCGCTGAAGCACAACGCAGTGAACTGCCGCGGATGCGGCACCTGCCAGTTCGGCTGCATCGACGGCGCGAAGCAGAGCATGGACGTCACCTATGTTCCGGAGGCGGTAAAACACGGCGCCAGGGTTTACGCACATTGCCGGGCCGACAGGCTGATCGTCCGAAGCGGAAGGATTGAAGGAGTCCGGGCCTCGCTTATCGATCCGGAAACAGGCGTGAGGGCCCATACAATGACTGTCGAAGCCCGGGCCGTAATCGTCGCGTGCGGCTCGCTGATCACTCCTTCCTTTCTGAAAAGGAGCGGGCTCAAAAACAAAAACATAGGCCGCAATCTCCGGATACATCCCGGCGCTCGCGTGTGCGCGATCATGAAAGAAAAGGTCGAGGGATGGAAGGGAGTCTCACAGGGCGCCTATATAGATGACTTCGAAAACGAGGGCATCATCCTTGAAGGAATATTCGTCCATCCGTCAATTCTGCTCGGAGCCTTTCCCTTTATCGGGCTGCCGTTCAAGGAGCTCGCCTCACAATACGCCCATGTCGCCGCGTTTGCCGCAATGATCCATGACACGGGAGAGGGAAGGGTATACCGCAGCGGTCCCGGGGGCATCCTGTCGACGTATTTCATCAACAGGCGCGACATCGAGCTGCTCAAGAAGGGTGTTGCATACGTGGCGAAGATATTTTTTGCGGCAGGGGCGGTCAGGGTGCTTACGGCTTTCAGGCAGATGCCGGTGCTGGATTCGCCCGATGACGTTCAAAGACTGCTTGACCTGAAGGTCAGACCGGGCGACAATCATGAAGCCATGGCGTTTCATCCTCTCGGGACATGCCGGATGGGGGTTTCGCCGAAAAGCGGAGCGGTCGATGCTAACGGCGAAAGCTTCGAGGTGAAAAACCTTTTTGTAGCCGACGGGAGCGTGGTCCCCACGTCGCTCGGGGTCAATCCCCAGATAACCATAATGGCGCTGGCTAACCACATTGCGGACCGGGTTTCGGACAGGCTGGGCCGGCCGGCATAAAGCATGAATCAGGAGGCGCATATGAACCTGACATCAAGACAGAAGCAGATGAGAATCGTGGCCCTGCTCTATGCGGTCTCCTTTATAATTACCGGGTTGATTTTTCTCTTTATTCCTGGCCGGCTGCTTGACATCATCAACATGGTCTCAGCGTCGGTTTTTCCGTCATTGACCCCTGCGAGCGACTCGGGAAAGTTCTGGCTTTCAATGACCGTTTCCATGATGGCCGGCATTTCGACAATTTCGATCCTGATCTGGCGCGATGTGCCCAGGTACCTTCATATGGCGGTGCCTCTTGTGGTTATGAAATTCGCCTCGGCACTGACCGGTCTTTCGTTTTTTATCGCAGGCCTGATCGTGCCCGAATGGGGCTCAGACACGCTGGCGAACCTGGTCGTTTTCATTACCGATTTTCCCCTGGGGCTCCTGATGCTTTTCCTGTACCGCAGAGTAATTTCAGAGTGAAAAAAGCGGGGAGGGATGATGAACAGAGAGGAAAGCAGAAACTATGCTGATTACACCCGGTATGTTCCCGGACAGTCCCGCGGGCATTACGAAAGCTACTTTCTCAGGGCGAACCATCCCGACCGGCCCCATGCGTTCTGGATTCGCTACACGATTTTTTCTCCTGACGGGAACCCCGGAGGCGCGTTAAGCGAACTGTGGTTTGTTTATTTTGACGGCGAGACGAAAAAGCACGTTGCGGCGAAGAGCGAGCTCCCGGTAAGCGCGGCCCGTTTTTCGGCTCACGGGCTCGATGTCTCGATCGGGGAATCGTTTCTCAGGTCAGGACGCCTGACGGGCTCCATACGGAACGCTTCGGTTGACGTTAAGTGGGACCTCTCATATGACGGCGAAGAAGCGCCGCTGTATGATTTTCCCCGTTCGTATTACGACGGCGGATTCCCAAAGGCCAAGGTGCTCGTGGGGCTTCCTCTTGCCCGGTTTACCGGGATCATAACGATAAACGGACGGAACATGGCCGTCGACCGCTGGATCGGCAGCGAAAACCACAACTGGGGCTCGAAACACACCGATCACTATGCCTGGGGACAGGTCGCCGGATTCGACAACCGGCCCGACAGCTTTCTCGAGCTTGCGACGGCGCGCATAAAAATCGGCCCGGTCTGGACGCCGTTCATGACTCCATTGGTGCTGAGGCACGGAGGCGGGGAATACGCGCTGAACCGTTTCCAGAAGAGCATGCGCAGGGGCAGATTCAGATACTTCGACTGGACCTTCTCCGCTGCGGGTAACGGCGTCATCATTGACGGAAGGATTCGAGCCGGGCGCGATGATTTCGTGTGCCTGCCTTATTATAATCCGCCTGGAGGAGTCAAGTACTGCATCAATTCAAAGATCGCGCGCTGCGATCTCAGGATCAGGCATGAAGACGGAAGAGTCGAAGAACTCATCGCGAAACACCGCGCCGCATTTGAAATCCTCACCGACAGCGGCGACCACGGGTTTGTTCTCGCGGTCTGACATGATAATTATTTATTATTTGTTTTAAGAAGAAAAAAAAAGCCTTGCCAGCAGGGTTTTTTGGTTGTTTAGTTAGTCAACCAGTGTTCCTGGAGCGGCATTTATGCCGGGAATTTTAATTTGAATGCCTTGATGATCGATCAATAATGTTTTCCATATCCCTAAAAGCAGGTGCCCGTATGAAACTATCTTTTTCTTTACTGACCCTTCTTTCGGTGCTGATTCCGGTCTCCTCGTTCGCGCTTGATCCCGTCCGCGTCGATGATTCGTTTTCGAGCCGGGTCATCGGGACGCAGATCGAGTACCTGGAGGACAGGGACAAGAAACTGACCATCGACCAGGCTCCTGCCGCCGATGGCTGGAAACCGTCGAAGGGGGAGTCCCTCAACTTCGGGTTCACCCCATCGGTCTACTGGTTCCGCTTTACCGTCGATTATGCAGGCAGCGACCCGATGAACCTGTTTCTCGATATATCGTATCCGCTTTTAAATTACGTCGATTTCTATATCCCGGAAGGGGAGGGCTACCGGGTGGTGAAGACGGGCAACCATTATCCTTTTTATGAACGGGAAATCGAAGATAAAAACTTCGTGTTCAACCTCAGGCAGGGGCCGGGACTGCACACCTATTACATGCGGGTGGAAACGAAAAGCTCGATAAACTTCGTGCCGACTCTGATGACGCAGAAGGCGTATTTCCATCTGACCCAGACGAAGACCCCGGTGTTCTGGATCTACTACGGCCTCATGATAATTATGCTGATCTATAACTTTTTCATATTTCTGGCCAGCCGCGACAAGAGCTACATCCTCTATGTGGCCTTTATCGCTTCGTACATTCTTTTCCAGATGACACTGAACGGATACTCGTTCCAGTACCTGTGGCCCGAAGCGATATGGTGGGGGAGCAATTGCCTGCCGTTCTTCATGTGCTCATCGGTCGCGACGGCGGCGATTTTCATGCGGGCAATGATGGATTTGCCCGGAAGATTCCCGGGGGTCAACAGAGTGATGACGTTCGGCGTGATTGTCCCGTCCTCGATCTGGGCTGTCTGCAGCCTGATAGCGCCTTATGCCCTTGCGATCAAGGTAGCCACGGCGCTTGTGGGTGTCTTGTCGGTGGTAATTCACGTCTGCGTCTGGTATACGCTGTTCAAGAAATCCCGCGAGGCCATATTCATAACAGTGGGATACTTGGGCCTGGTAGCCGGGATAGTCCTGTATGTGCTGAAGACCTTCGCCATACTGCCCGAGATGTTCATCACCGAATGGGGCGTGCAGATCGGCTCGTCCATGGTCATCGTGTTCCTCTCGCTGGCCCTCGCCGACAAGATAAACGTCATGCGCAAGGACCTCAAGGTGTTTGCATCCGAGCAGGAGGAGATCAAGAAGGAGGCCCAGAACCGCGCCGAAAATCTCGAGGGGATCGTCCGGACCGCGACCGGAATATCGGAAGAGTTCATGAACGTGACCCGGGAGATGCAGGAAATCTCGCGCCGCTTTTCAGACATGTCCATGGAGCAGGCCGCGACCAGCGAGGAAATGTCGTCGACGTTCGAAGAACTGTCGGCTTCCATAGACAATATCTACCACGCCACCATCAACCAGAAGGACGAGGGCGAGAAGTCGAAGCTCCTCGTGATCGAGCTCAACCTCGCGCAGAAGAGCCTCATTGAAGAGAGCCAGAGGGTCGAGGACAGCATCAGGGAAATCCAGCACCAGGCCGGCGTCACCGGCGACAGCCTGAAGAGAATGGACGAGACCATGAGCGTCATCAACTCGGGCGGCAAGGAGATAAAGCAGTTCATCGGGATGATCGACGATATTTCTGACCGTATCAACCTGCTGTCGCTGAATGCGGCGATCGAGGCCGCACGGGCTGGCGAGTACGGAAGGGGCTTCGCGGTGGTGGCGGACGAGATAGGCAAGCTCGCGCAGGCGACGTCGGACAACTCCAAGGAGATAGGAAAGCAGGTCTCCAGGATCATCACCGACATGGATTCGGGCGCAGTAATCGTAACCGGCACCAAGGAATCGACGGACGTGGTGTTCAAAATGGTCGGCGCCATCGGCCGCGGCGTCGACGGCGTCAAGATCATGATGACGAAACAGAACAGCGCACTCGATGGTGTAATACGCCAGGCCGACGTTATCGAGAAGATGTCGAAGGAGATCGTAATATCGACCAACGAGCAGAAAAATTCCATGGAACAGACGATGAAGACCATCGAGCGGATGTCGGAGATGGCCCAGGAGATATCCATCGCAAACACGCGGATAATGGATTTTATCAAGATCATTCAATCAAAGGCCGCGGAATTGAATGCCGTTGTCAAGCAATAGCCGGAGATCCGGGCAGTCGGACGTTGCCCGAAAACCGCCTGATCTGAAGATCACTTGACAGAATGCTCCATATATGGTAATCACCAATCCACTACTTGCGGACGATACAATTTAATGATCGATAAAATCAGATCGCTGATCAGGATTCGGACAATTCCCCCCGATTTCAGGGATGAATTCGACAGGGAGCTGTTCTTTGCGAATTTTATGCGCGTCAGGATTTTCAGCGTTGTAATCCTGGTCTGTTTTTTCGCCCTGGTCGCCGTAACCCTGCAAAGAATTACAAGTACCGACGCATACAATCCATACCTTTATCATATGCTGATCGCCCAGGCCGCGGCCTTGATATTGCTGCTTGTCCTTGCCATTGCCGCGAATATCAGGCCTCCCCAAAACCCGGACATGCCGGCCACGCGGCACAGGATCATGATTTTTTTCTTTCTCTTGACAATCATGATATACAGCGTGTCCATCACCGTCATCTGTCAGCATTTATCCCGCCAGATAACGCCGTATATCATGATGGTTATCGGGATTGCCACGGTCCTGTTCATGCGGGGCGTCTTCTGCTTCATCACGTACGCCCTGGCCCTGGCGGCTTTTATAATCGGCGTCGGTTACGTGCAAAAGGATCCGATAATTCTGACCTCTCATTTTGTCAATGGCACCATGCTGACCGGGCTCTCCGCCATCCTTTCGCGGATCGTTTACTCCGGCTTCAAGACAAATTTCCTGCAAAGAAAGACCGTTGAGAAGCAGAATGAC
>Ga0116154_10003518_pt1 | contig 11046 bp, 13 predicted proteins | sample AD_UKC030_MetaG_FD_89898 | JGI IMG/M metagenome (GOLD analysis project Ga0116154, IMG submission 89898) | Active sludge microbial communities of municipal wastewater-treating anaerobic digesters from USA - AD_UKC030_MetaG | ecosystem: Engineered > Bioreactor > Anaerobic > Digestate | place: USA...
CTGATGCTTCCGGTAGTTACGGGAGATGTGGCATCGCCCCTCGGCAACGGGGGGCGTGGATTGAAACATGGTGACGCCGGCATTGAGCGCGGCCAGCGATTCGGCATCGCCCCTCGGCAACGGGGGGCGTGGATTGAAACTCCGGTTAAATCGAGGCCGGCTGCGAAGGGGCCGGCGGCATCGCCCCTCGGCAACGGGGGGCGTGGATTGAAACGATTTCCTTTTGCGCCTGCTCGACCCAGGTGAGCGGCATCGCCCCTCGGCAACGGGGGGCGTGGATTGAAACTCGCTGTCGATGTCGGCATAGATGGTCGATGCGTCCGGGCATCGCCCCTCGGCAACGGGGGGCGTGGATTGAAACGCACCATCCTCCCGCGTTGCCTCGCTATCGTGCCGGCATCGCCCCTCGGCAACGGGGGGCGTGGATTGAAACCACACAAACATCATCGATGAAAGGAATCTCCATGACGGCATCGCCCCTCGGCAACGGGGGGCGTGGATTGAAACCTTGCCGTTGCGTTCCTTGACGGTGCCGAGAAAAGGCATCGCCCCTCGGCAACGGGGGGCGTGGATTGAAACGGCGAGGCCGTTGGGCTTGCGGGTGTAGGTGGCGGGCATCGCCCCTCGGCAACGGGGGGCGTGGATTGAAACAGTTAGCAACATGGGACACACGATAGCAGATGCTGGCATCGCCCCTCGGCAACGGGGGGCGTGGATTGAAACGTTGCACGAAAACCCCTGGCAAATCTTCAAGCCGCGGCATCGCCCCTCGGCAACGGGGGGCGTGGATTGAAACCCCATCCAGTTCGGCAAGTCGACCATGGAATCCGGGCATCGCCCCTCGGCAACGGGGGGCGTGGATTGAAACTTTCGCGGGGAAGAGCGAACGACGATTTATCGGCGGGCATCGCCCCTCGGCAACGGGGGGCGTGGATTGAAACTGCTTGCCGGCCTGGTAGCGGGCGACTGCCGCCGGCATCGCCCCTCGGCAACGGGGGGCGTGGATTGAAACTTCCCATTTCGGGCGGCCGAGCACCGGGGCGTTGGGCATCGCCCCTCGGCAACGGGGGGCGTGGATTGAAACAGGTTCAGGCGCGGGTTCCGGTTCGGCGGCCGGCGGCATCGCCCCTCGGCAACGGGGGGCGTGGATTGAAACCGTCCGGGCGTCACCGTCGATCCGTCCAGATCAAGGCATCGCCCCTCGGCAACGGGGGGCGTGGATTGAAACATCCCGACCGCTGTCGCCATCATTCGCAATCACCACGGCATCGCCCCTCGGCAACGGGGGGCGTGGATTGAAACAAAAAGGGGCAGAATCCGCACAACTGGCACCCGAGGCATCGCCCCTCGGCAACGGGGGGCGTGGATTGAAACCTCCGGCAAAGCACCAGACGAGCCAGTGGATGTTGGGCATCGCCCCTCGGCAACGGGGGGCGTGGATTGAAACATCGCGCCGGCATGCGTCCTCAAGCCAGTCCAGAAGGCATCGCCCCTCGGCAACGGGGGGCGTGGATTGAAACAACCTCGCCGCCGGCGACCGTGGCGTGCGCTCGAGGCATCGCCCCTCGGCAACGGGGGGCGTGGATTGAAACGTGCTTTCTCCGTTGAGCCAGTCGGTAAGCCGCGGGCATCGCCCCTCGGCAACGGGGGGCGTGGATTGAAACTCCCGTAGCGCAGCACGCGCAGGGCGTAGGTCAGGGCATCGCCCCTCGGCAACGGGGGGCGTGGATTGAAACAAGACGCCGCCGGAAAGTCCGTTGAAATCTACTTGGCATCGCCCCTCGGCAACGGGGGGCGTGGATTGAAACATTCGCCGGCACCTACTACCGGCGCTGGTATCAGCAGGCATCGCCCCTCGGCAACGGGGGGCGTGGATTGAAACGAGTTCCCGGCCAGCCGGCGGTTTCGCGCACCGCGGCATCGCCCCTCGGCAACGGGGGGCGTGGATTGAAACTATTAAAACCAGCAAATCGGGACCGAGTCGACGGCGGCATCGCCCCTCGGCAACGGGGGGCGTGGATTGAAACGACGGTAGTCAAGCGCATCAATGCCGGCGATGTGGGCATCGCCCCTCGGCAACGGGGGGCGTGGATTGAAACAACCCTGTTCGCCAGCTGGCAGCCAGTGACCGATCGGCATCGCCCCTCGGCAACGGGGGGCGTGGATTGAAACACGACATTCGCGGCAAATCCGCCACCGACGCCAAGGCATCGCCCCTCGGCAACGGGGGGCGTGGATTGAAACATGCCGACTCCCTGCTGCCGCGCGGTGGGGCGCGGGGCATCGCCCCTCGGCAACGGGGGGCGTGGATTGAAACCTCGGCACCAGCGGGTGTAGGCGGTGTAGAGGTCGCATCGCCCCTCGGCAACGGGGGGCGTGGATTGAAACAGCGCATTGGCGCCGGCGACGTCGGTCTGCGCTTGCATCGCCCCTCGGCAACGGGGGGCGTGGATTGAAACTACCGGGACGAACGGCCATGACCCCCGCCGAAACGCATCGCCCCTCGGCAACGGGGGGCGTGGATTGAAACATACTCTCCCTATCCAGCAATAAATGGGGGGGGGGCATCGCCCCTCGGCAACGGGGGGCGTGGATTGAAACATCGGCTCGCCCTGATCATCCTTGAAGCCGAGGATGCATCGCCCCTCGGCAACGGGGGGCGTGGATTGAAACCGTCCTACGGATACACCATCTTCTGCCCGGAATGCGCATCGCCCCTCGGCAACGGGGGGCGTGGATTGAAACTATGTGCAACGGGATGATGAATGACCGAAGCAATCATGCATCGCCCCTCGGCAACGGGGGGCGTGGATTGAAACAGTTCGGTGGCCTCGAACGACTGCCCGACTTCTGAGGCATCGCCCCTCGGCAACGGGGGGCGTGGATTGAAACATCACCACCGCGCCGGCCAAGCCGAGCGTCACCATCGCATCGCCCCTCGGCAACGGGGGGCGTGGATTGAAACCGTCGCCGCTGCCGGACTGGTTGCGCAATTTGTCGCATCGCCCCTCGGCAACGGGGGGCGTGGATTGAAACCTGATAATTACCCCAACGCAGCAAAACGCCCGAGGCATCGCCCCTCGGCAACGGGGGGCGTGGATTGAAACAGCCAGCGCTGCATCGAACTGGCGCGGCCATTCGGCATCGCCCCTCGGCAACGGGGGGCGTGGATTGAAACCGGCTCATCGGCAGCGTCCGCCGTCTCGTTCTGCGCATCGCCCCTCGGCAACGGGGGGCGTGGATTGAAACGACGAACACCTCCCGCTCGGGGCGGCCGCATGAGCGCATCGCCCCTCGGCAACGGGGGGCGTGGATTGAAACCCGGCTCTGCGGCCGCGATGTTTAAAAAATCAGACGCATCGCCCCTCGGCAACGGGGGGCGTGGATTGAAACATGGCAGTCCTTTCAAACAAAGTTGACGTTCAGCGCATCGCCCCTCGGCAACGGGGGGCGTGGATTGAAACCACCGACCAGCCCGCGCCATCGGCAAGCGCCGCTGCATCGCCCCTCGGCAACGGGGGGCGTGGATTGAAACCTGGGTTATATGCTCTTCGCCGATTTCGGCAATCAGCATCGCCCCTCGGCAACGGGGGGCGTGGATTGAAACCGGCACGGCCAGGGTGAAGCTGCTTTCCGCCAGGCATCGCCCCTCGGCAACGGGGGGCGTGGATTGAAACCGGGTACGACGCGCCGGGCAGGCCGGAGGCCATGGCATCGCCCCTCGGCAACGGGGGGCGTGGATTGAAACCCGGTGTGGGGCGCGGCCGACGGCAAATGCCGTTGCATCGCCCCTCGGCAACGGGGGGCGTGGATTGAAACAAGATCCATCTTGAACGCGACCAGTGCCACCTTTCGCGCATCGCCCCTCGGCAACGGGGGGCGTGGATTGAAACTGCTCGGGGCGCTGCATGACGAAGCGGTGCAGCAGGCATCGCCCCTCGGCAACGGGGGGCGTGGATTGAAACGCATTTCACGCAAGCCCCGCAAAATCAAACCCCGCATCGCCCCTCGGCAACGGGGGGCGTGGATTGAAACATCACGACTCGAAGTACCGCCCATGGGAATGGTGGCATCGCCCCTCGGCAACGGGGGGCGTGGATTGAAACCACATCAACGGCCTGTACACGCCAACCGGCCTCGGGCATCGCCCCTCGGCAACGGGGGGCGTGGATTGAAACGATCCATAGCGCGGCCAGTTCGGCCCAGGTGTAGCCGGCATCGCCCCTCGGCAACGGGGGGCGTGGATTGAAACTAGTTGTTGATTGCCGCAGACAAACGCAGACAAGTGCATCGCCCCTCGGCAACGGGGGGCGTGGATTGAAACTTTGAAACGTATTTCGCTGCATACGCCGCCCCCGCATCGCCCCTCGGCAACGGGGGGCGTGGATTGAAACTTGTAGCAGTAGCGTGTGATTTTGCCGACCCTGGCATCGCCCCTCGGCAACGGGGGGCGTGGATTGAAACCTTGCGGAACTGGTCGCGCAGCTTGAGCAGGTCGGGCATCGCCCCTCGGCAACGGGGGGCGTGGATTGAAACAATTTGAATCAGACAACGAGGAAACCATGAATAACGCATCGCCCCTCGGCAACGGGGGGCGTGGATTGAAACCGCAACGTGCATTGCCAATGCGCCCTCGCTTAGATGCATCGCCCCTCGGCAACGGGGGGCGTGGATTGAAACTTCTGTCATGTGGAATAGCCCGTAGTTACGCGAAGCATCGCCCCTCGGCAACGGGGGGCGTGGATTGAAACCTATGAGGCGAGCAACGACATCAAGGGATACAAGGCATCGCCCCTCGGCAACGGGGGGCGTGGATTGAAACGTCCTGGTAAACTTTGAATGCGACCAGCGCCACCGCATCGCCCCTCGGCAACGGGGGGCGTGGATTGAAACATGGACCGGATCGGCCATCAGATTTCGTCCCAGCGCATCGCCCCTCGGCAACGGGGGGCGTGGATTGAAACAATCACTGCCACGGCTTCGATTGCAGAGTCCGACGGCATCGCCCCTCGGCAACGGGGGGCGTGGATTGAAACCTACGGTAAGTTGCGTTGCACTGGTCACAAGCGGAGCATCGCCCCTCGGCAACGGGGGGCGTGGATTGAAACCGGCATTGCGCCCTGGCGCTCCGCCCACGCCTCGTGCGCATCGCCCCTCGGCAACGGGGGGCGTGGATTGAAACTGCTCGGCGACGCTCAGGCGCTTGTTGTGCCGGGCGGCATCGCCCCTCGGCAACGGGGGGCGTGGATTGAAACTGGCGCAATACATCGTCCGGCTCCGGTGCGCGCTGCATCGCCCCTCGGCAACGGGGGGCGTGGATTGAAACCGCTCTTAATCGAGGCCGCGCCGGCGCTGATTCGCCGCATCGCCCCTCGGCAACGGGGGGCGTGGATTGAAACCCCGTAGGCCGCTGGCGCATAGGCCGGTTTGTAAAGCATCGCCCCTCGGCAACGGGGGGCGTGGATTGAAACCTTTGTCGGCAACATTCGCGGCCAATGAGTCTGGTGCATCGCCCCTCGGCAACGGGGGGCGTGGATTGAAACATGCCTCACGCCAGAATCAAGGTTGCCTATGGCGGGCATCGCCCCTCGGCAACGGGGGGCGTGGATTGAAACAACTCCCACAAGGCATTGACGAGATTCTGTGCCGGCATCGCCCCTCGGCAACGGGGGGCGTGGATTGAAACCGCAGCATCGACATGCGCGGGAAAACGAACGTGCTGGCATCGCCCCTCGGCAACGGGGGGCGTGGATTGAAACAAAAATGAAGATCGTCAATGATGCGACCTGCTCAAGCATCGCCCCTCGGCAACGGGGGGCGTGGATTGAAACTGGCATTGCGCACCGCCACCACGACCAGCCAGGTGGCATCGCCCCTCGGCAACGGGGGGCGTGGATTGAAACCTGACAGGCTGTGGACAATGCGCGGCGGTTCGGCGCATCGCCCCTCGGCAACGGGGGGCGTGGATTGAAACATTGCCTCGGCATTGATGCCGAACGCGCCATGCGGCATCGCCCCTCGGCAACGGGGGGCGTGGATTGAAACATTGCCTCGGCATTGATGCCGAACGCGCCATGCGGCATCGCCCCTCGGCAACGGGGGGCGTGGATTGAAACGCTCCAGATGAATTCTTCCGCCGGACTGACGCCTGCATCGCCCCTCGGCAACGGGGGGCGTGGATTGAAACTTCCCAGTCGAGCAGCATCAATAACCCCGCATTTCGCATCGCCCCTCGGCAACGGGGGGCGTGGATTGAAACCCATCAAGTAAAGCGCAGCATCCCCATGCCCGCCCGCATCGCCCCTCGGCAACGGGGGGCGTGGATTGAAACTGTTACACCAGATTTTTGAGCTGCCCCGCCCCGCCGCATCGCCCCTCGGCAACGGGGGGCGTGGATTGAAACCTGCGTGGGTTTGAGCAGATCGTTATTCATCAGCGGCATCGCCCCTCGGCAACGGGGGGCGTGGATTGAAACGGGTTGAACGTCACCCAGATCTCCGAACCCGACGGCATCGCCCCTCGGCAACGGGGGGCGTGGATTGAAACTGTTACACCAGATTTTTGAGCTGCCCCGCCCCGCGCATCGCCCCTCGGCAACGGGGGGCGTGGATTGAAACAAACTCCGGCGGCGGGGCATCCTTGAGCAGCGCGGCGCATCGCCCCTCGGCAACGGGGGGCGTGGATTGAAACATTCGTGGCATCAACGGATCTGAGTTCGTCTTTCGCATCGCCCCTCGGCAACGGGGGGCGTGGATTGAAACAATTGACTCGTAATAGTGCAGGCTGGCCCCGGCTGCATCGCCCCTCGGCAACGGGGGGCGTGGATTGAAACCATTGTTGCCAGCGCGATGCGCCGGATGATGTCGCATCGCCCCTCGGCAACGGGGGGCGTGGATTGAAACCGTGTAACTCAGGCTAGCCGACAGCGGAACAGATGGCATCGCCCCTCGGCAACGGGGGGCGTGGATTGAAACAAAACCCCTCCAGATTTTCCGGCCCGGCCGGCATACCGGCATCGCCCCTCGGCAACGGGGGGCGTGGATTGAAACAGAGTTTGAGGCGCTTTGCCAACAGGTGTTCGAGGGCATCGCCCCTCGGCAACGGGGGGCGTGGATTGAAACGCAAACAGGGGCAGGTTATTGTCTTCGGGGGCGTCCGCATCGCCCCTCGGCAACGGGGGGCGTGGATTGAAACCGGGACTTCGGTATCTGCCGTGCCGTCGACATCAGCATCGCCCCTCGGCAACGGGGGGCGTGGATTGAAACATCTGTGTTGGAGTACACGGCGCAGCGCATGTCCGCATCGCCCCTCGGCAACGGGGGGCGTGGATTGAAACCGCTCTTAATCGAGGCTGCGCCGGCACTGATTCGCGCATCGCCCCTCGGCAACGGGGGGCGTGGATTGAAACTCCGGGGCTGGCGGTGCTACCACGCGCGGTCGTCGCATCGCCCCTCGGCAACGGGGGGCGTGGATTGAAACTTTGAGCATTACGCTTTTGTTGTCAAAGAAATTTCGCATCGCCCCTCGGCAACGGGGGGCGTGGATTGAAACAATGCCTTGAGAAAACGCCGCTCGCCTTCGACGATCAGGCATCGCCCCTCGGCAACGGGGGGCGTGGATTGAAACGTGCGGATGGTGATCGGTTGGCCGAACTCTGCCAAGCATCGCCCCTCGGCAACGGGGGGCGTGGATTGAAACATGCTTTGTTTGCCACTTGCCACATGTGTCCCGCCGCATCGCCCCTCGGCAACGGGGGGCGTGGATTGAAACCTCTAACACGCTTCGTTGATCGCAACGGGCGCGAACGCATCGCCCCTCGGCAACGGGGGGCGTGGATTGAAACCGCTAGGGGATAACACAATGCTGTAGTTCGTGGCTGCATCGCCCCTCGGCAACGGGGGGCGTGGATTGAAACACGCGCAAGTTCGCTCACGGTCGCCATTTCGGCGCATCGCCCCTCGGCAACGGGGGGCGTGGATTGAAACTAGTTGTTGATTGCCGCAGACAAACGCAGACAAGGCATCGCCCCTCGGCAACGGGGGGCGTGGATTGAAACTGGTAGCCAAGCGCCGTCAAGCCTTCAAGGAACTGGCATCGCCCCTCGGCAACGGGGGGCGTGGATTGAAACAAGCGCTCCACCGTGCGCAGCGCGTAATGCCTGGCGCATCGCCCCTCGGCAACGGGGGGCGTGGATTGAAACATTGCCGATGCGGCACGCGCCGAATGCTTGATGCTGCATCGCCCCTCGGCAACGGGGGGCGTGGATTGAAACATGGCGTTGACCGCAGCGATGAAGGCGGCCCCGTAGGCATCGCCCCTCGGCAACGGGGGGCGTGGATTGAAACTTCCAGTGGCGACCCTGCAGAGATTCGACGGGCAGCGCATCGCCCCTCGGCAACGGGGGGCGTGGATTGAAACAAACGCATGGATCACGATCAATCTAGGGCCGGCCAGCATCGCCCCTCGGCAACGGGGGGCGTGGATTGAAACCGTGCGAACTGGAATGTTGGCTATGGATCGCCTGGCATCGCCCCTCGGCAACGGGGGGCGTGGATTGAAACAACCTGATCCCTTGTACGGTCGCTCTGAACGAGTCTGGCATCGCCCCTCGGCAACGGGGGGCGTGGATTGAAACCGTATCACCATCCGGAAAACTGGGAGAGCGTGAGGCATCGCCCCTCGGCAACGGGGGGCGTGGATTGAAACAGAATCCGTCGCGCCGCTGCGCTTGTCGAAAACCCGGCATCGCCCCTCGGCAACGGGGGGCGTGGATTGAAACTTCGACTACCTATTTCCCGGCTGGCCAGGGTATCGGCATCGCCCCTCGGCAACGGGGGGCGTGGATTGAAACACGCATACCTGAAACCCATGCTGCTTGAGAATCGGCATCGCCCCTCGGCAACGGGGGGCGTGGATTGAAACATGCGCACATGATAATCCAAATTTGGACGACAAACAATGCATCGCCCCTCGGCAACGGGGGGCGTGGATTGAAACACTGCAAAGGAAGATCTGATGCAAATCGAACAGCGCATCGCCCCTCGGCAACGGGGGGCGTGGATTGAAACCTCGTTCGCGTTGCCGTAGGTCATCTAACGAGGTGCATCGCCCCTCGGCAACGGGGGGCGTGGATTGAAACATCCCATGAATCGCCAAGGTTAGAGATGGCGCCATGCATCGCCCCTCGGCAACGGGGGGCGTGGATTGAAACCATCGAAGACTGGAATGCCGATGGTGAAGCGCTCGGCATCGCCCCTCGGCAACGGGGGGCGTGGATTGAAACTTTTGAGGCTCCGCATGGCTGAAGAGATTGTCACGCATCGCCCCTCGGCAACGGGGGGCGTGGATTGAAACGCCGCCTATGGCTGGGCAATCGTCTGGTCTATGACGGCATCGCCCCTCGGCAACGGGGGGCGTGGATTGAAACCCGAGGCGATGGTCTGCGCGGTGGTTGTTGTGACGCATCGCCCCTCGGCAACGGGGGGCGTGGATTGAAACACCTTGTGATTTCATGGCGCGTAGAACCTCGCAAGCATCGCCCCTCGGCAACGGGGGGCGTGGATTGAAACTAATTGCCTCGGATGGGTGCCGATCTGGATACCTGGCATCGCCCCTCGGCAACGGGGGGCGTGGATTGAAACTCCAGCGCTGACGGCAACAGGACGGCCAGCGCCGCATCGCCCCTCGGCAACGGGGGGCGTGGATTGAAACTAGGGCGCTGACGCCATTGCGCTCGGCATTGGCGGCATCGCCCCTCGGCAACGGGGGGCGTGGATTGAAACATCCGTTCGTTTTCCAGCGTCGCCAGCGCTTCGCCGCATCGCCCCTCGGCAACGGGGGGCGTGGATTGAAACAGGGCGATAGCCTTGGCGGTATCGTCGAAGCCGGAGCATCGCCCCTCGGCAACGGGGGGCGTGGATTGAAACTGACAAAGATCAAGTGAAGGGTTGTTTGCACACAGCATCGCCCCTCGGCAACGGGGGGCGTGGATTGAAACGGCGCGGGTGGCAAAGCGCCGCCAGAGGGAATCCAGCGCATCGCCCCTCGGCAACGGGGGGCGTGGATTGAAACTGTGTAAAGGTTGCTGATGACCGTCGAGCCGTCCGCGCATCGCCCCTCGGCAACGGGGGGCGTGGATTGAAACCATGTCTGCCACCTCCACACCGTCTACAAGTCGTGCATCGCCCCTCGGCAACGGGGGGCGTGGATTGAAACGACAGATCGGGATAAAACAGGTCGGTAGGGCTGCGCATCGCCCCTCGGCAACGGGGGGCGTGGATTGAAACACCGAAGGTTTCGAGCTGGGCAATGTGCTCAAGCGCGCATCGCCCCTCGGCAACGGGGGGCGTGGATTGAAACTTCGTAGCGTTCGCGGGCGATGGCGTGGCGTTCGGTGCATCGCCCCTCGGCAACGGGGGGCGTGGATTGAAACAGGTGCATTGACGCCGTCCTTCCACACCGCCTTGGCATCGCCCCTCGGCAACGGGGGGCGTGGATTGAAACAATGCCTTGAGAAAGTGCCGCTCGCCTTCGACGATGCATCGCCCCTCGGCAACGGGGGGCGTGGATTGAAACAGGATGCGCCCCATCCATGGCGTGATTAGTTTGCGTAAGCGATCAGACTCCCCCCCCCCCGCGGTTTGTGGGCGAGTTTTTGCGCTTCCATGCCCGCTACGCCCCATGGCGCGAGGCCACATCGAGATTGCTTCCGCTATTTCCCCGGGGAAGCTGAGGACGGACCGACATTCTTAAAGGGCAAGGTCGACCCTGCGCAGGAGGTGACTTCGACAACAGCGAATTCCTCCAGCCCGGGTAGCAGGGTACTTAGCTGGCGACACTGCTCCGGGGTGCATATTTCGTAGTCAGCCGTATAAGGAGAGTGGGTCAGGCGCAAGGAAGCCAGCGGCGCGCCCGGCGGCCGGTAGTGCCAGACGCCGTCGCGCAGAACGGCGCCAGCGGGGGCTTCCATGCCGGCGCCGGCGCCGCGTACGCGGGCTTCGACGAGATGCAGCCGCGCGTCGGCGATCTGCCAGTCTTCTTCCCAGC
>Ga0116154_10003519_pt1 | contig 11041 bp, 7 predicted proteins | sample AD_UKC030_MetaG_FD_89898 | JGI IMG/M metagenome (GOLD analysis project Ga0116154, IMG submission 89898) | Active sludge microbial communities of municipal wastewater-treating anaerobic digesters from USA - AD_UKC030_MetaG | ecosystem: Engineered > Bioreactor > Anaerobic > Digestate | place: USA...
GACGTAGCCCGAGAGGAGCCCGTTCTCGTTACGGATCATCGACGGCCCGGTCACGAGGCGGATGTCGGCGAGCTGCCCGAGCGGCACCTGCGCGCCCGACATCGTCGGGACGAGGACGCGGGAGAGGCTCGAGAGGTCCTCGCGCAGCTCGCGCGGGTAGCGGACGCTGACGCCGTACCGCGCCCGCCCCTCGACGGTCGTCGTCACGGTCTCGCCGCCGATCGCCGTCATGACCGCCATGTTCGCGTCGGCGGCGGTGAGGCCGTAGCGGGCGAGCGCGTCGCGCTTCAGCTCGAAGTCGACGAAGTAGCCCCCCGCGACCCTCTCGGCGAAGGCCGAGCGCGTCGCCGGGAGCGTCCGGACCGCCGCCTCGACCTCGGCCCCGATCCGCTCGATCTCGGCGAGGTCCGAGCCGAAGACCTTCACGCCGATCGGCGTCCGGATGCCGGTCGTCAGCATGTCGATCCGGCCCTTGATGGGCATCGTCCAGGCGTTCGTCGAGCCGGGGATCTTCAGCGCGGCGTCCATCTCGCCGATGAGCTCCTCGTAGGTGATCCGGTCCCGCCAGACGTGGCGGAGGACCGCCGACAGCCATTCCGGCGCCCACGGGGAGAACCAGCGCTCCTTCGGCCTCCACTCCTTCTCCGGCCTCAGGATGACCGTCGTCTCCATCATCGAGAGGGGCGCCGGGTCGGTCGAGGTCTCCGCGCGCCCCGCCTTGCCGAAGACCCGCTCCACCTCGGGGAACGTCGCGAGGACCCGGTCCTGCGTCTGGAGGAGCTTCGCGGCCTCGGTGACCGAGATGCCGGGGAGCGTCGTCGGCATGTAGAGGACCGTCCCCTCGTGGAGCGGCGGCATGAACTCCGACCCGAGGGAGAGGTAGACCGGCACGGTCGAGACGAGGACGAGGAGCGAGACCGCGACGACCTTCTTCGGGTGGCGGAGGACGGCCCGGCAGACGGGGTCGTAGAGCCGGAAGAGGACCTTCGAGACGGGGTGCCTCTCCTCGGCGTGGTACGTCCCGACGGCGACGGCGTTGACGGCCTTCTCGACGAGGCGGGCAGGAAGGCGTACGAGCCGCGCCAGCGCGCCCTGCCCGTCGTGCGCGAAGCCGAACCGGAACGGGTCCATCCGCGCGAAGAGCATCCGCATCGCCGGGTCGAGCGTGATCGCGAGGACGGCCGCGAGCGCCATCGCGAGGTTCTTCGACCAGGCGAGCGGCGTGAAGAGGCGCCCCTCCTGGTCGACGAGCGTGAAGATCGGGAGGAACGAGACGGCGATGACGAGGAGGGAGAAGAAGACCGACGGCCCGACCTCCATCAGCGCCTCGAGGCGGACGGCGTGGAAATCCCCCTTCCGCCCCGAGTCGTTCCAGATCTGGAGCTTCTTGTAGGCGTTCTCCACCTCGACGATCGCGCCGTCGACGAGGACGCCGATGGAGATCGCGATGCCGCCGAGCGACATGATGTTGACCGTGATCCCCATCAGGTGGAGCGGGATGAACGCGAGGAGGACCGACACGGGGATCGTCAGGATCGGGACGAGCGCGCTCGGGACGTGCCAGAGGAAGATGAGGATGACGATCGAGACGATGACGATCTCCTCGACCAGCTTCCCCTTCAGGTTGTCGATCGCCGACTCGATGAGCGTCGAGCGGTCGTAGGTCGTCACGAGCTCCACCCCGGGCGGGAGCGACGGCCGGAGCTCGTCGATCCGGGCTTTGACCCGCTCGATGACGTGGAGGGCGTTCTCGCCGGAACGCATGACGACGATCCCGCCGACGGTCTCCCCCTTCCCGTCCAGCTCCCCGATGCCGCGGCGCAGGTCGGGCCCGAGGGCGACGCTTCCCAGGTCCTTGATCGTCACCGGCGTCCCGCGCTCGTCGGTCTTCACGACGACCTTCTCGATGTCCGCCGCTCCCTTGAGGTACCCGCGCCCCCGCACCATGTACTCGCGGCCGGAGATCTCGATGAGCCGGCCGCCGACCTCGTCGTTGCTCCTGCGGAGCGCGTCCGACACGGCCTCCAGGGAGATGGCGTAGGCCGCGAGGCGATTCGGGTCGACGGTGACCTGGTACTGCCGCGCCATCCCGCCGACGGTCGCGACCTCCGCGACCCCGGGCACCGACTGGAGCTGGTAGCGAAGGAACCAGTCCTGGTAGGAGCGGAGCTCGTCGAGGGAGGTCTTCCCCGTCTCGTCGACGAGAGCGTACTGGTAGACCCACCCGACGCCGGTCGCGTCGGGGCCGATCTCCGTCTTCACGCCCGACGGCAGGCTCCCCTGGATCTTGGAGAGGTACTCGAGGACTCGCGAGCGGGCCCAGTAGAGGTCCGTCCCGTCCTCGAAGATGACGTAGACGAACGAGTAGCCGAAGTCGGAGAAGCCCCGGATGGTCTTCACCTTCGGCGCCCCGAGGAGAGCGGTGACGATCGGGTAGGTCACCTGGTCCTCGAGGATGTCCGGGCTCCGGTCCCACCTCGAGAGGACGATGACCTGGGTGTCGGAGAGGTCGGGGATCGCGTCGAGCGGGACGGTCCGGAGCGCGCGGAACGCAAGGAGGACCGCGACCGCCCAGAGGGCGAGAACGAGGTACTTGTTCTCCGCCGAGAAGCGGATGATCTTCCGGATCACGACGGCCCCCTCAGTGCTCGTGCCCGTCGTGAGGAGCCGATGGCGGGGGCGCGGGTGCGGCCACGTGGCCTTCGGGACCCGTCGCCGGAGTCGCGCCGTCCCTCATCCCGGCGAGGGCCGCGGCGAGACGCGACTCGGAGTCGACGAGGAAGCTCGCCCCGAGGGCGATCTCCTCCCCTTCGGAGAGGCCGGAGAGGATCTCCCACGCTCCGCCCCCCTGCTCGCCGACCTTCACCTCCCGCGGCTCGAGGACCCCTTCTCCCTTCGCGACGAAGACGACCTTCCGCGTCCCGCTGTCGAGGACGGCGTCGTCAGGGACCCTCAGCGCCGTCCGCGGCGCGCTCTCGAGGACGACGTCCGCGAACATCTCGGGCTTCAGCTCCTCGCGGGGGTTCGCGAACTCGAGCCGCACCTTCGCGGTCCGGGTCTTCTCGTCGAGGGACGGGTAGACGTACGTGACCTTCCCCGTCCAGCTCCGGCCCGGGCGATACGCGAGCGTCATCCGTCCCGTCTGCCCCACCTTCACGCGCGGCAGCTCCGACTCGTAGACGTCGGCGAGGACCCAGACGGACGAGAGGTCGACGATGTCGAAGAGCGTGTCGGCCGGCATCACCTTCATGCCGTGGAAGGCCGTCCGCGCCGTCACGTAACCCGAGGACGGCGCGTAGATCGGGACGCTCCGAAGCGGCTCGCCCCGGGCCTCGAGCGCGGCGATGTCCTTCTCCGTCACCTCCCAGAGGCGGAGGCGCTGCCGCGCCGCCTCGAGGAGCCGCTCCGCCCCTTCGCGGGCCGACGGGTCGGCCTGGGGCCCGAGCGCGCGGACGGCGCGCAGGGCGAGGAGGACCTCCTGCTGGGTCGCGAAAAGCTCGGGGCTGTAGACGTGGGCGAGGACCTCTCCCCTCCTCACGTGCTTCCCCGTGAAGTCGGCGGCGACGTGCTCGACGTAGGCCTCGTAGCGCGTGTGGACGTGGTGGACGCGCCGCTCGTCGAACGCGACGCGGCCGACCGTCCGGATCCCGGTGCCGAACGTCCCCCGCTCGACCTTCGCGGTCTTCAGCGAGAGGAGCTGCCGCTTGCGGGCGTCGATCGTCACGGTCGCGAAGCCGGGCACCCCCGCCACACCTGCGCCGCCCGCCGAATCCCCCTCCTCCTTCCTCACGAGGTCCATGCCGCAGATCGGGCAGCTCCCCTTCCGGTCCTTCACGATCTCCGGGTGCATCGGGCAGATCCAGGTCTCGTGCGCGGCGGCCGGCGCGACCGGGGCCTCCTCCTTCGGGACGAGGTCCATGCCGCAGATCGGGCAGCTCCCCTTCCCGTCCTTCACGACCTCCGGGTGCATCGGGCAGATGTAGGTCTTCGTGTCGGCGACCTGCGTCTTCGCTCCTCCGCAGCCCGCGGCGAGATAGAGCGCCGGAACGGCAAGCGCGGCCACGAGCGCGAAGAGAGAGATTCGGGTGCGTTTCATCGGAGGTCTCCTCACATCCCGCCGGCGGCGCTCATCGCGGCCGGCGATGCAGGGGCGGAAAGGGGGGACGAGGCCGCCGGCATCGGCGCGCCGTCGAGCGATCGCTCGCGCAGGTCGGCCTCCGCGATACGGAAGGCGGCGAGGCGCGCGAGGGCCGCGCGCCGGTCCGCGAACTCGGTCGAGATCGCCTCGAGGACGGTGACGAAGGGGACGGAGCCGGAGGCATAGCTCGCGAGGGCCGCCTCGACCGCCATCCGGTCCTGGACGAGGAGCGCCTCCCGGTCGAGCCGCGCCTCCTCGGCGAGCTGGGCGAGGAGGGCGAGCTGCGTTTCCGTCCGCGCCCGGAGGCGGAGGCGGACGTCGGCCTCCGCGGCCTTCACGGCGGCGAGCCGTGCCCGGGCCTCTCGGACCCGCGGCTCCTGCCGGCTCCCGGAGAAGAGCGGCACCGTCACCCCGAGGCCGACGGACCACATCATCGGAAGCGAGCCGCGGTTCATGTAGCCGGCCGAGGCGAGGAGGTCGGGCTTGAAGTCGCGGCGCGCGAGCTCGATCGCGAGCGCCTCGCGGTCGGCCGCTCTCCGAGCCGCGTCGAGCTCGGGGCTCTCGGCTTCGGACCGCGACCGCTCGAAGTTCGCGTCGGGCGCTTCGGGCCGCATCTCGCCGATCCGCTCCCCGACCTCGACCGGCGTCCCCGGCTCCCGAAGGAGGAGCCTCCGCAGCTCGGCTTCGGCCGCGCGCGCGGCCCCTTCGTCGCGGCGCTGCTGCTGGAGGAGGCGCGTCCGCTCGGCCTGTGCGCGGAAGACGTCCTGCTGCGCCCCGAGACCGGCCGCGTAGCGGTGGCGCGCGACCGACTCGATCCGCTCCCAGTTCTCGGTCTGCTCGCGGGTCAGCTCGCCCGCCGCCCTCGCCTCGAGGAGGCGCGTCGCGGCCCGTCGGACCTCGGCCTCGACGCCCAGCCGGAGTCGCCCGATCGCCGCCTCCGCGACGTCCGCATCGGCCGCGGCGACCCTCGCCGCGAGGCCCAGCTTTCCCGGCCACGGGATCGCCTGCTCGGCCATGAACGAGAGCCGGGTCATCGGCTCCTCGCCGAGCGAGAGGGACGTCCCGTCGTTCTCGTAGGAGAGCCGGAGCATCGGGTCGGGCAACGTCCCGGCCGGGGAGATCCGCTCGCGCGCGGCCGCGACGGCGGCCCTCGCCGCGGCGAGGGCCGGGCTTCGCTCGAGCGCTTCGGCGACGAGGGTTTCGACGGTCGGTGCGGCCTCCCGATCCGGCGTGGAAGCGGCGGGCGGCAGATCGACGAGCGCGACGGCCGACGTGGCCAGGGAAAGGGTGAGGACGGCGACGGCAGAGGCCTTCGACGCGGCCCTCCGCCGGGAGAGCGGAACCAGGATCATCTCGACACCTCGGGAAAACGGTCATCGGGCCACCCCGGACGGGGTGGGCGAGAGCTCGATCTCCGGGAGTCTCAGTTTCGGAACGTCTCGAGGAGAGCCAGGGTCGGGGCGGCGCGGGTGCGGGACGGCGGAACGGCCGGCCGCCACGCAATCGCCGGCTTCGCCGCCAAGAGATCGTCCGCCGTCTCGGTCGGGATCAGCGGCGGCACGGGCACCACGCTCGGCGCGATCTCTGCGGCCGGCACCGGGGCCGGCTGCGAGATGGAGCAATCACAGCCCTCCGCGGGCGCCGGATCCACCGAGGCCTCTCCCGCGCAGCAGCAGTCCGGCATCACGGGGCCGCACGCGACGGCAGCCGCCGGCAGGAACAGCTGCACCCCGAGGACCGTCAGGACGGCCACCAGGAGAGCCACGGCTCGGGTCGCCGTCCGGCGACGGGGGCGCGTCATCGCAGACAAGGTAGGCGAGAATTCGGACCTGTCAAGTCCAGTTCTCCAAGAGACCCTTCTCATCGCGGGACCACGCACCCCTGCGGGCGCCGGCATCTCCGAACGAACCCGTTCCCAATCAACAACTTGTGTCTCAGAAGTGGTACTTGATCCCGACCGCGAGCGAAGCGAAGCTCGACGTCCGGCCGCCGGCGCTGCCGACGAAGCGACCGATGACCTCGCCCGTCAGGGCCGTCCGTCGGTCGAGGTAGTACTCCGTCCCGCCGCCGACGTGGGCGCTGAGCCGCTGAGAGGCGCCCCGCCCCGGCGGGTCGACCGTGTGGATACCGACCCCACCGAGGACGTAGGGGCTCCACTTCCCCCTGCGCGCGTAGTAGGCGGCGGACGCCTCGAGGCCGCCGAGCGTGACGCCCGAGCCTCCGTCGGCGTTCGAACGCGTCAGGCCGAGGGTGCCGCGGAGCGCGAGGACGTTCGAGAGGTAGTACTCGCCTCCCGCCTCGAGGTGGAAGCCGACTTCGTAGTCGCCTTCGAACGGGATCGCGGGTCCGATGCCGGCGAAGATCGCGATGGAGCCCTTTTCCGGGACCGCGGCGAACGACGCGGGAGAGGCGACGAGCGCCGCGACGACGACGAGGGCTGCAGAGACGATTCTCTTCATGGCTTCCTCCAGGAGCTGGATTCGCGGGGCCGGACCCGGCGCGAGGCGCCGGCGCCGGACCGGAGGGTAGCAAACGGCCGCGCCCCCGCCGAAGCGGGGGCGCGGCGCCGACCGGCTCGGGCCACGCGACCCGTCCTCAGGCGGGCGGTCCCTTCCGGATGTGAACGGTCCCGGAGGAGGCGCTGACGGTGACCTTCGCACCGCCCCCGTTCAGCTTCCCTTCCGCGCGCACGACTCCGCGGCCGGCGCCTCGATGCCGAACGACGCCGATCTCGGGGAAGTCGGACACGACGTAGTCCCCGTCCGCGTCGACGCTCCGCACGACCACGTCGACGTCGCCGCGGAAGTTCGCCGGAAGGACCACGGTCACGTCGCCGCCCCCGGTCGACAGATCCACCGGGCCGGCATCCCTCGACGCGAGCTCGCAGAAGACCTCGCCGCCGGCGGTTTCTGCCCGTACCGCGGCGAGCGCCCGGAGGATCCGGACGTCGCCGCCCGCCGTCTTCGCGGTGACCGGACCGCTCGCGGAACGGAGCCTCACGTCGCCGCCCATCGTCCGGAGGCGGATCTCCCCGGCGGCGTCTCCCACGACGATGTCGCCGCCGAGCGTCGACGCCGTGAGCCCGCCGTCGACCCGCTCGACCCGGACGTCCCCGCCCGAGCTCGAAAGGTCGGCTCCCTTCCCGACGGCCCCGATACGGATGTCGCCCGAGCTCGTCCGCACGGTCGCGCGGCCGGAGACCCTCCCGGCACGAACGTCCCCGGTCGGGAGGGAGAGCTGGAGGTCGCCGGTCACGTCCCCCTTCACGACCGAGCCGTCCTCGCGCCCGCGACCGTGGCCCGCGTACACGGGAGGCACGGGAGGCACGGGGGGAACGGGAGGCACCGGTGCGACCCGTTCACCCGCCCACCCCTCGCCGCGCTTCGGCACCAGGGACCTCGCCTCCGATTCCGCGCTGCCGGCGGCGAGGACGAGGACGCCGCCGTTGATCGTCGAGCACTTCACGGCCGCTCCGCCGCCCCGGTGAGTCCCTTCGTAGGAACGGTTCAGGCTGCCGGAAACCGAGCGGGAGATCTCGCGGCTCAGGCGGGCCATCTCACGGCCGAACTCCGCCATCTCACGGCCGAACTCGCTCCACTCCCGATCCCAGGAGTCCTCGGTCTCGTCGGCGGAGGAGCCGGCGGCCCGCGCCTTCCGTGCCCTCTCCCGCGCCCGGTCGGCCGCGGCCCGGGCCCGTTCCGCCTCGGCATGCGCTGCCGCCTCGATCTCCCGGACCGCGACGTCGTCGTCCGCCCCGCCCCGCACCGGCAGCAGGAACGTCGAACGGATGCCGCCGTTGATCGCCGAGGCCTTCAGGTCGAACGCCGCGTCGGGGGGAAGCATCAGCTTCACGCCGCCGTTCACCGTCTCGGCGACCACCCTCGCGTCTCGCGGAAGGGCCGTGAACGCTCCCTCCACGCCGCCGTTCACGCTCTTGAGCGTCGCGCTCCGGCGGGCGCCGGACGCCGCGACGCGCCCGTTGACCGTCGTCAGCTCCTGGACGCCGTCGAGGCCCCGCGTGACGATCCCCCCGTTCACAAGCGAGACCGTCGCGCTCGCGCCCGCGGGGAGCGTCACCCTGTAACGGGCTTCCACGCGCCACCGCCGGTCGCCGTCGCGGGAGACCCGAAGGCGTGTCCTCCGCCCCTCCCGCGAGTATTCCGCTCCCGGCTCGACTGTGGCGAGAGACAGCTCGCCGCCGACGTTCTCGAAGGCGATCTTCGTCTTCCCCAGGATCTCCCGCGCGCGGACCTCGCCGTCGGCCTTGACCGTCACCTCGACGGTCGCCGCGAACGACGCCCCCGCCGTGACCTCGACGTCGCCGCTGACGCCGTCGATCGTCAGCGACCGGACGCCCGCGGCGGCGCCGAACGTCTCCGTCCGGCTCGCGGTCGCTCCGAGCCGGTCGCCCCGAGCGGGCCAGGCGAGCGAAACGACGAGGAAGGCTCCGATCAGGAGGATCCAGAGTACCGTCCAGGTGCGGGAACCGGCGCGGGTGTTCAGCGTCGACATCGTGGTCTCCGTGTTCATGCCGGTGAGACGTTCGAGGTCACCGAAGGTCACGCTCCGACCTTGCGGCAGGAGAGACCCGGTGAGTGCGACGCCCCCACGATCCACGCACCTCGCCCTCGCCGTCGCCGCGCGGAGGGGGAGGCGCCGAAGGCGCCGCGGGGGGACCCGGCGGTGCGGGTCCCCCCGATCCACGTCAGAGCGGGATCTCCCGCAGCGCCGAGGCCGCCTTCACGCGGACGAAGCCGGGCTCCGTCTCGTCCCCCGCCTTCTCGCGGAGCGTCTCGATGCTGAGCGGGTCGCGCAAAGTCGTGGCCGCTTTCGCGAGTCCGTCGACGGCGATCATCCGCACGGCGGGGTTCGTGTCCTTCCGGAGCGCCAGGGCCAGGGCGTCGCGGATCGCGGGCGTCGGCGGCAGCTGGACCAGCGCCTCGGCCGCCTTCTTCCTCACGCCCGGATTCCCGTCGGCCGCGAGGGTCCGGACGAGGACCTCGACGATCTCGGGCGAGGCGGCGGCGCGCTCGCCGAGCTCGCGGGAGACGAGGTCGATGGCCCGGCCGCGCGCCCCCTCGGTCACCGCACCGGCGTTCACGACGTAGGCGAGCAGCGCGGCGACGGCCCGGTCCTCGGCCCGGCCGGACACGTGGTAGCGGGTCGTGACGTCGAAGGAGATCGAGAGGCGCCCGTCCCCTTCGGACGGGCGGAACGCGACGTTCAGAAGCCGTGGATTCCCGGACAGGTCGAGCGCGACGCGCGACGCGTCGAGCTGCTTCTCGGAGACGACGGCGACGGAGGACGTCCCGGCCCTCTCGGCCGCGGCGACGGGGAAGCCTGCCGGCGGGGCGCTCGCCCGCGCCAGCAGGAAGCCGCCGACTCCCGTCACCAGGAGGGCCGCGGCCTGAAGCACCGGTCTCCACCACGTCCGGGGCCGGAACGGCACGACGCTCCGGCGGGCGAGCGCCTCCTGCATCCGTCCGATCGTCCGCTCGCGGAACGCGACGGAGACGTCCGGCTCCGGAAGCGCGATCCGCTCCCACGTCTCGTCGAGGGCCGCGGCTGCTCTCCGGCAGCTCTCGCACCGCTCGAGATGAAGCTCCAGCTCGGCCTGACGGGAGTCCGCCGGCTCCCCCGCGGTTCGGGCGAGGGCGATCTCTAGGACCTCGCGGCAGTCCATGTCGGACCTCCTTCCTCGGCGAAGAGGGCGCGCAGCGTCTCCACCGCGCGGAAGACGCGCGTCTTGACCGCCCCCTCGCTGATGCCGAGCGTCCGTGCGACCTCGGCGTAGGGCATCCCCTGATAGCGGGCGAGGAGAAGCGCTTCCCGCTGCTCGCGCGAGAGGCGCTCGAGCGCCGCCCGGACGACCCTGCGCTGCTCCTTCTGGAGGAGCCCTCCCTCGATCGAGCCTTCCCCCTTCGGCTCCGGCACGGCCTCGAGCGGGACCGAGGTCGTCCGCCAGGCGCTCCGGAGCCGGTCCCGGCACGCGTTGGCGGCGATCGCGAAGAGCCAGGTCGAGACCGACGCGCGGCCGTCGTACTGCCCGCAGCGGGTGATCATCTTCAGGAACACGTCCTGCGTGACCTCCTCGGCCTCGGCCCGGCTCCCGAGCATCCGCTCCGTGAAGCCGAGGATCGGGCCGGCGTACCGGGTGAAGAGACCTTCCGCGCCTGCCGGGTCCCCGGCCTTCACCCGGTCCATCAGGTCGGCATCGTCGTCGGGCACGGTGCTCACCGCCCGCAAGGGTCTCACGACGGGTCAGACGCACGGGAGGGGCGAAGGTTTCGCGGCGTCCTTCCGGCCCCGGCCTCGCCCGCCCGTCCCATCGGGCGTATCGTCGCCGGATGGCGCTGCCGTTCCACCTCGTCGACGCCTTCACCGATCGTCCGTTCGCCGGGAACCCTGCCGGAGTCTGCCTCCTTCGCGAGCCGCTCCCCGACGCCGTCCTGCAGAGCGTGGCGATGGAGATGAACCAGGCCGAGACGGCCTTCCTCCTCCCCGAGGGGAACGACTGGCGGCTGAGATGGTTCACCCCCGAGGTCGAGGAGAACCTCTGCGGTCACGCCACGCTCGCCTCGGCGCACGTCCTCTTCGAGACCGGTCTCCTCGCGGAGGACGCCACGGCGCGATTCCAGACGAGGAGCGGCCTCCTGACGGCCGTCCGCCAGGGGGTGTCGATCGTCCTCGACTTCCCGGCCACTCCGGCCGAGCCCTTCCCGCCGCTCGAGAAGGCGATCCGCGCGCTCGGAATCTCCCCGACCTTCTCGGGGAAGACGCGATTCGACCTCCTTTTCGAGGTCGCCGACGAGATCGAGGTCCGGACTCTCCGCCCCGACCTCGCCCTCCTCGAGGAGGTCCCGTACCGGGGCGTCATCGTCACGGCTCGCGCCGAGAGCGGGA
>Ga0116154_10003520_pt1 | contig 11041 bp, 3 predicted proteins | sample AD_UKC030_MetaG_FD_89898 | JGI IMG/M metagenome (GOLD analysis project Ga0116154, IMG submission 89898) | Active sludge microbial communities of municipal wastewater-treating anaerobic digesters from USA - AD_UKC030_MetaG | ecosystem: Engineered > Bioreactor > Anaerobic > Digestate | place: USA...
GGACCGTATTCGAGCACAACGATCTCGCCGGTCTCAATCTGCAGGCGGGCTACGGGGCGTTCGCGTTCGATGAGAACCGCTTTTCCCAGAACACCTGGGGCGTGCGGGTCGGGTTGAACGCGTCGTTCGTCGATGACGACGCAACGGAGTACGCGGACAACGGGGCCGATGTCTACCTGGACGGCGGGACGATCACGGCCGCCGAGGTCGAATGGTCTCTGAAGCCGGCCTACGCGATGCTGGTCGGCTCGCAAGTCACTGTCGGGTCTGAGGCGCGGTTGCGCATCCTGCCGGGCACGGTAGTCAAGTTTGCGCAATATCAAGGGCTGGTAGTCGATGGCGCCTTGACGGCCATCGGCACGGCCATGGCGCCGATCACATTCACTGACTGGCGCGATGACACCGCGGGAGGCGACTCGAACGGCGACGGCGACGAGACGGTGCCCGCGCCGGACTGGTGGCGGGGAATCGTGGTGCGCAATGCGGGCTCGGCGGTAATCGATCAGGGGCGGGTGCGTTATGCCGGATACTGGGATTACGCGGGCCTCGTGAAGTCGGGCACTGGCGATCTGACTCTGCGGCGGACAACGATTCAGCGCACATACGGCTCTGGCCTGCACCTGAACGGCAGCGTGGGCGAACACCTGTTGGAGAGAAACAACCTGGCTGAAAACCGGGTTGGCATCCTGGCCCAGAACCAGGCTGCAACAGTCGTTCTGACCGCCAACCTGGTGGAGGGCAACAGGGACTTTGGAGTGCGCAACCAGAATTCCGTCGATGTGGACGCGCGGGGCAACTGGTGGGGCCATGAGACCGGACCGCGGCACGCGGCGCTCAACCCCGAGGGCCAGGGCGACACGGTCAGTGACGGGGTGCTTTTCGAGCCTTGGCGGACCACGCCGAGCGCCGGCGAGATCCGCTCACCGGTTCGCTCTGGAACGCTGGTGGTCGGCGATCTGTTGAGGTTCAGCGGCTCGGTGCTCACCGAACCGGGCGCAACGTCTCTCTGGAGGTTGAGTGACGGACGAAGTTATGCCGTGCGCGATCCGGGATTGCTCCATTTCCCCGATACCGGAAGCGCCACGGTGGCTTACTCGCTAAGCGCGGATGGCACCGAGGATCCTCATCCGGACACGCGCGTCTATTCTGTCGTGCCCAATTCGGGCCATCTGCCGGACCTGCGGGTGACCCAGGTCCGGGTATCGGGAACCTTGGCCGTGGGACAGCCTGCGCGCATCGAGTATGCTGTGCGCAACGTGGGTCAGGGACCGGCCGAAGATGGATGGCGAGACGCCGTTTATCTATCCCGCGATTCCTATCTGGACATCGACGATGTCTATCTGGGATCGGCGGTTGTCGATCGGGTTCTGCCCGCGGAGCAATCGTTCCAGGGGACGATTCATGTCACACTGCCCGCTGTGGAGGAAGGGGCTTATCATCTCATCCTGGTCGTCAACGACGAGTGGGGCGTGCTCGAAGTGCACCGCCTGAACAATGAGTTCGCCACCCAAGTCACGGCCGAAGTGCCGGCCCTGGTCCATGGGCTGGCGCAGGTTGTGCAGTACGACGCCGGGCGTGTGGAGCATTACTTCCGAATGACTGCCACCGCCGGGAAAAGCCTGCTGCTCGACCTGGCCGGTGTTCCGGATGACTTGGAGGTGTTCGTTCGCTTTGGCGCGCTGGCGACGCGGGGAGTGTACGACCATCATCTGCGCGGGGGTGAACAGCTCCTTATCCCTGCGGCCGCTCCCGGCAACTGGCATGTGATGGTGTACGGTGAGATGGATCAGGCTGGCGAATACAGCCTGCGCTTCTCCCTCGAGGACCTGGTCTTGAGCGGCAGCTCACCATCGCGACACGGCGACTCGACGGATCTGGAACTGACTCTGACCGGGGCCGGCTTCATCCGCCCTTTGAGCGTGGAACTGGTTTCCGGGCTGGGGCAAACCTACGGCGCGGGAGAGGTGGAAGTCGATTCGTTCACACAGGCCACCGCCACATTCGCCGCAGCCACGGTTCCGCCCGGATTGTACGCCGCACGGGTTTCGCATGGTGCTGCATTTGCCGTGCTGCCCAATGCCCTTGAAATCACTGCCGGGGGCATCGGCAACCTCGCTGTCAAGCTGATCTTGCCCCCCCAATTCGGCTATCACATTCTGGCCACGGTCTTCGTCGAGTACGCCAACACCGGAGAAGTGCCCATCCCGGCCCCCCTGCTCCACGTCACTGCCACGCAAAGAGGGCGGACGGCGGCGATTCTGACGCTCGATCAGAGCCGTCTCAGTTCGGGCTTCTGGACTTCCGCCATGCCCGAGGGCTTCGCCAACTCGGTGCAATTCATCGCTTCCGGTGACACGCCCGGCATCCTTCAACCCGGCGAATCCCGGCGGATGCCCGTCTACTACGCCGGATGGCAAAAACCCTGGGATTTTAGTTATCCGCCCTTCGAATGGCAGGTCGGCGTGCTGGATGCCAACAATGCCACTCCGATTGATTGGGCCGCACTCAAGAACGTCATGCGCCCCGACTACGTGCGCGAGGATGCATGGGCTGCGGTTTGGAGCAACTTCACGGCCCTGACCGGCCCCACATGGGGTCATTACGTGGCCATGCTCAGCCGCAACGCCCTCTATCTGCATCGCCACGGACAGCGCGTCGAAGACCTGAGCACCCTGCAGGCCTTCACGTTCCGGCAGGCGGAGGGCTTCAGTCCCATCGCCGAACTGGCCGGGGGCGTGGACGCCCTGGTGCCCGCGCCGGGCCTGCCCATCGTATTCAAGCGAAGCTACCTGCAGCAGATCTCACGGCGCTTCGAGTTGGGCCCCTTGGGCCGAGGTTGGACGCACAATTGGCAAGTGAAGCTGCGTGCGGAAGCCGATCACACGGTGTTCATCACCGATGAGACGGGAACGCCCCGCATTTTTCAGCCCGACAGCCGTTACACCGGGCGCTACCTCGCTCAACCCGGGGACCAGGGAGAATTGCGCGCGGCCGGGGGCGGTTACCGGTTGACCGAGGTCGACGGCATGGTCCTCTTCTTCGGCGGCGCGGGAGAGTTGGTTTATCTGGAAGACACCAACGGCAATCGCATCACCTGCACCCACACCGACCATCGCCTGACCGCTCTGACCCATTCTGCCGGACCGGCCTTGACCCTCGCCTACAACGCCGAGGGACGCCTCGCCTCCGTCACCGACCCTCATGGCCGCCAAACCCGGTTCACGTATGCCGGTGAACACCTCACCTCAGTCCAGGACTACGATGGCCGCACCACCGCTTACAGCTATCGGACAGCGTCTGGCCCCTCCCAGCACGCGCTGAGCGCGATCCAGTTCCCGAACGGTGGCACTCGCACCTTCACGTACGATGAACGCGGGCGATTGAGCGGCATCGCGCGTGCCGATCAGAACGAACGATTCACATTCGCCCAGGCGGGCATCGGCCGGGTGGACATGACAGATCCTCTGGGCAACGCGAGCGGCTTTTTCTTCGACCACTGGGGACGGCTCTTCAAGACCGAGAATCCATTGGGCGAGGTTGTTCAGATGTCTTTTGACGGGCTCGGCAACCTCGTTGCGGTCGAGGATCCGGACGGCTTCCGGACGGCCTTTGTCTACGATCGCAAAGGCAATGTGATTGAAGCCATCGACGCCATGCGTCGAGGCACTCGCTTCAGCTATACCCGCGCATTCAATCGCCTGGCGGCGGTCACCGACGCTTTGAGTCGGCGCACCGAGTTCCAGCACGACAGTCGTGGCAATCTCCAAACCAAGACGCATCCGGACGGCCAGAAGGAAATCTGGACGTCCGATACCCAGGGCCAGGCCACGTCTTGGACCAACCGGCGGGGCATGACTGTGGCTTTCCAGTATGACACCGCCGGTCGGATCACGCGCAAACGGTTCGCTGATGGTTCCGAGTCCGTTTACCGCCATGACAGTCGGGGAAACCTGATCGAGGCCCAGGACGGCCGCGGCATCACCGTCTTCACCTACAACACGCACGATGATCTCATGCGCGTCGCCTATCCAGGGAACCGCTGGATCGAGTTCGCGTACGACCCCTTCGGACGCCGTGCCTCGAGCCTGGATCAACTCGGATATCGCGTCGAGTATCACTACGACGAATCGGGCCGCCTGAGCGGGTTGTCGGATCACACAGGCGATATGGTGACTTACGCCTACGACGCGTTGGGCCGCCTTGGGCTCAAGACCATGGGGAACGGCGTCTCGACAACATACACCTATGATCCGGCCGGACGACTTCTCGAGCTCGTGAATCGCACTCCCGACCAGACCGTGCTCTCGCGCTTCGCTTACACGTACGATCGACGCGGCCGGCGCACCGCCTCACAGACCCACTATGGCGTCTGGACATATCAATACGACGACGTCGGCCAACTCACCCGGGCCGTGCTGCAGTCCACGGATCCCGACATCCCCAGCCAGAACCTCGTCTATGAATACGATGCTGTGGGCAACCGGATCCGCACGCAGGTCAACGGACCTGACGAGGATTACGTTGTCAATGACCTCAACCAATACCTGCGGGTTGGCAATCGCATCTGCACCTATGACCTGGACGGTAACCTGATCCGAGAGGACGGACCGGGCGGAAGCAGCATTTACACCTACAATGACGAAAACCGGCTGATCGGAGTGGCCCGCGGCGGCGATACCTGGACGTACACTTACGACGCCCTGGGCAACCGGGTGGCCGTCGACAAGAACGGCGCGGTAACTCATTACGTCCATGATCCCATGGGTCTGGCCGACCTTGCGGCTGAATACGACGATCTTGGACGCCTCGTGGCCCGGCACGTCCACGGTCTTGGCCTCGTCAGCCGCACCCCAGCGGGTCGTCAACCTGACTACTACACTTATGATCCCATGGGCAACACCAGCGAGCTGTCCGGGCCATCCGGCATTCTGCGCAACGCCTACGCCTACCGGCCTTTTGGCGAAGCCATCTCGGCGCACCAAACCGTCGCCAACCCATTTCATTTCATGGGCGAGGTTGGGATTATGGCCGATTCGGCCGGATGGCAGTACGTCAGGGCTCGCCACTACGACGCTCGCGCTGGCCGATTCACTGCCATGGATCCTGTCGGGTTCTTTGGCGGCGATCACAACCTCTACCGTTACGCGATGAACTCTCCCGTCCATATGTTCGATCCATCAGGATTCGCCAAAGCGTGCGCAACGCACCGGGCGATGGCGGATATGGCTTTGGGGGCAGCCAGTGTGGTGGGAGGCGCGTGCCTGGCAGTCTCCGGCGCCGCCGCCGGCGCGGTGGGAGGGCCCGCGGGAAGTGCCGGAGGGGGCGCGCCCGGCCTAATGCTGATGGGGTATGGCGTTCTGAACATGTGGTGGGGAGGGGGCACTCTTTTGTCGGGATCGGATGAGTTGCCGCTTTTCTCCGACGTCCCGAAATGGCTCATCCGACAGAATGCTCCAAGGTGGTCAGTTCGTTTTCTGGAAGGGACCTACGAGGTCGTGTCGGTACTTCGGATATCAAACCTGTTGGATGGTGCAATCTACGCTGCCGAAAAGGCCTCGGGGTACGTCTGTTCCTACAACCAACAGCCCGTCTGGGCGCCATTGGCATGTTCTTTCCCCGGCAAAGCAGCCGTCCGTCTGGCGCCCCAAGGGCTCGGGCTCCATGGGCAACCGCCGGGCGCGTCGCCGTGCATGCCCTTTGTCCCGCTCGTTTACGGTGACGCCGGGCTGGCCGCTTCCCATGACCCCAACGAGAAGATCGCCGTGGGCGGACACGGCGAACGCAACTTCCTCCAAGTGGGCACACTCGTCCGGTATCAAATCGACTTCGAGAACATGGAATCGGCGACGGCTCCCGCCCAGATTGTGACGATCCGCGATCCGCTCTCACCCGATCTCGACCTGACCACCTTCGAGATCGCCGAGATCGGGTTCGGTGAAATCATCATTCCCGTGGGGCAGGGACGCAGGTACTTCGAGGAGACGATCGCCTATGCGTATACCGACAACGCTTACAGTTTCGTCGTCGATGTCCAGATCGAGGTCTGGATCGAGGACCGGATGCTCCACGCCAACTTTCTGACCCTTGATCCCGCGACGGGGCTGCCGCCACAGAATGTGGGCGTCGGGTTCCTGCCGCCGGAGAATGAGACCGGACGCGGCATGGGTTATGTCGCCTATGTCGCCCGGCCCCAGAACGGCCTCCCCAGCGGCGCGGCCATTCGCAACGTTGCGACCATCCAGTTCGACTTCGGCCTGGACATCGACACCAACCAGATCGACCCGCTCGATAAGACCAAGGGGACCGATCCGGCCAAGGAAGCCCTGGTCACCATCGACGCGGTGCCGCCCTCCAGCCGCGTCCATGACCTGCCAGCCGAAAGCCCGGCGCGGTTCGCGGTCTCCTGGAGCGGAACTGACGACGCCTCGGGCGTTCGGGGATACGACGTCTATGTCTCGCGCGCAGACTCCGCTTACCAGCCGTGGCTCCTTGGCACCGGCCTGACCAGCGCCGTGTTCGACGGCGAATCCGGACAAACCTACCGGTTCTACTGCGTGGCGGTCGACAACGCGGGAAACCGGGAAGGCAAGACGCCCGCAGCCGAGGCCTTGACCACCGTGTCAGCCTTCTCCCCGCCGCGTCTCATCGTCCTGGGTTGGGGCGCGGATGGCTTCACTCTCCAGATCCAAACCGATTCGAACCGCGCCTACACGCTCGAATGCAGCGACCAAATCGAGGGAGCGGACTGGATCGAGCTGGACCAGGTGTGGGGCAACGGGGCAACGCGGATCCTGACGGATCGCAGCCCGGCGCCGATCACGCGATTCTACCGGGTGCGCATCGAATAGCCGCCACTGCCACGCCCCGCCTCGATCAGCCTGGGCCGCGACCGCGCGGAGACAGCGCCGGGCTCAGATCTGCGAGTAAGGGGCCGGCTTGAGCAGGGTGTTCGTGATGCCTCGGATCACCCGGGCGTCGGCGTACTCGGGCATGCTGCTGATCTTCCGCCAGTCCGGATGCTTCACGAACGTGCTCCATGCGGCCTTCTGCTGCTCCTCGCCCTCGAAGCCGAGCATGTAGGTCAGGTTCGGCATCTTCCCCCCAAACAGCGTCTCGCCAAAGAAGACCGGCGTCAGCCCGGTCTCGCGGAAAATCCGGATTTCCCCGGCGTCGTTGAACATCTCGATCTTCTTCTGGCCGGTCTTGAGACTGGGACTTTCGTAGGTGCGCAGTTGGAACACGCGGTTGGGCCCCTTGGCCGGCAATTCGACCTTGGGCATGGCCTTGAACGCGAGCATCAGCCAGCTCTCGATTTCCGCGTAGGGAGCTGACGCCTTTGGGGCGTCGATGAACGCGGCGCCCTGGCGCGCGAACTCGGCGTCCGCCAGCAGCCGCTGGTTCATACTCAGCGCGCTGTCGGCGTCCGGATGGGGCAGCAACACGTAGACCGGTCTGGGCTCCTTGGGATCGAGGAACACGCCCACCGGCTGCACGCCGAGCCGGTTCAAGGCCGGCAATGCGACCTCCTTCATGAAGGCGTCGAAACCTCCGCGCTGCTCCTCGGTGCCGAAGGAGTACTTCTGAAGCACCAGGTATTGGCGGCCTGCCCCCACCCCCTGGGCGGAAGCATCGAGGCCTGTGGCGGTGACAAGTCCGATCGATCCGGACACCGTGAGAAAATGACGTCGATTCATAGGTGCGAGTGCGGGGCGAGAATACCGGTCCCGCGCCGGGTATCAAGTCAAAGGCGCGGCGCACCCTCGATTTCGAGCGCGACGACGGTGGCGTCCGCGTCAGGCAGTGCGGCGGGCAGGGGAACAACGATGGCGTTGCCGACGGCCTCCGCCTTCAGGCTCGAGCCGCCATCGAGCAGGAAGGCCTTGAGCGGCCTGTTGGCCAGGGGCAGCACGAGCCGGGCCTCGGACGGACGGTCAAAGACATGCAGGTACAGTCGGGTGATGTTGTTCGCGAGTGGCTTGCGGGTGCACCGGCCCCACTCGAGTTTCTCAAACGGGCTGGCCTGGGTGCCGTAGATCGACTCCCCGTTCTTCCGCATCCAGACGCCGATGCGGCGCATGGCGTCGACGCTTTCCTGCGGCACGCTGCCATCGCCTTTGGGGCCGATGTTGAGCAGGTAGTTGCCTCCTTTGCTGGCGATGTCAACGAGGTTGCGGATCAGGGTTTGGGCGGATTTCCAGGCGTGATCGTGCTCGCTGTAGCCCCACGTCGTATTGATCGTCATGCAGGTTTCCCAGTCCACGCCCGGCATCCCGGTCGCCGGAATGTGCTGCTCCGGCGTGATGAAATCACCGTACTTCGGGTCAAGCTGGGGCATGTACCCGTCCGTGCCCATGCTTGCCCAGCCCGCCTCCGGGCTCCGGAACAGGCGGTTGTTCATGATGATCCGAGGCTGCTTGGCGCGGACCTTCCGCATCAGATCAAAGGCGCGCCACGCCGCGTCGCCCTGGAAATCCTGCGCGCTGTAGTCCCACCAGAGAATGTCCACAGCCCCGTAATTCGAGATCAACTCGTCCACCTGGCGGTGCAGAAAGTCGAGGTAGACCCCGTGGTCGCGCTCGCCGTTCGGATACGGCTTGTCCTTGAGCGGATGCGGGAGCTGCTTCGAGAGCCCGTAGGCGTACTGGTCGTGGTGCCAGTCGATCACCGAGTGATAAAAACCGAACCTCAAACCCTCGGCGCGACAGGCGTCGACAAACTCCTTCACCAGATCGCGCCTCAGCACCGACCCCGCGTCGTACTCGCTCGCCGCCGAGTCGTGCAGGGCGAAACCCTCGTGGTGTTTGCTCGTCAGAACCACGTAACGGCATCCGGCTTCCCTGGCCAGCCGCGCCCACGCGCGCGCAAAGTCCGGACCCGGTTGAAACTTCGGGATCGCGGCCTGCGCATAGGTATCCGTGTCCGCCTTCACGTACTGCTGAATCCACTCCATGCCGCCGCGGGTGCCGACGGCTTTTCCCTCCCAAGTGCCGCCCAGGCCGGAATAGAGACCCCAGTGCACAAACATGCCAAAACGCGCCTCGCGCCACCATTGCATGCGCTCGTCGCGTTGGGCGGGAGTCTCCGCCTGGGCCGGGTCTGTCGCCTGCTCCGCAGCGCCACCGTTCAACATGCACACCACGGCCAGAATCAATAAGGATCCCATTTGCGTTCGCATGGGCTGAAATCTGCTTTTGTCGCAACCGGCGGTCAATACTTCGTATGAACCGGCTGGTTGAACGTTGAGCGTTGAGCGTTGAGCGTTGAGCGTTGAGCGTTGAGCGTTGAGCGTTGAGCGTTGAACGTTGAGCGTTGAACGTTGAGCGTTGAACGTTGAGCGTTGAACGTCTTTGGTTCATGGTCCCCGCGCGCATTGAAACGCTGAAGGTCAATGCTTCTCGTGATCTCGCCGAAACCCCTCTCACGCTCCTGTCTCGTTCTGATTTCAGCAGCCATGCACCTACACTTCGGCGATCTTCGCGGACCAGCAACGCAGACCAGGACACCTCGATGGCCAGGGACGGCGAAAGCAGTCGTCGCATCCTGATGTCCGACGTCCGGCAGACTTGTCTCGACCGCCGCATCCCCTGAGGTCGTACGCGGTCGCGTCACCAGGGGACGTTCGCCGGCCAGGGCGACAACAAAGCATGCGCGGACCGCCCAGACCGCCATCAGACACAATCTGGCAACGGCGGAAAACCGGGGGCAGGGGGACGATAGGTTTTGGATTCTCGCAATGGCGGGGTATTCCTTGTGTTCACCCAGCCGCGTTCTGTTCAAACACGTCTGGTCCCCTGCCATCCATCGTGTTAGCATTGGCGGCATGGGAACCCTGAAACGACGTGAGTTCGTCTGCCGCCTGAGTCTCGCCACGGTCGCGCTGGCAGGGTGTGCATCCGCTGTCGGCCAGGATCGCCCCGCGCGGCGAATTCGGTTCGGATTGATCGCGGACATCCATCAGGACGTGATGCCCGACGGGCTCGTGCGGGTGGACGCCTTTGTGCGGGCGATGCAGGAAGCCAAGGCCGATTTCATCCTTCAGCTTGGCGACTTCTGCGTCCCAGCCCCGCGCAACCAGCCGTTCCTGGATGCCTGGAACCGTTTTGGCGGCCCGCGGTTCCATGTGCTCGGCAACCATGACATGGACGGCGGCTACACGCGCGAGCAAAGCGCGGCCTTCTTCGGCATGCCGCACAAACACTGCGCGTTCCCGGCCGGGCCGGTCCGTGGCATTGTGCTTGACGGGAACGAGCCTGGGGGCAAGGCGGGCGGATACAAACGCTTCCTCGGGGCCGAGCAACTGGCGTGGCTCAGACAGCAGTTGACGCAGGGCGATCGGCCCGCGCTGGTTTTCATTCACCAGGCAATCGACGCCGACCATGACGGCTGCCTCGAGAACAGCGCAGCCGTTCGGGGCGTCCTCGAAGAGGCCGAGCGGGCCATACCGGGCAGCGTCGTGGCGGTCTTCAGCGGCCACCTGCACCTGGACGACACGCGGGTCATCAACGGCATCCGATACGTCCAGATCAACAGCGCCTCATACTGGTGGCTCAACAACCCTGCTGCCCGGCGGGAAACGTATCCCCCGGAGGTGCACAAGGCCCACCCCTTTTTGACGCACGTGGCCGCATACCGTGATCCGCTCTGGGCCCTGGTGACGCTGGATTTCGAGAGCGCCGAGTTGGTTATCCAGGGCCGCCATACCCAATGGGTGGGGCCCGATCCATGGGCCCGGGGCGAGCAGGTGCCCTGGACCCGAGACCAGCTTCATCCCGGGATCTCGGACCGCCGACTGTCGTGCATGAGCGGGCTGTTGTCGGGCAGCTCCGGCTGAGCCGCCGGCAGGCGCCTGCTCTTTCACCCCACGACATTGACCTGCAAATCCCGCATCGTCGCCAACTCCCCCAGCGCGCCCAATCCACGCAGCGGACGCGCCCCATCCCGCCGCCTCACCCCAAACCGGTCCCGGAACTCCCGAAATACCTCGTTCACATAGTTCCTGGACCCCAACGCCACCCCGTCGCTGAAATACCTCACCCGCAAC
>Ga0116154_10003525_pt1 | contig 11031 bp, 8 predicted proteins | sample AD_UKC030_MetaG_FD_89898 | JGI IMG/M metagenome (GOLD analysis project Ga0116154, IMG submission 89898) | Active sludge microbial communities of municipal wastewater-treating anaerobic digesters from USA - AD_UKC030_MetaG | ecosystem: Engineered > Bioreactor > Anaerobic > Digestate | place: USA...
GCCATCCCCCTACCCAACTGGCGGATGACCTACAGCGGCCTCACCCGCATCCCCTTCATCTCCCGCTTCCTCAAATCGCTCAATGTCACGCATTCCTACCGGTCCAGCTACAATATCGGGACCTTCCAGACCAATATCCTTTTCGAAGAGGCCAATGGCGCCCCAGCCGCCTTTAACGCCATCAACAATTATATCCCGGAATATGAGATCGGACAGGTTTCGATCACCGAGCAGTTCGCCCCACTCATCAACTTCGATATGCAGTGGCACAACAGCCTGCTGTCAAGGATAGAGATCAAGAAGTCCCGCAACCTCTCCCTCAGCTTTGTCAATAACCAGCTCACGGAAGTCATCAGCAACGAATTCGTGCTCAGCATGGGTTACCGCTTCAAGGACGTGCAGTTCGTGATCAAGTCGGGAGGGCGTCGCTCCAATCTCAAGAGCGACCTCAACCTGAAGCTGGACCTGACCGTAAGGGACAACAAGACGGTCCTCAGGCGTATCGATGAGGACCTGCAGCAGGTATCGGCCGGTCAGCGCAACATTGCCATCAAGTCATCCGCCGACTACCGTATCAACGAGCGCGTGGAGCTGCGGCTCTTCTACGAGCAGAACATCCTTAATCCCTTCATCTCTTCCCAGTTCCCCAACAGTACCACCAATGCAGGCCTCAGCCTGAGGTTTGCCCTGGCCCAATAGACGGCTGTCCCGTTATTTAGACGGCTTACAGATTATCGGATGTGAAGGAGTCTTATATTTGTACGCCTGCATTCTGTCTGATCCTCTGACTTAATTGACAGATAATCAATTAATAAACTTAAATACCGCATTATGAACATTCCTGAAAACCTTCGTTACACCAAGGACCATGAATGGCTGAAGCTGGATGGCGACCTGGCCACGGTAGGGATTACCGATTTTGCACAGGGCGAACTGGGAGACATTGTTTTTATTGAGGTGGAAACAGTTGGAGAGAACCTGGACAAGGAGGAGACCTTTGGTACCATCGAGGCCGTGAAGACGGTATCCGACATGTTCATGCCGGTTGGCGGGGAGATCCTGGAGTTCAACGAAGCGCTGGAGACCAATCCGGAGCTGGTGAACAAGGATCCCTATGGCGAGGGCTGGATCATCAAGGTCAGGGTGAGTGATCCCTCTGAGGCCGGGGCCCTGCTGGATGCCGTTGCCTACGCCGGACTGCTCGGGCATTGAGTCAAGGTATCCCGTGCCGGTTATGGCCCTGATGCGGCCATTAACTGGTTAAGGCTTGGTTAAGCGCTGCACGATATTTGTATCTTAGCCAGGTGAATGGGAACGTACAGAGTTTAACTTAGTCACCCTGGAACAATGGACAAGCGCAAAACACCCAAGGCGGACCTCGAGAGCAAGAGATCCATGTACATGCAGACCGGCCTGGTGCTGGCTCTGGCAGTAGCCCTGCTCGCCTTCGAATGGAAGACCTATGACCGGAGCGAGTTCGATCTCGGTCAGCGTCAGGCTGTAGATGTCATGGAAGAGGTCATCGTAAATACCAAGCAGGAGGTGAAGCCCCCTCCCCCCAAGCCCCCTCCCCAGACGACCATCCTGAACATTGTGGAGGACGATGTGGAAGTGGACATGGACATTGAGATCGATGCCGAAGCTGATGATGCCACGGAGATTGAAGAGTATGTGCCTGTTGTGATGGAAGAGGAAGAGTCGGGCGAGACCGAGATCTTCACCGTGGTAGAAGAAGCGCCGGCCTTTCCGGGCGGCGATGTGGCCCGTATCAAGTTCCTGCAGGAAAACATCCGTTACCCGCAGATGGCCCGTGAAAGCGGGATCCAGGGAACGGTATACGTAACCTTCGTGGTAGAAAAGAACGGGGCTGTGACCGATGTGCGTGTGCTGCGCGGCATCGGCGGGGGCTGCGACGAGGAAGCCATCCGTGTGATCCAGGCCATGCCCAAATGGAATGCCGGGAAACAACGTGGCAAGCCCGTACGCGTGCAGTTCAACATGCCCATCAAGTTCACGCTCCAGGGATAAGCAAACGCATCCCGGCCCCGGCCGGGATTTTTTTTGCCATAGCCTGACGGATCAGCGCCGCTGACTGTTACACCCGACCTCCGGCTATTTTGAATGTGATAGTTTTACACCGAGGTCGTTAACACGGCCTCAGGTTTTGGTGAATGGTAAGTTTTGGTAAGGGTGGCGTTCAGCCCCGGATTGAACGGAGAAGGGTCTGCAATTTAGCGGGCCCTTTTTGATTACCTGATTATTCGATCAGAGATTACACAGATTTCCACAGATATAAAGTGCCTAAAGTGAAATAGAGTGAGCTAAAGTTAGGAGTTAGGAGTACTTGGAGTTAGGAGTACTTAGAGTACTTAAAGTGCCTAAAGTACTTAAAGTTAAGAGTTATCAGTGCCTGGCCATTGAATGCCGCTTCTCGCTTCCATTCGTCAATCGCCCTCGTCAATCCCTTGTCCCTTGTCTGGTATTCCCTTCCTTCATTATTCCTTGTTGGGTGTTCGGTGTTCCATCTCCGCCGTGGAAATGCTCCCAAACCTTCGCGGCCTTCGCCGGGCCCAGGAGCTCAGATAAGGCTTCTGGACTGGCTTCTTTCACTTTTTTTACTGATTTGAAGTGGCGCAGCAGTTCGGCCGAGGTCGCCGGGCCAATGCCGGGAATGCCGGTGAGTTCGGTCTTCAGGGTGCCTTTGTCGCGGCGCTTGCGGTGGTGGGTGATGCCGAAGCGGTGGGCCTCGTCGCGCATGCGCTGGATCAGGCGCAGGGTTTCGGAATTCTTGTCGAGGTATAGGGGAAGGGGGTCCCCCGGCCGGTACAATTCCTCCAGTTTCTTGGCGATGCCGATGATCTTCACCGAGCGCTCCAGGCCCAGCAGGCGGAGGCTCTTCACCGCGGCCCCCAATTGTCCCTTGCCGCCGTCTACCACGATGAGCTGGGGAAGCGTAGCGCCTTCATCCAGCAGGCGGCGGTAACGGCGATGGATGATCTCTTCCATGCTGGCGAAATCGTCGGGCCCCTCCACGGTGCGGATGTTATAGTGCCGGTATTCCTTTTTGGATGGACGGCCGTCGCGGAACACCACCATGGCGGCCACGGGGTAGTCCCCGTGAAAATTGGAGTTATCGAAGCACTCAATATGCTGGGGCAGCTCCTCGAGCTGGAGGTCCTTTTTAATCTGTTCCATCAGACGGCGGCTCCTGCGGTCGGGGTCCACCAGCTGGCGCTGCTTTTCCCGCTCCATACGATATGCCGCCGCATTGCGCTCCGACAGCTCCAGCAGCTTTTTCTTGTCGCCCCGCTGGGGGATATGGAAGACCACTCCGGGAAGCCCGATATCCGGGGGGTTGGATAAGATGACCTCGGGCGAGACGCTTGCATACCGTTGCCGTAGCTCGGCCAGGGCCAGACCAAGCAGCTCTTCTGCCGGTTCGTCCAGCTTCTTGCGGATCTCCAGGGTGTGCGACTGGACCACGGCCCCGTTCATCACCCGCAGGAAGTTCACGTAGGCATAGGTGTCGTCGGTGAGTATGCTGCAGACATCCACGTTGGTTATGGAGGCACTGACCACGGTGGATCTTGCCTGGTAGCGCTCCAGGATTTCCAGCTTTTCTTTGAGCTGTTGGGCCTTTTCGAATTCCATCCTTTCGGCCAGGGCCATCATCTTCTCCCTGAGGCCCTGGATTACTTCCCGGGTGTTACCGCGGATGATGTGGCGGATTTGCGCGAGGCGCTCAAGGTAGGTATCCTCCTGTTCCAGTCCTTCGCAAGGGGCCAGGCAGTTGCCAATGTGGTATTCCAGGCAGCGCCTGAATTTTCCTGAGCTGATGTTTGCCGGACTGAGGCTCAGGTTGCAGGTGCGCAGGGGAAAGAGCTGACGGATCAGCTCCAGCAGGGTGCGCATCATCCGTACCGAGGCGTAGGGGCCAAAGTATTCCGAGCCGTCCTTTACCGGGTTACGCGTAGAATATATCCGGGGGAAGGGCTCGTTGCGGATGCAGATCCAGGGGAAGGTCTTGTCGTCCTTGAGCTGGATATTGTAACGGGGCTGATGTTCCTTGATGAGGTTGTTCTCCAGCAGCAGGGCGTCGAATTCGGTGTTAACGACGATATGACGGATGTCGGCGATGCGGCTCACCAGCACCCTGAGCTTGCCGTTGCCGCTGCTGTCCTTGGTGAAGTAGGAGGATACCCTTTTTTTAAGGCTCTTGGCTTTGCCCACATAGATGATCTTACCGTCCTCATCGAAATACTGGTAAACCCCGGGTTTGTCGGGGAGGCTGGCGAGGAGGGGTTTCAGCCGGGGGTGGTATTTCGACCGGTCTTCGCTCACGATAGGTTCAGGGGGTGGTGTGGGGATAGGCGTCCCAGCCCTGGGCGGTGAGGGGGATGCGGGTGCCCTGGGGCGATTGCAGGAAGCGACCTTCGGAGGCAGGGCTCATATGGCCGATGAGGTGGATGCCCTGGATGTCGCGGATGCGGTCATAGTCCTTCAGGGGGACGGTGAACAGCAGCTCATAGTCCTCCCCTCCGTTGAGGGCCGCGGTGAGGGGGTCGATGCCGAAATCTTCCAGCGCGCTAACTGTGGCGGGGTCAAGGGGGATGCGGTCGGTGTAGAGGGTGCATCCCAGTCCGGAGGCTTCGCAGAGGTGTAGGATTTCGGAAGAAAGGCCGTCGGAGACGTCGATCATTGCGGAAGGCCTGACCCCGATCTGTCGCAGTATGTCGGGGACCTCGGTCCGGGCTTCCGGTTTCAGCTGGCGCTCCAGGATATAGTCGAAGCCTTCCAGGTCGGGTTGTATGCCCGGGGCGCTGCGGAAGGCGTGCTTTTCCCGTTCCAGCACCAGGAGCCCGGCATAGGCCGAGCCCAGGTCGCCGCTGACGCAGATCAGATCGCCTGCGGAGGCCGTGTGGCGGTAGGTCACGTCCTCGGCCCTGGCCTGGCCAATGACCGTGATGGAGATCATGAGCCCCGAGGTGCTGGAAGTGGTATCCCCCCCAACGAGGTCCAGCTCATAACGTTCGCAGGCGAGACGTATGCCGGCGAAGACTTCTTCGATGGCTTCCACGCTGAACTTGCTTGATACCGCCAGACCCACGAGCAGGTGGGTTGCCCTGCCGTTCATGGCCACGATGTCGGAGATGTTCACCACGGCAGCCTTATAGCCCAGGTGCCGGAGCGGGTAGTAGCTGAGGTCGAAGTGGACATTCTCCACCAGCAGGTCCTTGCTGACCAGGACCGTATGCTCGCCGAACCGCAGGACGGCGGCATCGTCGCCCACGCCTTTGACCGTGGAGGGCTGGCCCGGGCTGAGGTTGAGGGTGAGACGGTGGATGAGGCCGAACTCGCCGAGCTCGCTGAGGGGGGTGACCTGGTTCTTTTGTTCCGACATAGTAGAGAGTGTTCAGGGCAAAATTACCATTAAAGAGTACTTAGAGTACTTGGAGTTGGGAGTACTTGGAGTTGGGAGTACTTGGAGTTTTCTGATGTGATTGACATTCGACAGGTGCAATCGTGTGATATTGCAATATTGTAATAATGTAATATTACGATTAGCTTTGTTCGATTCCCAGTTCTGAGCTCAGTAGGAAAAGTATTTGATTCACTTTGGAGTACCAATCTATGTCATTCTCATAAGGATGATTGTCTTTGAGCACTGCGAAATGCGAAATGATAAATGATGTTTGCCCTCAGGCCGGGCGGGCCTCGTTGCCAGGATGCGACTGCGCCTGCTGCTTCCCTCCCTTTGGTCGGGATCCCGCTCCGTGGGACCGCACCAGCCAAGGTCGCTCCCCCGGCAACTGTATTTAAGCAGTAGCTGTCAACTGACCAGGATATTTCGTCAATCGTCAATCCTCCTCGTCAATCCTTCGCTCCTTGACTTCGGGCACGGCACCAAAATCGAGCAATCGAGTATTCGAATAGTCGAATGGTCGCCCCGTTACCTTCACATCCAATTCCCACTCAACAAGATTTCGTACCTTTGTAAATTCACAATGTGTAATTTAGAATAAATCTAAATAAAAATGCCCAGCAACGAACAGGACAGAATCCTGGAGAACGTCACCAGCGGGGAATACAAATACGGGTTCGTGACCGACATCGAAACAGAAGTCGCGCCCAAAGGCTTGAACGAGGACATCATCCGCTTCATCTCGGCCCGCAAGGAAGAACCCGAATGGATGCTGGAGTTCCGGCTCAACGCATTCCGTCAGTGGCAACAAATGAAGGAACCTCAATGGGCGCACCTGAGGTATCCTGAAATCGACTTCCAGGATATCATATACTACGCAGCACCCAAGACGAAAAATACCCTATCGAGCCTCGATGAGGTGGATCCCGATTTACTTGAAACATTCAATAAGCTCGGCATATCCCTGGATGAACAGAAACGCCTGACCGGTGTGGCCGTAGATGCCGTGATGGATAGCGTGAGTGTGAAAACGACCTTCCAGGATACCCTGGCCAAACAAGGCATCATTTTCTGCTCATTCAGCGAAGCCGTAAGGAATCACCCGGACCTCGTCAGGCAATACCTTGCCTCGGTGGTCCCTGTCCACGACAACTATTATGCAGCCCTCAATTCGGCGGTATTCAGCGACGGTTCCTTCTGCTATATCCCGAGGGGAGTAAGGTGTCCGCTGGAACTGTCCACCTACTTCCGCATTAATACCGCCGGGACCGGGCAGTTCGAACGCACCCTCATCGTCGCTGACGAAGGCAGTTACGTGAGCTATATGGAGGGCTGTACGGCTCCCCAGCGCGACGAGAACCAATTGCATGCCGCCGTGGTGGAGATCGTGGCATTGAAGGATGCAGAGGTGAAGTACAGCACCGTGCAGAACTGGTACCCCGGCAATAAGGACGGGGAAGGAGGGATATACAATTTCGTGACCAAGCGAGGGATTTGCAAAGGGTCGAACGCCAAGATCTCCTGGACCCAGGTGGAGACCGGCTCGGCCGTGACCTGGAAGTATCCCAGCTGCATCCTGCTGGGTGACAACAGTGTGGGGGAGTTTTATTCCGTGGCCGTCACCAACAACCATCAGCAGGCCGACACCGGCACCAAGATGGTCCACCTGGGCCGGAACACCCGCAGCACCATCATCTCCAAAGGGATATCTGCAGGTAAGAGCAACAACAGTTACCGCGGATTGGTGCGCATCGGGCGTAAGGCTGAAAATTCACGGAATTTCTCCCAGTGTGACAGCCTGCTGCTGGGCAATCAGTGCGGGGCCCACACCTATCCGTACATCACCACGGAGAACCGCAGCAGCGTGGTGGAACACGAGGCCACCACTTCAAGGATCAGCGAAGACCAGCTCTTCTACTGCAACCAGCGAGGCATAGACACCGAGAAGGCCATCGGCCTCATCGTGAACGGCTACGCCAAGGAAGTGCTGAACAAACTCCCCATGGAGTTCGCTGTGGAAGCCCAGAAGTTGCTGTCGATCAGCCTGGAGGGGAGTGTGGGGTGATACATATCTGATATCTGATATCTGATATCTGATATCTGATGTTTGAGGTTTGATGTTTTAATTTGTTGAATTATAAATATTTATATATGCTGTTCATAAAAGATCTTGAGGTTTCGATCGAAGGGAAAAAGATATTGAAGGGGTTGACACTGGAGGTGAAGCCGGGGGAGGTGCATGCCATCATGGGTCCCAACGGGACGGGCAAGAGCACCCTGGCCAATGTGATTGCCGGGCGTGACCTTTACGAGATAGGAGGGGGGAAGGTGAGTTATAAGGGCAAGGACCTCCTCGAGTTGTCGGTGGAGGAGAGGGCGAACGAAGGCATCTTTCTGGGCTTTCAGTACCCTGTAGAGATCCCTGGGGTGAGCATGACCAATTTCCTGCGCACCGCCGTGAACGAACGCCGGGCCTATCATGGGCTGGATCCCATGCCTGCCGGGGAGTTCCTGCGGATGATGGAGGAAAAGAAACAATTGGTGGAGATCCATTCCCAGCTGGCCAGCCGTTCGGTGAACGAGGGCTTTTCCGGAGGGGAAAAGAAGCGGAACGAGATATTCCAGATGGCGATGCTTGAACCTGAACTCGCCATACTGGATGAAACCGATTCAGGGCTCGACATTGACGCCCTCAAGGTGGTGGCCAATGGCGTGAACAAGCTCCGCAGGCCCGATAACGCCTTTATCGTGATTACCCATTACCAGCGGCTTCTTGATTATATCATTCCCGATTTTGTGCATGTGCTGTTCAATGGGCGCATCGTACGTTCCGGGGGCAAGGAACTGGCGCTTGAGCTGGAGGAGAAGGGATATGAATGGCTGAAAGCCCAGGCTCCGGCCTGAAACCCGTGACGGATCATGGATACCATCATAACCGATAATAGCCTCAAAGGCAAGATGATCACCCTGTTCGGGGAAAACCTCCGTTCGAACTTCAGCAGTGATTCGGAACATATACGTTCCATCCGGCTGCAGGCCATCGAAAGGTTCAGGGAGCTTGGCTTTCCTTCTCCAACAGAGGAAAAGTGGCGCTCCACCAACCTGGGCAAGACCCTGATGCTGGAGTATGTGCAGCATTTCGCACCCCTGGAAAAGGACATCGATGTGCGCAAAGTGTTCCAATGCGAGGTGTTCGACCTGGATACTATCCTGGTAGCGCAATACAACGGCTGGCTGGTGAACAAGGGCGAAACCCTGACAAGCCTTCCCAACGGCACCGTCATCGGCAGTCTCGCCGACGCGATGCGTCAGTATCCTGAGATCTTCGAAAAGCATTATGGCAAATACGCCGATATGCAGCACGATGGACTGAATGCCCTCAATACGGCCTTCGCTCAGGATGGGCTGTTCATCTATGTGCCCGAAGGGGTCACCGTGGAGAAACCGGTGCAGATCATCAACCTGATCGACCTGAAGGAAAACTTCTTTGTCCAGCCGCGTAACCTCATCGTACTGGAAAAGGGGGCCAGCCTCAGGCTGGTGCATTGTGACCACTCCCTACGGCATAAGGAAAGTCTGATCAATAACGTCTCAGAATTCTACGTTGGAGAGGGCGCCTATCTGGATCATTACAAGATCCAGAACAAGGACAACAGCTCCACCCTTATCACGACCACTTTCTTCCATCAGGAGAGGGAGAGCAGGGTGTCCACCAACACCATCGTGCTGCATGGAGGGGTGGTTCGCAACAACATCAGCGTTAAACTGGCAGGGGAATATGCCGAAGCGGATATTCTGGGACTTTACCTTGTAGACCGGGAACAGCACGTGGATACCCATGTACACGTTGACCACGCGGTACCCCACTGCACCAGCAACGAGATGTTCAAGGGCATACTGGATGACCAGGCCAGCGGGGTGTTCAACGGACATATTTTAGTACGCAGGGAGGCCCAGAAGACCCTGGCTTATCAGAACAACCGCAACCTTTTACTCACCGACAAGGCCCGCATCCATACCAAGCCCCACCTGGAGATCTATGCCGATGACGTGAAGTGCAGTCACGGGGCCACCGTGGGGCAGCTTGACCCGGAAGCTATGTTCTATCTTCGTACCCGGGGTATTGGAGAGCACGCGGCGCGTATGCTGCTCATGTATGCTTTCGCTGCCGAGGTGATCGGTAAGATCTCGATCCAGGCCCTGCGCGAAAGGATAGACGAACTGGTTGCCAAGCGATTAAGGGGTGAGCTGACCATTTGCGATCAATGTGTGATCGACTGCCGGGAAAAGCGTCCCGTTTCTTTCGACATAGACCTCAGCAAGATCTGAAGCATGCCCATCGACCCCCATAGTATCCGGCAGCGTTTTCCCCTGCTCACCCGGCAGGTCCATGGAAAACCCCTGGTATACCTGGACAATGCCGCTACCACCCAGAAGCCGGAAGGGGTGCTTGAGGCCATGGACCACTACTACCGTGCGCTCAATAGCAACATTCACCGGGGAGTGTATACCCTGGCGCAGGAAGCCACGGACCGCTACGAGGAGGTCCGGCAGGCTGTGGCCCGTTTTCTGCATGCCCCTGCAGCCCATGAAATCATTTTCACCCGGGGCACCACAGAGTCGATCAATCTGGTAGCCCAGAGCTTCGGTCAGCGGTACCTTCGCGAGGGCGATGAGGTGGTGGTGAGCGTTATGGAGCACCATTCCAATATTGTGCCCTGGCAGTTGGCATGCCAGCGTTCGGGTGCCCGGTTGAAGGTTTTGGGAATCGACGGGCAGGGCCGGCTCGACATGGACGCCCTGGATGCCATCCTGGGCGAGCGCACCCGTTTGCTGGCCCTCACCCAGGTTTCCAATGTCACCGGACGTATCCATCCGGTACGGGAGATCATCCGGAAGGCCCATGCCCTGGACATCCCGGTCCTGATCGACGGGGCACAATCGGCCCCCCATCTTGCCGTGGATGTGCAGGAGCTCGACTGTGATTTTTTCGCCTTCTCGGGCCACAAGGCCTATGGCCCTATGGGCATCGGCGTGCTGTACGGCAAGGAGCGCTGGCTGGAGGAGATGCCCCCCTGGCAGGGGGGGGGAGAGATGATCGACCGGGTGACCTTTGAGGAGACGACATACAACGAGCTGCCGTATAAGTTCGAAGCCGGTACCCCGGCCGTGGCAGAGGCGCTCGGATTGAAGGCCGCCCTGGACTTCATGGAAGCAGTCGGCATGCCCGGGCTGCATGCCCTGGAAACGGAACTGATGGCCCATGCCTGGAAAAAGCTGGAAGGATTCCCCGGGATGCGGCTATACAGTGCAGTGGAAGACAATGCAGGGGTAATATCTTTCTTGCTGGACGGCATCCATCCCTATGACCTGGGCACGCTCCTGGACCGCTTCGGCATTGCCGTGCGCACCGGACACCATTGCGCCCAGCCCCTGATGGATCACTGGGGTGTGCCCGGCACGGTGAGGCTCTCGGTGGCCGCCTACAATACCACCGAAGAGATTGATATCTTTGCGGAGGCCTTGGAGAAATGCGCCGCCATCCTGGCCTGAACGCCTTCCGCCGAGGATAGGGATTGTATAACATCAAGGAAATTATGAGCATAGAC
>Ga0116154_10003530_pt1 | contig 11010 bp, 11 predicted proteins | sample AD_UKC030_MetaG_FD_89898 | JGI IMG/M metagenome (GOLD analysis project Ga0116154, IMG submission 89898) | Active sludge microbial communities of municipal wastewater-treating anaerobic digesters from USA - AD_UKC030_MetaG | ecosystem: Engineered > Bioreactor > Anaerobic > Digestate | place: USA...
CAGATAAATTCTCGAATCCGACGATTTTTGACCCCATAGCTCAGTTGGATAGAGCGCTTGCCTACGAAGCAAGAGGCCGTAGGTTCAAATCCTACTGGGGTCGTTTAATTTAAAAGGGAAAAACCGGGCGTCCCAACAGGGTTCGTTGCGAAGCGCTCACCCAAAACGCTGGGACAGCCCTGAGGGGTGGTCGCCGTCCGGCGGCGCCTCTGGCCCCTGTCGCTCTGCGGAGAGGCCAGTAACAAAAATTCAGCTTTTGCGGTCGCCCCGCTTTCGCCCTTCCGAATGCCTTCGGCATTCGATGACAATCGCGCGGGGTTGCCTAGTTTCAACATAGTTTCGGCGAACCATGTTCGACGAGTGACAACATTTTAGCGGGCGTAGTTCAATGGTAGAATAGAAGCCTTCCAAGCTTCGGACGTGGGTTCGATTCCCATCGCCCGCTCCAATCTCCAGTCCGCTTTTCTGTGGCCACAAGTTGAAGGTGTGGCTCGACGGAAAGGCGGATTTTTTTGCCCAAAATTTGACGGTTCGAGCTTGATCTTCAATGCCGCCAGGCATAGCGCCGGTTTGTCGGATGGGATGGGGGCCGCCCGGCCGCCTCTTGAACGAGGGGGTCTTTTTGGGCGGGGACGGTTCTCGGGTGTTTGGAATATGATATAATGAGCATATGAGCATTAAGGGGAAAGTTCCTGCCGGCAGTTTGGCATTCCGAATCAAGGCGGATTTTTTGCGCGCCTTGGCCCATCCCACCCGTTTGGCGGTCATCGAATATCTGAAGAAGGGCGATTCCAGCGTCGGCCGGATGGTCGGCGAGCTGGGCATCGAACAGTCGGCCCTTTCGAAACATCTGGGGATCCTCCGGCAGGCGGGGATCTTGGCCGCCCGCCAGGAAAAGGCGAACGTCTATTATTCGGTGAAAGACCGGGACATTTACGAGATGCTGCGGTCCATCGCGCAGATATTGCGCAAGAAGTTGAGAGAGAGTGAAAAAATTTTGAGCAGTCTTGGAAGGATTTGAAAACTTCCAAGGTTTTCGGTCGGGTTAGACATCTATCGCAAAAATTGCGGGAGGGAGTCGTCCGGTGGGAAATGGAACGCAGGAAATCGGTGTGGCGTCGGTGGACTTGAAAGAAGCCGTGTCGGTAGAGAACGTCCTCCTCGGGATGGGCGGGGGGAAAAAGAAGGACGCGCTGGAGGCGTTGTTCGCGTTTTGTGTCCGGTCGGGCGGCCTTTCGCCCTCCCAGCTGAAAGCGGCGCTGTCCGGTATTTTTAAGCGGGAAAAAGTGGGCACCACGGGGTTGGGGAACGGCATCGCGGTCCCCCATGTGGACGTGGAAGGTCTGAAAGAGCCCCTCGTCGCCCTGGGGGTCTCCCCCAAAGGCATCCCCTTTGAATCACTCGACGGGGAACCCGCCAAGCTGATATTGCTCATTTTGTCGCCCGCCGAAGATGTGTCCCTGCGGCGGAAACTGGTGGCGCAGTTCTGCCGCCTGGGTCGCGATCCCTATTTTGTCGGCAGCATCCTCGACGCTCCGTCCCCCAAAGCCGTTGTCGATATCCTTCGAAGCGAACTGTAACTCCCTCTGTTCCATTTGAAATCGGCGTGGGCGAATGAGCGAGAGGAGCTTCTGTTTTCCTCCGTGGCGAGACCTTTCGTTGAGGCGGGCTGAATAAGTGGAAACTCTTCTTGCGGCACTCCTGGGGATACTCCTCTCCGCCGTTTTCGGCGCGATATCGGATCGCCTGCCGGGCCGGTGGCGTCGGCTGGCCCCGGCCGGCCTTGTTGTTTCTTCCCTCCTGGGCCTCCTTCCCGTTCTGAAAACTCTGTTGCAGGGTGAAATTTCTGCGTTCCGGCTCCCGTGGGGCGTGCCGGGAGGGTCTTTCTCTCTGCTGCTGGACCCCTTGTCCGCTTTTTTCCTCCTGTTCGTTTTGGGACTGTCCTCCTTGGCGGCGACCTACGCGGTGGAATATTTGGAAGCCGGCCGGACCGGCTTTTTTTGGTTTTTCTTCGGCGTGTTGACCGTTTCCATGTCGATGGTGACGCTGGCGCGGAACGCCGTGTTGTTCCTGGTGGCGTGGGAGATCATGACACTGGCTTCCTTTTTCTTGGTGACGTTCGAGGACGAGCACCTTCCCGTGCGGCGCGCCGGATGGTTCTACCTGGCGGCGTCCCACGTGGGCACCGCTTTCCTCCTCCTGCTCTTTGTGCTGTTGGGGCGCGGAACGCCGGTCTTGGACTTCGATCTTTTTTCCTTCCCGGCGGCGGAGACGTTGGAGGCTGGGGTGCTGTTCGCGTTGGCGCTCGTCGGTTTCGGCGTGAAGGCGGGGTTCGTCCCGCTGCATATCTGGTTGCCGGAGGCCCACCCCGCCGCGCCCAGCCCCGTTTCGGCCTTGATGTCGGGCGTGCTCATCAAGATGGGCATCTATGGTCTGGTGCGCGTGCTGGGATTTTGGAGCGTGCCCTCCGTGGCGTGGGGGAAGATATTGATCCTGGTGGGGCTCTCGTCCGGAATTTTGGGCGTTCTTTTCGCCCTGGCCCAGCACGACTTGAAACGCCTGTTGGCCTACCACAGCGTGGAGAATATCGGCATCATCGCCCTGGGCCTGGGATTGGGTGTCTTGGGGAAGAGTCTGAATCAGCCCCTCTTGGCCGTTTGGGGGATGGGAGGCGGCCTGCTGCACGTGGCCAATCACGCGATGTTCAAAAGCGTGCTCTTCTTGGGAGCGGGGGCGGTGGCCCGCACCACCGGCACCCGCGACATGGACCGGCTCGGAGGACTTCTGAGGAAGATGCCGTGGACGGGCGGTTGTTTCCTCGTCGGGGCGGCGGCCATCACCGGCATCCCGCCGCTGAACGGTTTCGTGAGCGAGTTCTTGATTTTTTGCGGCGCTTTCCACGGGTTGAAAGCCGGGGGGCTTCCGGCGTTGTTCTCGTATTCCGTGGTCATGGGGTTGGGGCTCATCGGCGGGTTGGCCGCCGCCTGTTTCGCCAAGGCCTTCGGCGCCGTTTTCCTGGGTGAACCGAGGAACGGGGCGGAACATGCGGCGCGCGAGGCGGGACCCCTGATGCGGTGGCCCATGGGGATTTTGGCGGCTGTTTGTGTTCTGGTGGGACTGTTCCCCGGGGTCGTGGTGGAGGCGCTCTCGCCCCTTCTCCGGCAGGTGTCCGGTCTGTCCCCGGCGGATTTTTCGCCGATAAAGGAAACGATGACGGGGACTCTGGAGGTCGTTTCTCGAATCGCCTTCGTCTTCTTGGCGGGGGTCCTCGGGTTGTGGGGGTTTGCCGCGTGGCGGGCCCGGCGCGGGGCCGTCGCCAAATCGGTCACGTGGGATTGCGGTTTCGCCGCCCCGTCGCCCCGCATGCAATATTCCGCCTCTTCTTTTGCCCAGCCCTTCACGGATTTTTTCCGCGGCGTGCTGCGGACGCGGTTCCCTCCAACCGTTCTTCGCGACCTGTTTCCGACGGAAAGCGCCCTGCACACCAAGACCCCCGATGTCTTTCACGAGGAACTTTACCGGCCCCTCTTCGGGCGGCTCAAGGAGACCCTCCTCCATGGCCGTCGGCTGCAGCACGGCCGGCTTCAACTCTACGTCCTCTATATCGTGGCCACTCTGGTGGCGTTGCTGGTCTGGTCGAGAGGGTAACGGGATGGCCGACGGTTCGATGACGAATGTTTTTCTGGCGGCGGTCCTCTCCCCGCTTTTGTTGGGAGTGATCAACCGCACCAAGGCTTTTTTCGCGGGGAGGAAAGGCGTGCCGTTGGGGCAGGCTTATTACGATGCGGCGAAGTTGTTGCGGAAAGGAATGGTGTTGAGCCGGACCACCACGCCGGTCTTTTGGTTGGGACCCGTGGCCGGACTGGCGGCGATGACCTCGGCCCTTCTGTTCGTCCCGCTCGGCGGATTGCCGGCGGCGGTGTCCTTCCCGGGGGACTGGATCTTGTTGGCGGGCCTCCTGGCTTTGGCCCGTTTCTTGACCGTGTTGTCCGCGTTGGACACGGGATCCAGCTTCGAGGGGATGGGGGCCAGCCGGGAGGCTTTTTTCGCCTCCCTGACGGAACCGGTGTTCCTGTCCGCCCTGGCGGCCCTGTCGTTGAAGGGGGGGGCGTCTTCTTTGAACGATTTGTGCGCCTTTGCCTCGACGCTGTTCGCGGAGAACCTTCCGGCCGCGGTGTTGGTGGCCGCCGCCCTGTTCATCGTCTATCTGACGGAGAACGCCCGTCTGCCCGTGGACGATCCGAACACCCATTTGGAGCTGACGATGATCCACGAAGTGATGGTGCTCGACCACAGCGGGCCGCTGTTCGGATACGTCGTGTACGGGACGGCGGTGAAATTATGGATTTTCGGCTCCATCGTGGTGTCGGTCTGCCCGCTGTTCCGCGCCGCCTCGGCGCCGTTCGGGGTTCTGGTGGCCCTGGCGGGATTGCTGGCGGTGGCGGTGCTCACCGGCGTTGTGGAATCGGTCATGGCGCGGTTGCGGCTGCTGCGCGTGCCGTTGTTGATCGCCGGGGCCGGGGTCTCGGCGGTGGTGGGCGCGATTCTGCTGACGGGGGTGGGGCGATGAGCGCCTGGGATCAGGCCTTGTGGGTGGCGTTCATTCTGTTGAATTTCCTCCTTTTGGGGACGAGCCGCTTGAGCGTTTGCGTGCGCGTCCTTTCGGCCCAGGGGTTCCTCTTGGCCGCCCTGCCGTGGCTTTCGTCGTCGGCGATCACCGGACATACCGTCGTTCTTTCCGCGGCCAGCGCGTTGTTGAAGGGCCTCGTGTTCCCCTGGTTTTTCATGCGTGCGCTCGACGCGGCCGAGGTGCGGCGCGAGGTGGAACCTTATGTGGGTTTCGGAGCCTCCCTGTTCGTCGGCCTGGCGGCTTTGGGGTTTTGCGTCTGGCTGGCGCGGGCGTTGCCTCATCCCTCGGCGGTGTCCAACGTGGCCTTGCCCGCCTCCCTTTTCGCCCTGATGACGGGATTGTTTCTGATCGTCAGCCGGAAGAAAGCCATCACGCAGGCGTTGGCCTATCTGGTGATGGAAAACGGCGCCACCGCGCTGGGCATGGCCCTGCTCCATTGGGAACCGCTGGTGGTGGAACTGGGAATATTGCTCGACTTGTTTGCGGCCGTGTTCGTGATGGGGATCGCGGTGTACCACATCAACCGGGAGTTCGACCATATCGATACCGACCGGTTGAACTACCTGAAGGATTGACGATGATCGCGGCGCTGGTTCTTCTTCCTTTGTTGGCGGGCCTGGCGGCCCTTCTTGTCCGGCGGGACGGGCCCCGCCGGACGGTGTTGCTTCTGACGGCCTTTGTTCACCTGGGGTTGTCGGCGTCGGCGTGGCGGCGGGCCCCGGCCCCTCTCTGGAACGGATGGCTGGCGTTGGACCCCGCCGGCCGGCTTTTCCTCGGAGTGACGAGCCTTCTCTTCGCCGTCGCGGCCGTCTACGCCGTGGGATTCTTGGCCCGCGAAGAGAAGGGAAAACAAAAAGATGCCGACGAGGCGGGGGCTTTCTTCCTGAATGGCCCCGAGGCGATCTTCGTGGGATGCCTGCTCTTCTTTTTTTCGGCCATGACCTTCGTAACGGTCTGCCAGCATTTCGGGCTCCTCTGGGTGGCGGTGGAGGCCACCACGCTGGCGAGCGCGCCGCTCATCTATTTCCATCGGAACCACCGGTCGTTGGAGGCGGTGTGGAAATATTTGGTGGTGTGTTCCGTGGGCATCGCGCTGGCGCTGGTGGGGAACCTGTTTCTGGCCGTCGCGGCGGCGCCGAACGGCGGGCCGGCCGTGCCGTTGGTGTTGTCGGAGATCCTGAACCAAGCCGGCCACCTGAACGTTCCCTGGCTGAGGGCCGCGCTGGTCTTCTTTTTCGTGGGATACGGCACCAAGATGGGCCTGGCTCCCATGCACACCTGGCTGCCCGACGCCCACAGCGAATCGCCGTCGGTGGTGTCGGCGCTTTTGTCGGGGGCGCTGCTGAACTGCGCTTTTCTGGCTTTGTGGCGGGCGGCGCAGACGGGCGTGGCCGCCGGCCAAGCGGCGTTCGTGCAGGACCTGTTCCTGATATTGGGACTGGCGTCCCTCGCGGTGGCGGCCGTCTTCATTTTGGGACAGACGGATTTCAAACGGTTGCTGGCCTACTCCAGCGTGGAACATATGGGGGTCATCGCCTTCGGCATGGGGATCGGCGGTTCGGGCGTTTTCGCCGCGCTCCTGCACAGCGTGAACCATTCCCTGGTGAAAGGGATGCTCTTTTTGCTGGCCGGCAACATCCTGGCGGCCTATCGCACCAAGGCGGTGGCGCAGGTGCGCGGGGTGTCGCGCCTTTTGCCCGTAACGGGGCCCCTCTGGCTGGCGGGTTTTTTTGCCATCAGCGGCATGCCGCCTTTCGGGACGTTCCTCAGCGAACTCTTGATCGTCAAGGCGGGGCTCGACAGCGGTCGGTGGGGCGTCACGGGGGTGTTCCTTCTTTTGTTGACCCTTGTTTTCATCGGAATGTCCCGGTGTTTTTTGAATATGGCGCAGGGGCGGCCCGACGGGAACGGACTTGTTTCGCCCACGAAGGAAAAAAGGATCGCTTTCCTGCCGTCCCTGTTTTTGGGGGCGCTCTCTCTTTGGCTCGGTTTGACGGTCCCGGGGTTTCTCCAACGTCTCTTGCAGGAGACGGCGGCTCGGTGGGGGGGCTGATCCATGCCGGCGCAGACGCTCCTTCTTCGTAACGGCCAGGCCGCCGCCCGGCGCGCGATCCCGGTCCTTCCGTTCTCCGCTTTTAGGGAAACGCTTTCGTCGGAGGTTTCCGCCGGCGGGAGGCTGGCCTCCCTTTTTGCCTGGGAGGAAAAGCCGGGCCGGGCGACCCTGTCGGCCGTGGTGGCCCGCGGAAAGGAAGGGGTCCTGTCCCTCTTTTCGACGGAGGTGGGGGACCGTTATCCCTCGCTCACGCCCGAATGTCCCCAGGCGCATCTGTTCGAGCGGGAACTGGCCGAGCAGTGGTCGGTCGTTCCCGACGGCCATCCTTGGCTGAAGCCCGTCCGTTTCCATTCGTCTTATTCGTCACGGCCCGGAACCAGGGACAACGCGGTCGTCGCGGAACCGTTGCCGGGCCGCACCCCGTTCTTTCGCGTCGAGGGAGACGAGGTCCATGAAGTGGCCGTGGGGCCGGTGCACGCGGGGATTATCGAACCGGGACATTTCCGGTTCCAGTGCCACGGCGAGAAAGTCCTGCATCTGGAGATTTCGTTGGGGTATCAGCACCGCGGGGTCGAACGGGCCCTCCTCGGCGGCCCGACGACCCGGACAATCTCTTACATGGAAACGATGGCGGGCGACACCACCGTGGGCCATGCCGCCGCTTATTGCGGTGTCGTGGAGGCGTTGGCCGGGGTGACGGCGCCGCCGTCGGCCCAGATGTGGCGGGGAGTGGCTTTGGAGTTGGAGCGCCTGGCCAACCACACGGGCGATCTGGGGGCCCTGGCCGGGGACGTGGGATATCTGCCCACCGCCGCCTATGGCGGCCGCCTGCGCGGCGATTTTTTGAACATGACGGCGATGTTGTGCGGCAACCGCTTTTCCCGCGGTCTTCTGCGGCCCGGCGGCGTGGCGATGAGGGCCGATGGAATTTTGACGGAACGGTTGTTGGAAAAATTGGAGGCCGCCTTTCGGGATGTCCGGGGAGCGGTGTCCCTTCTGTGGGATACCCCGTCGGTGATGGCGCGTTTCGAGGAGACCGGCGTGGTTTCCGGGGAACAGGCCGAGTCGTTGGGACTGGTAGGCCCGCCCGCCCGGGCCGCCGGGCTCGTGCGGGACGTGCGGACGGAATTCCCTTGGGGCCCTTATCTCGCCCAACCGGTGCCCATCGCCGTTCAATCGTCCGGTGACGTTTGGGCGCGGGCCGCCGTACGGTGGACCGAGATCCGGCGTTCGGTCGAATTCCTGCGGCAGGTTCTTTCTCGGCCGATGACCGGATCGCTGCGGGAGCCGATGCGGCCGTTGGCGCCGGACTCGGTGGCGGTGACTCTGGTGGAAGGCTGGCGGGGAGAGATTTGCCATACGGCGTTGACCGATCCCGCCGGCCGGTTCCTGCGCTATAAGATCGTGGACCCGTCCTTCCATAACTGGATGGGGTTGGCGCTGGCGCTTCGCGGTCAGGAGATCTCGGATTTCCCGTTGTGCAACAAAAGTTTCAACCTGTCCTACAGCGGACACGATTTGTGAGGACGTCATGCTCCGAGTGATCTGGGAACGACTGAAACAGGGCCATCGGACGATCGCCTATCCGAAAGCGCCTCCGGCCCTGCCGGAACGGTACCGCGGTTGCCCGGTCCTTTCGCCGGAAAAATGCGGCGCGGACTGCGACCGGTGCGTCTCGGTCTGCCCGACGCAGGCGATCGAGAAAAAAGGGAATTCCCTGCGTTTGGACCTGGGACGGTGCCTCTTCTGCGGCGACTGTGAAGAAGCGTGTTCGTCCGGGGCCATCCGCTTCGGGCAAGACCACCGGCTGGCCGTGAGGAACAGGGAAGACCTGATGATGGAGGGCCGGGCCTTGCGGCTGGCGGAATCCCTCGATCGGAAGGCGCGGCGGCTTTTCGGACGTTCCCTCAAACTGCGCCAGGTGAGCGCGGGTGGATGCAACGCCTGCGAGGCCGACGTCAACGTCCTCAATACCGTGGTGTTCGACCTGGGACGGTTCGGGATCCAATTCGTGGCGTCTCCCCGCCATGCCGACGGCCTTTTGATCACCGGCCCTGTCCCCGCGAACGTGCGGCTCGCCCTTCAAAAGACCTATGCGGCGGTCCCCGCGCCGAAGATCGTCATCGCCGTGGGGGCCTGCGCCGTTTCCGGAGGGCCGTATTACGACCATGCGGACGTCCTCTCCGGCCGGTCGGACCTCCCCCCGGTGGACCTCTTTGTGCCGGGTTGCCCGCCCCATCCCGTGACCATCCTGGACGGGTTGCTTCGCCTCCTCGACAGGTTGTAATCCCACCGGACGGTTTTCCCGCTTCCGCGCGCGGTAGTTATCCCCCGAATTTTGTGCTATAGTTGAGGCGGATTTGTCGTCCGGCGGGAAGACGGCGTTACGGTAAAATCCCACTCACAGGAGTCGGCGTATGCGCGGCGCGGGGCCGTTGTTGATCAAACCGAAGGAACAGATCGGATTCATCCTGCCGGCGGTGGTGACCGTCCTGTTGACGGTGCTCGTGAGCTACGTCATCATTTCCGTGCTCCGCTACGCGGCGGTGAGCACCCTGCAGATGAACGGCGCGAGCGAGCGGGTCCTGGAGAGGTTCATCGCCGACACCAAGATTTTCGTCTGGATATTCTGGGGCCTGGCCGGCGGTTTGACGCTGTCCGCCCTGTTGTGGTCGTGGTGGTTCTCCTTTAACCTGTTCGGGCCGTTGCGGCGCCTGGAGAACGAGCTTCTCTCCGCTTTGAAGAACGAAAAAAAACACGTGGAACTGCGTACGCGCAAGTCGGACGCTCTCCATCCCCTGGGGGAACTGCTTCATCAGTTTTTAACCCGGTCCAAGCCGTAGCGTTCGGTTTGAGGCTTTACAGCCGGTGCGAAATGTGGTAATTCTCACCCTTCGGGAAGTTTGATTTCGCTGGGGTAGCTCAGTTGGTAGAGCACCTCCTTGGTAAGGAGGAGGTCGCCGGTTCAATCCCGGTCCCCAGCTCTCTCTTGTCGTTTTTTGCGAAGCGAACGGCGCCGCGTTTTTGGCCGTGGTCCCCGCAGCCGACGGGGCGGTTGAAGTCTGAAAAACCTTAAGGAGGGTTGTGATCATGTCGAAACCGAAATTTGAGAGGACGAAGCCGCACGTGAACGTAGGGACGATCGGGCACGTGGACCACGGGAAGACGACGCTGACGGCGTCGATGCTGCAGGTGCTTTCGAAGCAGGGGAAGGCGACGGTGAAGTCGTATGCGGACATCGCGAAAGGCGGGACGGTGCGTGACGATTCGAAGATCGTGACGATCGCGGTATCGCACGTGGAATACGAATCGGAGAAGCGTCACTACGCGCACATCGACTGTCCTGGGCACGCGGACTACATCAAGAACATGATCACGGGGGCGGCGCAGATGGACGGTGCGATCTTGGTGGTGTCTGCTGCGGACGGGCCGATGCCGCAGACGCGGGAGCACGTGCTCTTGGCGAGACAGGTGAACGTGCCGAACCTGGTGGTTTTTTTGAACAAGGTGGACGCGGTGGACGACGCGGAGCTGCTGGACCTGGTGGAGATCGAGGTGAGGGACCTGCTGAAGAAGTATGAGTTTCCCGGGGACAAGGTGCCTGTGATCCGTGGGAGCGCGTTGAAGGCGATGCAGGGGGACCAAACGGAGATCGGGGAGAAATCGATCCTGAAGCTGGTGGAGGCGTTGGACACGGCGATCCCGGAGCCGAAGCGGGAATTGGACAAGCCGTTCCTGATGTCGGTGGAGGACGTGTTCACGATCACGGGACGCGGGACGGTGGCGACGGGGCGCGTGGAGCGGGGCAAGGTGAAGGTGGGAGACAACGTGGAGCTGGTGGGGATCCAGGAGACGCGGAAGAGCGTGGTGACGGGCGTGGAGATGTTCCGGAAGGTGATGGACGAGGCGCAGGCGGGGGACAACATCGGGATCCTGCTGAGGGGCGTGGAGAAGAACCAGATCGAGCGTGGGCAGGTGATCTGCGCGCCAGGGACGATCAATCCGCACAAGAAGTTCAAGGGGCAGGTGTATATATTGAACAAGGAAGAGGGCGGCCGGCACACGCCGTTCTTCAACGGATACCGGCCGCAGTTCTACGTTCGGACGACGGACGTGACGGGGAACGTGAAGTTGAAGGCGGGGGTGGAGATGGTGATGCCGGGGGACAACGTGGAGATGGACGTGGAGTTGTTGACGCCGGTGGCGTTGGAGAAGGGCGTCCGGTTCGCGATCCGGGAAGGCGGCCACACGGTGGGCGCCGGCGTTGTCACCGAGATCGTCCAATAAAAACAGGCGGGAGGTTGGAGCCGACGGGGAGCGGGGAAAA
>Ga0116154_10003532_pt1 | contig 11007 bp, 10 predicted proteins | sample AD_UKC030_MetaG_FD_89898 | JGI IMG/M metagenome (GOLD analysis project Ga0116154, IMG submission 89898) | Active sludge microbial communities of municipal wastewater-treating anaerobic digesters from USA - AD_UKC030_MetaG | ecosystem: Engineered > Bioreactor > Anaerobic > Digestate | place: USA...
CCGTCCCAGATGAATGATCATCGCCGCGTCCAGGGTAACCGAAACGCGGAACAGAACTCGGCTTATGGTCTTCTCCTGTGCCTGTTTCATCCCGCTTACGCGGGATGAACGTAAATGCTTCACTTGCTTTGATAGCCTTAATGTTCATGCCATGCCTTGACCGCTTGCTGCGAAATGGATGATGGATAATACACCTATAGACCGATTCCTCTTTTTTTTGCCTCTTTATAAAGTCTCCAGATACACAGACCGATCGCCAGGGTGAATGAACTCAACATGAAATTCGGTGTTGTGCCAAGGATTTCATCTACGAGATAACCAAGATACAGGAACAGGAACGAGGAAACAACCATCGCCAGTCCCCATGCAGATAATACCAGAATACTATTGTACTGACTGAATTGTTTATTGCTTATCAGAGGTTTTTCTTTTGGCATGATCTTTTCATTTTCCTGATCCTTGCCAGTGTTATTTGTCATGTTTTATTTATTTCTCTATTTGAATATGAAGGATAAGTTTTTTCAGCAACTCCAGCCCTGGCTCTGTAAAGATCGCCACCAGAACGAAAAACAGGATAAATACAAGGATGAGTTCAAAATTATGGACTTTCGGGTACTTTCTTTTAACAAAGACAAGGAGAAAAACACCGGCAATTAAAATGACCAGATGCAAGATAGGAAACAGGCTCGCAATAAATTCCATTTTACTCTCCTTTGAGATAAAATATGAATTATCATTAAGAAAAAACTTATGGTTGTCAAGGTAAATAAAAAAAGGCCGAATCGAAATCCGGCCCTTTTTTTTTCAGTTGTTTAAACTCGGTTATTTATCGTCGTCATCATCATCGTTGAACACGGATAAATCACCCTCGGAGCCTTCTGGAATTTCCGACTTCAAGGAACGGGAAATTCCACGAACCAGTATCAGCATAATGAAGAACAAAAGAACCATGGCAACAATCAGGACCAGAATAACGGTCGCAGTCCATGCTTTCGATTCCTTCTCAATGCTCTTCGATACCTTTGCTGCTTCCTCGTTGTATTTTTCAACTTCCAGTCCCAGACCTACCCAGCCAAAGCCTGTGGGTTCGGGAAGGTTTGACGCATAAAATTTAATCGGCGCATAGGCGACAAACTTCGTCAATCCGCCGAACTTATAGGTTACAATTCCGGTTTTCCCGGCGGCTGCGTCTTTCGCGATGGTAAACAGATTAGGATCCAAAAATCCCATGTTGAACATATTCAGCGCTTCAGCACCTTTCTGGGCCAGGTCTTTTGCGTTCTGGGCAGAAAGAGTCGGAACGTCTGTCCCGTCGCTGTTCAGACCGACAATGTGATAATCAGCAGGATGGGCAACGACATAGCCGCGGTTGTCTACCATGTAAGCGTAGTTGCCGGAAGACGCATCTGTTTCAAATACCCTTTCCGCCTGTGTTGGAATCAACTGGTCGGTAAACTGGGACAGATGGCGATAGTCCATGGACAGTACGATCATACCAGCGAAGCCTTCCTGGTTAAAAATCGGTGTGGCAAATCGAACCACTCCATCAAATCTTCCGCCTTTGTCGAACGCCGATTTGTTTACGTACCATCCGGTCACAGGAGAGACATACACTTCGCCTTTATTCAGGTTTCTTGCTTTGGCAAAATAATCCTCTCTTTTATAGGTTGTGTTGGCCGGATTACTGACATTGACCAGTTGCGCGGCCGGAACGACCTGGTTCCCTACTATTTTAATCTGCTCATTGCCGTTTTTATCTATCAGAGCAAGTTCTTTGTATATCGGAACCAATGCCTGCTGAACTTTACCGTCAGCTTTGACCCAGAGCGGCTTTTTATTTTCGTCAATAAACTGTTTGTATACAACATCAGTGGCTGGAATGATGGTTGCAACCTGTAAATCTTTCTTGCATTCCATGAGGAAACTTGCAACCTGATTTGCTGTATTTTGGGCTCTCGCTTTTATATCTTCCTGAGACTTAACATCGAGAACATTAACCGTTCTCTCTTTTATGGTAACCCCTAATTTGAACATTCCGTTAGCGATTAAAAACGCCATCAGTGATAAGGGGATTACGATAAGCAGGAAGAATACACCTGCGATAGGTAAAGACTTCTTATCCTTTTTAGTTTCTGGCATTATAAGTTCCCCCTAACCTTTCTTGGTTTAATAGTTAATTTGTTTAGCATTAACCCAAAAAGAAAGCCTTGAAGGGGTTGGCGTATAATAAGATCAGAGCAATAACCAAAGCGTAAATGGCGATGGATTCAGCCATGGCCATACCAACAAGCATAACCATCATAATCTTGCCCTGAACGCCGGGGTTTCTTCCGACAGCCTGGCAAGCGCCGTTTGCCGCATTACCAATACCTGCGCCCGCGCCGATTGCGCCCAGTCCAATGGCCAGACCTGCGCCGATCATTGCGCCCACTGCAAAAATGACTTTAATGTAAGATTCACCACCCACCGGTATCGCCTCTGCTGCGAAAGCAAACTGGCTGGTTAACAGCAAAGCTGCTGCCGATGTGAAAACTGTTAAAAATACTTTTCCGAATTTATGTGACATTATCTGTCTCCTTTCCTGACATGTAATTTATTTTTTATTTCCGCCTGCATAGCATATTTTTCAATGCCGCGCAAAGAGGAATTAATACCCATGTCGACAGTCACGTCGACTTGCACAAGATGTGCCATGGCATGAATATGCAAGGCATTTTTTCTGAAATTTAATTTATGAAATCAGAGAATAAAAAAAATTACCATCTGATTTTATAAAGATGACTGTGATTCATTTTTCTAAAAAATATTAAAAAAGGGAAATATCGCGCCGTGAAAACTTTTGCGTGGGGAATAATTTATTGTCAAAGATAAGCATCGATTTAATGTTTTGTTCAATCGCCTGTCATAAAACATTCAATGGAGCATTTCTAAACGGGGAACATCCTGCTGATTTTTTTCCACGGGAAACCGTTTTTGATATTTCAGTTGAAATTTTGAGGCAATGTCGTTACGATTGAAAAGATTTCGGAACAAAGACTTAAACGATCATGAAAATATAACATAAAGGATTACCATGCAGGAAATTTTAACCGCCGTTACCTACCCGATCGTCTGGCTGATTTGTGGATACCTTTTAAAGATTGAAAGTGGTCTGGCCAAACTGCTGATTTCCCTGACTGCGGCAATCCTGGTTTATGTTTTAATAGGCATCAAGCGCTCGCAAAAAGAAAACAACGAGGACAATGAAGATTAAGTGATTTTGCTCAGGAAGGCCTACAAGCTTCTGAATCAATTATTGAGCCCGCGTATCTGGTTTGCCAGCATTATTGTTGTTGTTCTGATTCTGCTGTTGGCTTTAACGGTGAACCACGCACGTGAAAAGGAGATGGTTGATTTATTCAGCCGTCAGCAACTGGCATCCGCTCAAAACGCATCGGCGCGAATAGCAGAAATTCTTTCGCAGGTGGAAAGAAATATTGCTCTGTTCAAGTACCTGGATCCCAACGGGAAAAAACTCACCCAGGAAGATTATCGTGAATTAGACGTTGTTTACTCCATCTGGGGCAGGACGATTGATGCGGTGCTGGTCTTTGATGCCGATAACAACATCAGGAAAATTCTACCGCAGGACGCAACACCGGGCGTCGACCTGACCACGCATTTCAGCGCGATGAAACTTCGCAAAAGGCAATACCTGACCATTGCTTTATCAGACAATATTGCCAGCGATTCTCTTGCCCAGACGAAAGACCGGTATTTAATCTGGGGTTATCCCGTCTGGGATCAAAATAACGTTTTCTCCGGCGCATGGATGATATCTTTTTCCCTGGCTCAGCTGGTGGATGCGTGTGAAAGACAGATCAAGGACAATAAGCTGGGAGATCTCTGGCTGGTCAATGAGCAGGGGCAGATATTGCTGCATCCTCATTCCCTGTTCATTGGGAAATACGTCGGGGATCTGGTGAAGGATCGTCGCGGCAATACGATCGTCTTTCCATCGGAAGGCGGCAGACACACAGATGCCAAAATTCTCCAGGCGAACAACAAACCGTTAAGAAGTGTTATCTCCTATTCCCCGTTGCAGATTGCCGGAACCACCTGGTATGTCATGGTGACGGTGCCCTACAGTAATGTTATTGCCCCCGTGCGAACCACCTTTATTTACACCATGTTCAGTTCACTGGTGCTGATCCTGGGACTCGTTGTCGTCGGGATCTTTTTTGCCTTCCGTGAAGGCAAAAGATTAAGAATGAGAGAAGAGCGGGAACGATCCAGAGAGCGTGAAGCCTGGCAGGAAAAGCTCCTCAGAGAAAAGAAGACCATCGATGGAATCATAGAGGGTTCGCCAATTCCCAGTTTTGTCATCAACAAAGAACATAAAGTCATTTTATGGAACAGAGCCTGCGTGGAATTGACGGGATGCTCCGCCGAAAGCATGCTGGGCACCGATCAGCATTACAAGTCCTTCTATTCCGTTCAAAGGCCCATGGTGGTTGATTTGATCGTGGACAATGATATTGACGGCCTCAATCAATTCTACGGAGCAAAAAAGGTCAAGAAATCGGAGAAGGTGCCGGGTGCTTACGAAGCCTATGACCATTTTGACAATTTGGGCGGTCGCAGCCGGTACATGTATTTTCTGGCGGCTCCGATTTATGATGAGGACGGGAATATCATTGCGGCCATGGAAACGCTTCAGGATATCTCACGCGAAGAAGAGCTGACCCGTTCTTTACGGGAATACGCAGAAACGCTCCAGAATGAACTGGGGGAAAACATTGAACTGCGCAGAGAGATCGAAGGGCTATATAACTATCTGCAGTCCATTGTGAAAAGTCTGCCGGATAAAATCTACGAGGTGGATAAAGACGGCATTCTCAATTTCATCAGCGGAGGATTTAAAAAGTCAAGCAGCGAGTTTCGGGGAAGGCATTTTCTGGAGTTCGTCGCACCCGAGGATGAAAATTTTGTGATGGCAAAATGGGAGGATGCAAAGAAGGGAATATTTACGCCTTATGAAATTGAAACAACCACAAAGGAAGGCCGCAAGATCAATCTTATGGTAACAACGGCCCCGGTTGTCGGCACAGATCATTACATTCTGGTGCAGCGCGATATCACGGAATACAAGAATTTGGAAAAGAAACTCTATAACAGTGAAAAACTTGCCGCTCTGGGTCAGCTTTCCGCCGGGATTGCACACGAAGTACGCAATCCCCTTTCATCCATCAAGATGAGTCTGCAAATTCTGGAAAAAAGGATGAATCCGGAAGGCAATGATCTGAAAAGATTTAAGATCGCGCAAAAAGAAGTTGAACACCTGGAGGAGTTGGTTAATAATGTGCTCGTTTTCGCAAAACCCATGGAGCCCAAAATAGCGTCTGCCGATCTCAATAAATTGCTGGAGCGCGCGGTTTCCCTGTGCGAAAAAATTATTCAGGACAAACAGATCGATATAAAACTGGAATCCCAGCAGATCCCGATGGTAAACGTGGATGTGGCGATGATTACGGACGCCTTTGTGAATGTTATCCGTAATGCGGTTGAGGCGATGGAAAACAACGGGCACATCCGTATTTACGCCCGCAGCATTGGCAGCCAGCCGCCTTCTGTTCTTGTCGTCGTGGAAGACGACGGCTGCGGGATCGATGATGCGGATATGCCCCATCTGTTTAATCCTTTCTTTACCAAGAAAAAATATGGTACGGGGCTGGGACTTTCACAGGTACTGAAAATCGTGGAAGTGCATCAGGGAAAACTTGAAATCATCAGTGAAAAAGATAAAGGGACCAAGGTTTGCGTCACATTGCCGTGCAATGAGAGACGCCGCACCCCGAGAGTTTGAAAAAGAGTAAAAGAGCAGGATGATCCGGAAATCCCCTGAATGGCGAAGGTGATAATTATGGCAAGTATACTGGTTATTGACGACGACGCATCGATTGTGGAAACGCTGGATTTGTATCTGACGGAAGAGGGATACAGCGTAAGAACAGCTCTGACCGGTACGGACGGCTTGAATAAATATGTGCAGGAGCCTTCAGATGTAGTGATCCTGGATATCCGCCTGCCCGATGTGGATGGGTTTTCCGTTCTGGAAGATCTCAAGGAAGAGAATGAAAATGTTAAAGTGATCATGATTACCGCTTTCCATGATATGGAAACCACCATCAACGCCATGAAGGCCGGCGCTTTTGATTATATCCATAAACCGGTCAATGTTGATGAACTCGACCTGGCGATCAAGAAAGCTCTGAAGTCTCTGGAGATGGAGAAAAAAATTGACGGTCTGCTCATAGAACCTTCACGCAGTTTCCGTGTCGGGGATATTATCGGCACGGGCAATGAAATGCGGGAAATCTTCAAGACGATCGGTACCGTTTCCAAAAGCCGCACAACGGTGCTCATCCAGGGGGAGAGCGGCACCGGGAAAGAATTGATTGCCAAGGTTATTCATAATAATACTTCCGCCGATGAACCGTTTATTGCCGTGAATTGTTCAGCCATTGTTGAAACGCTTCTGGAATCGGAGTTGTTTGGTCATGAGAAAGGATCGTTTACGGGGGCTGTTGCGCGAAAACTGGGCAAGTTTGAGCTGGCAAGGTTTGGCACCGTATTCCTGGATGAAATCAGTGAAATGTCCATCAATTTGCAGGCCAAACTTCTTCGGGTTCTACAGGAAATGGAATTTGAACGCGTAGGCGGTAAAGACAGGGTGAAAGTCAATGCCCGCATCATGGCCGCCACCAACAAAGATCTAAAATTGATGGTCAAGGAGGGAAGATTCAGGGATGATCTGTATTATCGTTTGAATATTGTGTCCATTAACCTGCCTCCATTGCGTTCGCGACGCCAGGATATCCCGCCTTTGATTGATTATCTGCTTTCCAAAATCAACCTGGATCTTCATAAAAAAATCATCGGCGTTTCCGGTGAGATGATGGACAAATTTATGAACTATGAATGGCCGGGGAATATCCGCGAACTGGAAAACCTGCTGGTAAGGGCCTGCGTTGTGGCCAAAGGTCAGGTTCTGGGTGTCGGTGATTTTCCAGAGCTGGGCAAGGACAGTCAGTCGATTACGGCGCAAGACGATCAAACCTCCGAAGTCTTTAAGCCGGAAGAACCGGGTAAATTTCTTACCCTTGATCAGGTTGAAGAACGCTACATCAGGAAAATTATCAAAGAAACAGACAAGAACAAAGGGGAAGTCTGTGAAACCCTCGGAATTTCACGTCCCACCTTTGAACGCAAACTGGAAAAATACGGCATCTCCTTTGAACGTGAATGATAGGTTGTTGACCGGTGCCGCATAATGCGGGGCGGCCCGGTTGTTCAATGAACGTTTCACCTGCCGGTACAGCAAAAGTTTTTCAAAGATATACGCTGTGCTTTGCCGGCGTTGCCGTAACCGGCGAAAAGGAGGCCTCATGAAAAAAATACTGCTGACCATTGTTTTTATTCTGTTGTTGCTTGCGGCTTATTTGATTTTCTGGCCAGTGCCGATTGAACCCGTCGTCTGGAAGGCACCCATGGCCGCCGGCTATACCGGACCGCACGCCGTCAATACGAAGCTTGCCGGGCTTAAAACAATTCCTCTGGGAACGGAAGAAGGACCTGAACACATTGCCATCGGCAAGGACGGCAAGCTCTACACTACCGTTACCAGTGGTAATATTCTGCGCATGAATCCGGACGGGAGCGCACAGGAAATTTTTGTCAATACAGGCGGACGGGTGCTGGGTTTCGATTTTGACAAATCCGGCAATCTGATCGCCGCCGATGCTTTTAAAGGCCTGCTTTCAATCAGCCCGGACAAAAAAATCACCCTATTGACCGATCAGGTAAACGGAGACCCCATCCGCTATGCCGATGCCGTGGTGGTGGCCGGATCAGGCAAGATCTATCTGAGTGATGCGTCAATGCGTTTTGCGCCCCGGGATTGGGGCGGGACATTTGAGGCCAGTATCCTGGATATCATGGAGCAGTCATCAACCGGACGCGTTCTGGAGTATGACCCGGCAAACAAAACAACCCGTGTGGTGGCAAAAGGCTTCAGTTTTGCCAACGGTGTGGCCTTGAGCCAGGATGAAAAATACCTGTTTGTCAATGAAACCGGTAAATACAGAGTGTGGAAGGTTTTAGTGAGCGCCAATGATCTGGATATGTCCAACCCGGGCGGCCAGGCGAAACTGGTGTTGAACAATTTACCCGGTTATCCGGACAACCTGATGCGCGGGCTTGACGGCAAGATCTGGCTGGGCTTCGCAAAGCCGCGTAGTGCTTTACTTGAAAAGATTTCCACTCCGTTTTTGCTCAAACTTACCCTGCGGCTGCCGCGTGCCATGTGGCCGGTGCCAAAAGCCTACGGTCATGTGATCGCGTTTACGGAAGACGGCAAAGTGGTGGCTGATCTGCAGGACCCGAGCGGTGCGTACCCGGAGGCGACAGCGGTCACGGAGACCACAGACCGGCTTTACATCCAGAGCCTGCATGCCAGGGAGTTGGGCTGGATGCCCAGATGAATCTTTAACGTGGAGACAATTACAACGAGCTTGTTGGTAAGTAATTGAAATAAATAATGAAATAATTGACAACAGCCTGATTCACACATGATGAAAATTACAAGTGCAGAATTTATCAAAAGCGCAGTCTGGCCTCCTCAGTATCCTCCGGCCACACTGCCGGAAATCGCTTTTGTCGGCCGTTCCAATGTCGGGAAATCATCCCTGATGAATACGCTGGTTGGTCGCAAACAGCTGGCTAAAACGAGCCAGACGCCCGGCCGTACGCAGTTGATTAATTTTTTTAGCATCAATAAAGCCATGTCTTTTGTTGATCTTCCGGGATATGGTTTTGCCAGGGTGCCCCGCTCTGTAAAAAAAGACTGGGGAGACATGATCGAAACCTACCTTCGTGAACGCCAGAACCTTGCCATGGTTGTTTTTATTCTGGATCTCCGCCGCGATCCAAGCGATGATGACTTGTCTTTGCTCGATTGGCTCGAATATTATCGAATCCCCTTCACGGTTATTTTGACCAAATCGGATAAATTATCGAATAACCAGGCGATTGCTCGAAAAAGAATGATCGAAAAATTGCTCGGAGGAAAAACACAACAAGTAACGATGCTTTTTTCCGCCAAAACGCAAAAGGGAAGGGAAGAACTCTGGAAAATGATCGAAAATCATCTCTCTTCCCTGAAAAGCCGTTAGAAGAAGTTCCTGTTGAAAAAAACACATTCCCGGATTCGTTTTTAATTCGGTTCTTAAAAAATAATGATGAACGAATAGGCAATGACTGGCAGCGTTTTATCGGTTCATTAAAGGAAAGAAACCGACAGCGAATGAACGCTGGTCAAAAATTAATAATCATCATTCCATATACTTAAGCACAAAAATCCAATTCAATAAATCTTCTGTGCTTGACAGGGCACTGAAATTGTGTTAGCGGACGAACGCCGGTCAGACGTTGTGTCTTCCGGATTTTGACAGGGCTTTTTTACATAAATTACGAGGTGTAATCACGTGATAAAAGATAACGAAAAAGTTGGTGCAGTAATGGTGGTTGGCGCTGGAATCGCCGGTATCCAGGCCTCCCTTGATTTAGCCAATTCCGGAATGAAGGTTTATCTCGTTGAAAACGGGATCAGCATTGGCGGTGTTATGGCCCAGCTGGACAAGACCTTCCCCACAAATGATTGTTCCGCCTGTATTCTCTCTCCCAAGCTTGTCGAAGTTGGCCGTCACCCGAACGTCAACATTATGACAAGACGGACCGTCGAGACCGTGGAAGGAGAGCCCGGAAAGTTCAAGGTTAAACTCACGTCCGCACCCCGCTATGTCAATCTGGACAAATGCACCGGTTGCGGAGATTGCGCAAATGTCTGCCCGATTACGGTCAAGGCCGCATTCAATGGCAATTTAAGCGAAAGAAAAGCAATATACCGGCACTTCCCCCAGGCGATTCCCAGCGGTTTTGCCATAGACAAACTGGGGACATCCCCCTGTAAAGCCAATTGTCCCACCCATATCAGTGTTCAGGGTTATGTGGCACTCATTGCCGATGGAAAATTCAAGGAAGCCCTCAAACTCATCAAACAGGACAACCCTTTCCCCATCGTCTGCGGACGCGTCTGCAACCATCCGTGCGAGACGGCCTGTATGCGCGGCAAGGTGGATGAACCGATCGACATCATGCATCTGAAGCGTTTTGTCGCGGACCTGGACCTCAACAGCGATACCCGATACCTGCCCGAAAAGAAGGAAAGCAATGGCAAGAAAGTTGCCGTAGTCGGCGCGGGTCCGTCAGGACTTACGTGTGCGTACTACCTGGCGATTGAAGGTTATGAGGTGGTGGTTTACGAAGCCCTGCCGGTGGCGGGCGGCTGGATGGCTGTCGGCATTCCCGAATACCGCCTGCCCAAGAATGTTCTCAATGCGGAAATTAAAGTCATTCAGGATCTGGGCGTAAAGATTTATCTCAATACCAGAATTGGCAGAGACATTCCCTTCGACAAACTGAAAAGCGATTTTGACGCGGTCTTTATCGGCTGCGGCACCATGAAGAGCAGCAAGCTCAATATCCCCGGCGAAGACATGCAGGGTGTGATCCATGGCGTGGATTACCTGATGCAGATCAACCTGGGCAAGCAGCTTTTCCTGGGAGACCGGGTTGCCGTTATCGGCGGTGGAAACGTGGCCATGGACGCCGTTCGCACAGCCGTCAGAACCGGATCGAAAAATGTGTTTATCCTCTATCGACGGACCCGTGCTGAAATGCCCGCTTCACCCGAAGAAATCGAAGAAGCGATTGAAGAAGGAATTGAGATGAAATTCCTTGTTGCCCCGAAACGCGTTGTGGGCAAGGATGGAAAAGTCACCGGCATCGAGTGTACCAGGATGGAACTGGGTGAGCCGGATGCCAGCGGACGACGCCGTCCCATCGAAATCAAGGGATCGGAATTCATCGTTGAATGCGATGCCATTGTTCCCGCCATCGGGCAGGAGG